>OMLO01001520.1_pt1 | contig 17923 bp, 9 predicted proteins | sample 1674811 | NCBI WGS metagenome assembly OMLO01 (sample SAMN06265003, study PRJEB25207) | coral metagenome | isolation source: Coral host | place: Mexico:La Bocana,Puerto Morelos, Mexico | collected 2008-11-13 | reverse complement strand
ATCACCCAACTAGTGGACTAATGCAAATCCTGCATTTTGATTGGCTACGCTACTAGTGGACTATTAGCAATAGTCATCGAGTAGCGAATTTCTTTCTTTTTATTCCCCCAAAAAAACTTTTTTTAACTTGCATTTTCTAACTTTATTATTACTTTTGTCTGTCCGACTAGTTGGGTGATACTAAACCCCAATTAAATATTTGTACTCGTCTCATTGCCCTGACCGCGCGAACTATTAAAAACCTTCGCAAAGTCAGAATTTTGGGGAAACGAAAACGCTGGATAATAAATCTCTTATTAGACATTTTAGTGTGTAGTATCGCTGTAAACTTTTGCTCATCATTTGTATTTTGACTCGTAAAAATATACATCGATACTACACACTAAAACGTCTAATAAGATATATATACTGGTAAATAACTGTAAACTGTTCCTGAAAATACTGTAAAATTTAATAGCCTGTAAATTTCTTGTGATTTAACCTGGATATAACATATAAATTTAATACAGAGTGAGGTTGCCAAAAATCTCTAAATAACATGTGAATAAGAAATGTAAGTCCAAAAAGTGAGGCTGTAAACAACATGTTAATCAAAGAAGGGAGCTTGTATTAAAAAAAAATATCATGTGAATTGAAAAGGGGAGCCTGTAAATAACATGGAAATAGAAAAAAGATGCGTGTAGATATGATGTACATGGAAAAATAATCCTGTAAATAACATGTAAATCAAAAAGGGGAGCCTGTAAATAAAATCAATGTAAAAGGGGTCGAGCATCTATATAAAATGTAAATGTGAAAAGGGAGCTTGTAAAAAACATGTCATTGAAAAAGGGAGTTCATATCTCTACAGAAATAGGTGTACATTCAGTTATTTTGAGTAATGTAAGATGGGTAATGAAGCAGTATGCACATTCATTTGTATTATATTGCCAGAATTGTCAGTTAATGGTAATTTGCCAATGTTGCCAGATAAATGTGGTCATTCTTGGCCATATGAAACAAAGCTGTAGCAATAAAGTGATGAGTAGCATGTGAAGCCCGGATCTGAATCAACAAAACAAAAAGTATGTACAGTGCATCCTTATTCTCTGCAAAAAAAATGATTGTGGGTTAAGGGACATAAACAACTGAAACCACCGGTGTCTACAAATTATGGCAAACACTCCTTCACACTTACATGGAATACTGTTACGGAAAAACTCAGAACTGTGTCTTGCTCAAAAAGTTTTAGAAACAATATCAAAGCATATATTTTTAAGTTGTCATTGGTATTGTTCACCTCACTCAATTATTTTTTTTTTTCTCAGAGATACTAGTACATCATTGGTTATCTTAAATCCCAGTTAAAATAAAAGTAACTATGTTTGTAAGTACTTGAAACTGAATGCCAATTGTGTAACAACTGCTTTGCTGTAAATCTTTCCATCTCCTTTGATAGTAAATAGTTTTTAAAACTTCTACCCTTTCTGCACAAAAGATGGTTTCCAGCTGTAAGCTTTATGGGATGAGGTCACTTTACCAATATTTTTCTAGGAATTTTCAACTAGAAACAAGATAGCTAGAAGTATCTTTTTACCTTTGTAAAGGTGAATAAATATTTTTCATGAAGTAAATGGAATAAGTACCTTACAAGTACTACAGGGCAAGGGAAAATAGAGCATTGCATGACTTACCTGTATGACTGAGATACCACAAAACTAGGAGGTGCAGTCATTTTCTGTTCATGGAAGGTATGGCCCTGTACTTGCAAGCAAGAGCTACTGAGCCTATATTCATACTGTGTCAACTTTTACTCTTGCTCTACTATGGGTTTGCACAATTTTTGATGATATCATCATACACTGCATAGCATACTGAAATCAGAAACCTTTGTACATAGACCTTTCCTTCACATGGAAGAGCTTCAGTATAACGTGAAGAAATGATTTAAAGCTATATGTACACTGTTAAAAGTTTGCAGCTTCTTCAATGCAACTTGAGTTGACAAGCCTCATCAATTTATCGCGTTTCTCATGTGCTGTGTTTTTTATATAAATATGCCTTACATCAGTAAAACCGATCAAGCCAAAGATATCTTTCAAGTAAGGAACCTGGTAATCAAGTTTTTTCATCTCCCCCAAAGAATAGTCACCTCCTGAAGAGGTAATCAGTAGTAACAGTCGTCCAGTTAGCAGGCCTTGTGGACCAGTTTCTGTTTCCCTAAATGTCAATCCAGGTTGAACAATGCAATCAATATACTGTTTTAGAACATATGGAATGCTGTAATTCCACATTGGACACGAGACGACTAGTTTATCCGCCGAAAATAAAGTTTTGATCATCCTTTCCACTGGTTCAAAATTCTGTTTATCATATGGTTGATCTTCACCACTAACCATTCGCATTTTGCTTGCTACGTGGGATAAATCGTATTGTAAAAGATCCTGGTCCCAAAGGTTGATCTCTTTAATGACATGATGGCAATTTTTGGATTTGTAAACGTTGAAGAAGGTCTTAGAAGCTACACCAGTCCACGATCTTTCATCTGAACCTGATGAGTTAAGGTGGAGTATTTGCACATGGTCATTCGTCTTTTGAAAATCACCACTTGACTTTACTTCGCCTCGAAAAGCTGAAATATAAGAACAGCCTCTAATCTGTCTAAAATGCGCAGCCTTTAGCGCACCTCTGGGAAAACTCAGTCTTACATTTGCCATCATGTTGAAAGTCACCGCATCGGCGACGGCCAGCGGATTGATGACAGAATCACCAACATAACAAGTTTCATGATTGGTCAAAAGCTCAGTTCCCTTTTAGCTAACCAATAAGAGCAATGATTATTACTTTTACCAATATTCCCACAACTCTTAGCGAGATTATTCGAGTAGATTTCAAGATGGCTACACATATGGTTCGACAGTTTGGGAGAAGTGTCCTCTCTCACCCTTTCCTGAGAAGGCAGAGCATTCGGCTTGTCTCTTCCTCGCCACGTGTGATTTTTGCTGCTAATAAGAACATGCAGCATCCATTTCTTATCGGTAGTAAATTAGTAGTGAGACCGCCTGCCATTAACTTGGGTGTTCGTTTGTTCGCCGACGCTGGCGCTGCACTGACGAGGGAAGAAATTCAGACACGAGTGATGGATGTGTTAAAACTTTTTGATAAAGTGAATACTGAACAGGTAAAGTTTTTTTTAATTGGTATTACAAAATGTTTTTGTTCTTATCTAGTCAAGTTGGTTACACTTGTAATGCCTGTCATCCTATTGCATTGGTCTTTATAGTCTTCCACAGTGTGTGCAGTGTTAGTGCTAACAATTGACCATATGCACAGTAACCACACACACAAGATCAGTTTTAGAGACTGCATCGTAGGCCAGAATATTAAAAAAATATCAACAACAATAAAACTGATAGGGAAACAAGAAATTATATACAGTACTACCTGAAAGTATTTACCCTTTTACCAAGGTTTTGCACGGACGATTCGCAGATTAACACCGCGTTCTCGCCTTTTACCTAGGTTTTTGCGGCACAGAATACCGCGGCAAACGGTAAGCCGCGGTAGAGTTGTATGAGCTTAAATGTATGGGGTGCCGAACCAGTCAATATTCCCTACATTTTCCTATGGTCTGTTTGACTTTCTATATGCTCAACTTGACTTTTCATATGCTCAACTCCACTTTTGTTATGGTCAACTGGATTTTTTATATGGTCATGCATTTATTTTATTTATGGTCAACTTGAAAAATGAAGCCTTTCGATCCTAGAGGACCATAGCTGCCGGAGCTTATCCCCGGTTTCTGTAGCATGGAGTGGCTAGGAGTATTTCTACTACCCCTGGACAGGATGCTAGTCCATCGCAGGTCATTCCCCCGCAATTTGTTAGGTTTTCCCCAACAATTTGCCGCTACCCATTTATACTCCTGGGTGGAGAGAGGCACTGTGAGAGTTAAGTGTCTTGCCCAAGAACACAACACACTGTCCCCGACCAGGGCTCGAACCCGGACCGCTCGCTCCGGAGACGAGCGCACTAACCATGAGGCCACCGCGCCTCCCACTCCGAGGAAAAAATGACAAATAATTTGTGCAAAATGTACCACGTTCTCTGCTCCACCTACCAGCCTCATGGGGTAGCGTCTCTGCACAGTTCCGCTCTCACCGGTCGACCTGCACGAGGTACCACCAACGTGACGTCGATGCGACTAGATTTAAATAAGAGGAGAAAAGCGCTTTGCCTCCCTTGTGGGAGGCATTTCTTAAACTCGCACGAGGCACAAAACGTTTTGGTGCTAGACCTATTTCCATGATATTGCTGTTTATTTTCATTTTAAATCTTGACAGACGTGTTAAACTCGTAATCTTCTTCACTTCACATCTGTTAGCTTGACAGTAGCTACAACTTGAATTACCGAAAAATCTCCTTTCCAAACAGATACACAAATCAACAGTTATTTGGGTTATATTGATACTCCACTTAGATGACAATTTAGTCCATCTCATGCCGGTTATTTCCCCAGAATATTTGTCCTTGCGCTTCCTGAAAAAAAGCAAGTAAGTGTTGAAATTTAAGATTTTCAGTCAAAGTGGTACCCTGAAGTATGTTTACATTTTGGTGTTGTTCTATAGTCATGTTGTAGGACGAAAACTCTCGAGCGTCAAAAATTCGAGAGCGTTATTAAAGCTCTCCCAACAAGATAAGATGTTTAACTTGTACAATTAGATTAGCTCGAGATAGAAATCAAGAGCGAATAATCTAATTGTTGTGGTCTAAATCGGCTGATAGCCGTTCAATGCGTTTTCTAAATCCTCTTTACAGACGCAAGAAAGACCGCACACTGTTAGGTTACTTACTTCTACAACTGGCAATGGACAGAACGCTAGTAGAGTTTTACTTATAATGCTTAATAAGCCTATGTTCATATTAGAAACAGTGCATGAACCCGGGCTGGGCTAACTGGGTGTACTCTTCAAGGAAACCGCGAATGAGGCCTAACAAACAAAAGATCAGTTCTTTGTTGTTTTCGTTTTGCATGACAACGATATTGTTTGAATAAAAGTGTTATGTACAGACTGAATGTCGTTGCTGTGCTGGTTGTTATAGTCGGTTGTTATGGAATCCAAACATTTATTACTGAAGTAACTGAAGTTAGTAAAATCACCTCATCTGAACTACAAACTCTATATTTAGTCGCGCAAGTTAGAGATCTTGAAATGAAACTTTAAATATAGAATCCAAATAAAGATGCTTTTAGCATCAATAACAACTGCATTCCCATGCCACAAGGATATTGCTAAGCACCCCGTACTACTTAAATGTAGGTCTTATCTTTTTTTTTTGCGGTTTCTAATACTGAACAGTTTAGTTTCTTTGTGAATCACGCTCACTTCCCTCAGCTAGTCGGTCCGATGGAACTTGTCACGCGATGATCGTCACACCCACATCTTGCCGAGCAATCAACCATGTATGCAACCGCACAGGGAACTTGTTTGACTCTTTCTCTCTGCATGCTAGGTGCAGCCATCAAAAAATATAAATATTTTTGCATCGTACAAACTTCTAACAGGCTGAAAGTAAAATAGTAAAAATATAGAACAGATTGAAAACAATACCAATAAGAGTTTTGAATCTATTAACTCACGATGCTCTAGAGCACTTGTATTTTAACAGCTGAATGGAAAGGAGCGCGTTTGTTTCGTTTTTTGATTTCAACCGTTGAAGTGTGTAAAACGTAACGAACGATGGATCTTTCATTTGAACGAATTGCGCACAAATATAAAAAGAAATGTCTAGAATATCCTTAACTTAAACTCAAATCCGATGTGCGCTTACTAATGATTAAGCAGGGACGGTCATTTTAAGGTAACCTGTAGTCACTGGAAGTGAAAAAGAGCTAGTTACGTAATGAGGGCGCTTATTTGTGACTGGGGAAGGGAGACTAAACTCAGTGGAATAGGGACGCTAAGCAACGAAGCCACGTCCAAAGGGGAAAGAGAGATGCATACTGTAAGGAGATCCATTCGAAAGGAGGAGGCAATCAAAATTAATGTCACATACAATTTCACCATCCCTAGTAACCCGCACACGATATTTGCTTTCAGTGTTTCGCTTGCCCTGTTCAGTTCCACGTCACGTTGTACCACAGCATTGCCAAGACCAACTCACGTTTTTTCGCCGCATCCAGCGACTTTCTAAAGAAGCTTTGGTAATATTGAGATCAGTATCTCCTTAATAATACTTGATACTGATATTTGCATTGCCATAGTTTTGAATCGAGAAGTGTTAAAAACAGGCCATTTTATGTGTTTTGATTCGTTTTGTTTCATTTGTAGTCGATCGTATCTGAAGTTTACATCACTGTTCTTAGTCCAAATCTTCATCAAGGTCCGAGACCGTAGGTTTCAAATTCCCATCCTATTTACTTAGCTAGAAAACAGACGAAAGAATTGCCAACGTTTGTATCCATGGTTATGCAAGTTGCCAAGGGTTTTATCCCTTTTTGAGTGTTCATTTCAGATGTCCAGTCCTCGGTCTTTCTTTATACTCCGTCTATAAATTGAAAAAAGAATCCCTTGCGTTCCTTTTTGAAGTTTTAAAAACATTTATGTTGCTAGCTTAATATGTCCATAAATGATGTCGGTCGAACAACAATTTTGCCTCTTCGATAGTCATTGTTAGAATAATATTATGTATTAAAAACATTTTATAATCAATCAGTACTGTTTTTAGACGCGGTTTCCACAACTATTGCTGGCATACCAATACATAGTTTCCTCAAAACACAGTCAAAACATTCTGAGAAGATCCAAATAGTTAAGTTTATAATTAGTATGATTAGATCAAGTATATTACTATGCGATCTAGTTGTTATTACAATACAATCTTGTTGAATCGCCGCTAAAATTGGGAGCAAGATCAGTTTAAAGATAATTGATATGTGATAATTGATCTGATCTGTGACTTGGGTATTACCAGTGGACACAGGAACACATTACTGTTTTCATTTTTTAAAAGGTCTGAGTAAGAGAGAGTCTTTCATTAGCCCCGTGCACATCCGTAGATGTTAAATGGATGACAGATGTTACTGTATTGCGCAGAATTTCCATTACAATCCACTCACTCAAGTATTGCCCCACTCTAGACTAATGTAGCCATATAATAAAACCTAAAAGGAAACTTACTCATTTCAGTCGATTTCCGGCTGTATTAATTGTTTCCAGGGATGTGTTTGTCAATTTACCAAAGGAAGTATTGGTGTCTCGCAAATTTACTCTTTGTTATAAAAAAAAGCTTTCTTTTAGTGTTAAATTTTGCTGTGCACATTTTTTGTGACAAAAAAACAATGTTCAGTGCTTCATTTAAGTCAAGTTATTTTGTTTGTGTGGCATACTTCTGTTGCGTGTTAGTTCGACGGACATTATATTGCGTTCGAATCTATGATTGGTTAGGCGTCGGCTGTAACGTCTCAAAATAATCTTCATTTGTATTGTTTCTTTGTAGGTTGGATTGTAAAAGAATCCAAATCAATTTCTTGCATCAGTTGTCCAGGAGCATTTGAACTGGAAGGAGCTTGGTTTGAAAGCAAGAAACCGCGAGAACTTAAGGAATGTGCAGAACAGAAATACTTCCCGAGGAAGGCAAGCCAAAGTGCAGTTGTCTTTCACATGATGACAAACCGCTAGCGATGAAGGAACTGAACGTGGCTAAGATTTTTGACTTTGACTTCAAATACGGGCAAAAATCTTCTTGGGAATTTCACGACGATCTTGTGTCCATCAATTTGAGCATGATGTACAGTCCCAAAGCCAACCGGCATCGAAAGAAAAAGCGGAGAAAGTACCCCAAGTTCAGGTTTGTTCCTAGTCTGGGAGACATTAAGGAAAACGAACTATTTGACGCACAGTTGGAAAATTTGAACAAACATAAGAAAGACTTGGCCGCCATTCATGAAGAGCGAGCTCTGAATTGTGGAATGCCTGTAAAGAAAAATGAAGGTCGCCGTCGACACCGACAGAAACGGCATTCGAGAAGTTCTTGAGGAAGGGCTTGATTGGAATAGAAGATATCATAATAACATGATGTAAACCCTTGCATACACTTGGACGGGTTTGAAATGTTCGCCCGCTCCCATAGCGGCGCCCGGCCGTTGACGCAAGTTTCTGTTTGTTGAAAAGCCTTCAAATAGCGAAAACTTGAGTTCCCTGTAACTAGAAATAGCCGGATATAACGACTTGAAGAGAAAAAGAAGGTATATAAAAAGTCGAGTAACGAACTAGAGTTTTATTGATACTTTCCTTTGACTGCACGATCACTAGATTTTTACTTGAAGGACTCAGACGCGAGGCGACACCCCGAGGCATTACGTAATTTGTGACAATTCAATCTTTAGCTACGCCCTTGTAAATAGAAAAAACGTTCGTCCCTCAGCAAGTTGAATCCTGGTCCGCAACCTTGGCTTACTTTACAATATTGTCTTTTAGTTAATAAATCTGCCTTTACGCGAACTCATTTTCTTCATTTGAACATCCGCAAGTATACGGTGCATTTTCTATTTTCGTCTACAAAAGGTGAATTCGGTTAAGACAGAGATTTTAAGATGGAAAGAAAATATCTGTTATTTCATTGTTTTGTTTGTTCTCGGTTTTCTGCGCTGGTGCCAAGACGAAACCGCAACGTGTTGTGGTAAACAGGAGAAAAAATTAAATTGGCCGCACTCTCTTAAATCGGCACGCGGCGAGGCAACAACTTACGTTTTCATATACTTCTTGCAATTGGGGTCGAGTTATTGAGTGTATCGTTAACGAAGGGATCAACAGCTTGGTGTAATAAGAGCATCTACCTTCAATTTTACAATGGATAATTATGGCTAGCCTAAGGCTAGCCATAATTATCCATTGTAAAATTCTTGCACTTTACCTTCAATTTGGTTTGCAATTTCATTGTTAATTTGGCAGTACTCTACACGGGCCACTTTTTCATTCAGGTGGCGCGTTACGCAATTCCCAGGTCTGTTCTCCTCCCAACAATGTAAACTGAATCAGTGGAGTCAATTAGAAATTTAAAGGTGTTATTTTTGACTTCAAGCCGCTTAGTTGCTTTAATGTTAAAGTGAGGTAGTCGGCATCGTTCATCTGACGTATTCTAATATTGCTTCGCCGCTTGATGTTAAGCGCGGCTTTTCAGAAATTTTCCGTTTTCTAATCCTATTGTACTCTAAATCTCCTATAGCCTATTTCGCGGTTAATGTTTCTACTTTGCAATATAATCCAGCATGCATGTCATCACCGTCATCTTTCCCTTCTCTCCTCGCGAAGAATGGGGCCATGAATCCTTTTTCTCCAAGTAACCCGGTCGTTTGCCATGACCTCTGCCTCCCTACATGTCTTGAATCTGACATGTTATTATTCAGCATGCATGTGAGGCAATTTCTCGCCTTCGTTTAGTAGCTGGGAGTAAACAATCCTATTGCACAGTGAAGACCGGGCGAATCGATGCAGCTCAGATGAGGAGCTTAAACCTTGACCAGTTTATGGTCAAGGTGTTCTTCTTTTCCTGATCCAAAGCTTGGTTACTGAATTGACCTACAACGCTGCCACAGACAAAAAACATTTTATAGTCAACTTAAGTGCAAACAGGTACCATTTACTTCGGTGTTTTAAACTTGCGGGAAAGTCTTGTGTTCTAGTCAAACGAATATGGCGGAATATTTCGGTCGAAGAAAAGTTTCTGTCGCTTTAAACTGGTTTCCAGTGTTTTAATACAGAATTCTATTTTCGTCGCTGATCTTCCGACTGATATTTGCAAAGCTCTTTCAAGTTTTACGAGAATCGATACGAGAAAGTGACCGTTTACTAAATAAGCAGTGGTAAATGAAATAACGATCAGAGCCCCTGAACTTGGCTGGTAACAATTGTTTTAAACTCTCTTATCACATTATATTTCCATATTATGCTACGTACAAAGCGTAACCTTTCACCAAATGTCCGTTTAATATGTCTAGAAATTAACTGGAGGATCATGAGTCGAAGGCGCCAGTTTTTTACGGGAACTGCGCGAGCAGTGCATTTGACCGCTGTGGACTGTCCGCGTATAAGGTGATCTAGGCCCACATTTCCCAGCGTCTTCTCTAATACTTGTAGCTCCTGTCAATCATCAGTTTACCCTTTTTCTCCCTCCCCCTCATCTGCGTCTTGTTTATCACTCCAAGGGGAGCCGAAAGGTCTTCATAATAAGCAAAGACTTTCAATGCCAGATTATATCTTGGATTTTTTCAAAGCGCAGTTGGCCCTAACCCAGCACTGAGGGACTACAATAAAAATTGGAGATATGGTCGATTCCTAATTACTCCGTGTTGAAAGTTTCGTTAATCCTTGCTTTCACTTGAAAACAACGAGCTGAGCTGATATTTGCTTTTTATCATTTTACGGTACTTTCTTCACCGTTCAGTGTTTACTGACGTGAGCTTAATTTGAAGATAGAAGAACCGTAGCCAGGACAAAACATATTAAAAATTATAAAAACGTTCACTGGCTATATTAAGTTAAAACTTTCAGAGCTTTCGGCTGTCAGACTACAGCCTTCTATTTACATCGCCAGTGAACGTTTTTATAATTTTTAATCCTGCCTAATCTCAACAAGAATGAAAATACCAGCCCCTCGATCTGTTTCTGCATACCATAAACAACACAAAAAATGTAGACTAACTTTATTTTTATCTGTTTACGAACTGAAATAGAATTATCAGATCAATAATGTCAAAGTGCTCTACATTCATTAACATAAAATTACAAAGCTCAACGTTACATTACGTCGACACACGTGCATAGCCGATAAAAAACCTTATGGTCATGTGTTGGGTGCAGCATTTAAGATTTGTCAATACCGACCACGCCTTGAGTAGTTCACAAGTCACTGTAGACAGTGTGAAATTCATAGAATTGACTTATACCTTGTTTCGAGTGTATGGTTAATTGGAGAGCAGCACGAAAAAACAGTGAGAAAAAAGGGATCGATCTCCTGGCGGATAGGCTAGGCGTCGATAATAAACGACAAGTTGTTACAAAATGGGTCTGATGTAAACAAAAATAACATCACTTTTAATTCAGACTGGATTCAACACGACGTGGAGCGAACAAAAAGCAAGGTGGAGTATTGTTTCAACATCTCTGTTGTTAAAAAAAAAAAACGAAAGAAAAAAAACAAAAGAGAGATACTGAGAAATATTCTTAATAGCTTTGTTATGGCAAACTATTTGGGGCATCGTTCCAGTTAACTTTAACCGTAATAATTCTTTACTGAGATTCTAGTAATAGCTGGACTGGCCGTAGGACGTTTTCCAAGCATTTGCTTATCTCGTTGACCTAGCAGGAACTGTTAATATCTTTAACCCTAGCTTCTGTAGCATTCTCCCTTACAAGGTTTGCCATCGTTCCCACTCCGTAGAGCGAGAGAGAGACACGAGCTCATTATTTCTTCACATTAAGATGCTAAGTGAGTGGTACTAGCACAGACACAATAATAACTGGGAAGACAAGGGGAATTCAGTTTTGAGTCTAAGCAAGGGAAACTGATTATCTGTATTGCGAATATATTGTTAACATTTCTCAGTGAGGTAAACACCATTCGTACTCAGTCTTCCGCTCGGTCTTTTTTTCTATCGCTCTACAAACACCTGCAATGGCTACTAAGTCACGTTTCTACGACTCTCTTTAATACTCTTTAATAGCCATAACATTATCTTTGAGATATCACCGCGATTATACTTAAGTACTGATATTTGCACTAAAACGCCTTGGAGTGGCGATAACAGGCATTTTCTGCTTGGCATGTTTCATATTGCTCCATATGGAGCATGTGACTCTTATCTGTTTCAAGCTCGAATTATTTGCCCAAGGAAACATGATGGAAGGAAGAGACACTTTTATTTTTTTGTTTCAGTATTTTTCCCGGTCAGTGAGTTCATCAGTGAAGCTTTCCCTTTCAAGCCCAACCCACTCTAATGTATTTTTAGGGATGTGTAAATTTCGTACCTTTCGTTTCTTTTTATTTCTTTTTTTTTTTTTTTTCGCTTTCCCGTCAACAGTAAAGTACTCAACAACGCTACCACTCTGGTAAAATAATCAAACTGACAGTTTCGAAAGCCTCCGACGCTCTTCACAATATAATAGTGCTGCATGCGAAAAAAGAAAATAAATGAAAAAAAAAAAAGAACTGCGAAAAACAACGTGGACCGGGAGACCCAAAAACCCGACGGCCAATTTTTCAAATGTCCGTCTGTTTGATCTGGCATTACATGTTAGGCTTGAGAAATGGTTTAGGACGATAGAAGGCCTGAACAGAAACAGCTAACTATACGAAAACATTGTAACGTCCTGTCAACAGAAAAGCATTTGAAGATACTGCCAAGCGCCGCCCTAGGTCATTGTCCTCATTACTTAGACTCACTATTGCCGTAATGCCAAAAATACATACACAATACAAAGCTACTTGAAAACACAGTCAAAACATTGTGATACTAGACGTTCAGATGTGAAAGTCGAATTAAAGCTTGAGTCGAAGTTTACAGGAACTTCGCCATTGTCTTTCGGCCACAAACAACAAAAATATTTCAAGTTAAGGAAACCTGAAAATAATAGTTCACTGAGACAGAAAAAAACATAAGAGATACTACTAAACCATAAAGAAATAAGAATGGTTCAAGATGCAGAAAATTGGAACGAATTACAAACGACGAACTTGAAAATTTAGGCTCAATTTTCAAAATGTGCAAACCGTAATGTAGTCCTTTAATAAACTGACGTAAGTTCTACAGGCATTTGTCCCGCTATTGATAATAAATTTTGACATAACCATGTCTCAATAGCTGTGGACTGATCCACGAGGCGTAGATATTCATTTTGTGAACAAACAGCCATGCTATTAAGAAATTCATGATGAGGCATTAAAAATTGACGTCAATTTGCTTCTTACAAACAAGGAAAAACCTAACCCCGATGGAGGGAGGACTTAGGCTACTGAAACGTAGGCGAAAGTGATCCCGACACTCTTGCCATTGAGACATATACTATAAACTTCAGTCAAATTACACAATGCCAAAATAACTAAAAAATAAAATACAAAAACAAAATTTTTATAACAAGCCTTTATTTTTTTTGGAAAAGTTTTTGTATAAGAACTTGAAACATGATTAAATACAACAGCTACAACAGCTACCCATTAATTAACCGACTTATCGATGCCAAGCCTATCCCTGAAGAGTTTTGCTGCACGTGTCCATTTGTAGGACCTCGCTTTTGTCGATTCAGTCCTTCGAGACCAATATAGCTGGAATGTAAAAGAAATGTTCCTCCAAACCACAAATTTCCGAACGCTTCAGGCCTTATTCAACAGTTTGCCAAAGGAAGCTGCGGTTTCTCACTGATTACATCTGAGCTAAGGAAATACGACCAGCGCTCAATTATTCCATGTGCATTTCCAGATATGAAGATTGTTCGGTACATGTACAACTTTCCTGACATAGCAGTTCTGTTTCTGCAGTCGAATTCGGTTGCGTGTCTGCTGGACTGATATTGCTAGGTTAGTTTTGCCGCAATATCTTGAACTGATACCGGCTACCTCCGTATTGTTTGTTATTTCTTTGAGGCTTAGATCATAAAGGCGTCTTAACCAGATTTTTGCAACAGTTGTCTGTGAGCATTTGAACTGTAAGGAGCTTGAGTTAGGAAAACAAGAGAGAACATCGAAATTATGTGTAAAACAGAGACAGTTTTAAATGATGACAAGCCGCTAACGATGAAGGAGTTAGATGTGGCTAAGATTTACAACTTTGATTTCAAATACGGCCAAAAGTCCGCTTCAGAACTCAACGATGATCTCGCGTCCATCGATCTGAGCATGATGTGCAGTCCTAAAAAAAACCGCCACCGAAAAATAAAGCGAAGAAAGTACCCCAAGTTTAGATTTGCTCCTAGTCTGGGGGACATTAAGGAGAATGAACTATTTGACGCACAGCTGGAGAATGTAAACAAACTTAAGAAGGATTTGGCCGCCATTCATGAGGAGCGGGCTCTGAATTGTGGAATAGCTGTAGTGAAAGAAGAAGGTCGACATCACCACCACAAACGACACTCTAGAAGAAGATTCAATGGAAGAGCTTGATTGTAGAAAAATCCGAACCTGTTTTTTCTGAATTAAGACCGAAACTACTTGTGAATCTTGTGACTTAAATATAAGAGAACTGCATTTCAGGTGATAACATTGTAAAAAAAAACATGAGAAAACAATATATAGATGAATACGAGCTCATAACTTCAGCCCAAATATGGTATCATTATTTGGTTTGTTTGCCTCAGTACTTTATCGCTGTTTTGTTAATAACAAGCCAAAAATATATATATTTTTATTTCACTTATATATAAAATGTAGATAGATATATATATGTATATATGTAACTCGTTTATGTATATATGTATATATGTACACTCTGAGTGTAAATAAAGGTTGTTGTTAGATTTTTTTGGACTCTTAACCCACGAGCATGAAACCTAACCACGAACGAATTACTTGTGCAGGCCATGCGTCTCGGATTCCTGTCCTGAAACGATTCCGAACGAGTCGTCCCAAGAAAATGATTTGCTAATCAAAACTAAGATAACACCCAAAAAATTTGTAGAATTACAGTCATTTTACCCAAAGGACTGTGGAACATCTCAAACAAATGAAACGAAATTGAAGTTCTTGAAGCTTGGATTTTTAATGCAACAGTCATAATTCTGCAACATTAACACTGTTAATTAATTTACTTAACTTTCATTTTACAACCATCCTTGAAGACTCTTCATTACAATTTACCAACTGATGCGGAATTGATGGGCAGATATAAGCAAAGTATCATGCACGTTCAACAGGTTTTTGTTATTGTTGATGAATGCGACAGTAATGAGTGAACCCTCTTTCAGTGAACGAAAAATAATAGTAAAGAATGATACGAATTAAAGAATAAAACCTGAAAGACTTTTAATGTTTTAATAACTTAACATCAGTTGACTCAAAAGTCTTGCTATTGAGTCAAGGTTTTTCTTGGTGACGACCCGGGAAATCTTGGGAGTTGTACTCACGGTTCCTACATTTGTAACAACCCTGTCAAGCAAACCTTAACTGCTAAATTGACTGCGAAGCATAATGCCGTTCTTGACGTTCTTGTTTGGCACGACGAAGATGTTGCTCAAAAGAATTATTGCACAAACAAAATGCTTCTTTCTGTTTGAATTGATTTCGTAGCCGATGTATCATCAACATATCATCCAGAATGTCCTCATGTATTTTTCAGCAACAGTTACTCTCCTTTGTTTAATTTCGCTTCTTTCTGGCTGCTGAGGCGGGCAAAAGAGAGGGAGCGTTGGTCGAGATGAGAGGCCTTACGAGGTTAGTTAGAAGATTTCGTGAACAATTCCATCGGTCAGGCATAAAGTGAGAGGTACATAACTTAACTAGTACGTAATGCATGTATCGATTTTGAGCTTGAGCTTAGGAAAATCAAGATCTCTGTCGATTTTTAAAATCCCAGATAACGTATTTCGTTTCTCGACGACCCAGCTAGCACCTGCAATTCCTTCATTCACGTTTTTCATTGTCTTTGCGAGACCCTCTTTTCAATGGTAGCCACAACATTATTATAAAGATATCGCCTTGATTCTACTCAATTACTGATATCTGCTCCCTAAAGGTGTGGAGTAGTGGTAACAGGAATTTTAAGCATGCCGTGCCTTGAATTGCTTTATTATAGGCAGTTCATTGAGGATCTGGCTCAAGTTCCATTTAACTACTAAAGGTTACAAGGAGGATTTCGTCTGCGCCACTGTGCTTATGACTATAGTTTTCTTGATTTCGTTTACCAGTTAGTGATTTTATCTTTTTTCCTCTTCGGCCCCGTCCACTGTAATGCCTTATCGGGATATGAACTATTGTAGATACCAAATCATCGTTTTCGCAATTCTATTCCTGTCAACAGTAAAGCACTCGAAAACGCTGTGCATGCGAATGTGATGTGAATGCCGTGAATGACGTCACCGCCAGTTTCGAAAGCCCGCGTATTTGCTTTCCACACTCAAGTGTCTCCACTATGGGAAGCGAATTCAAATGAAAGCACTTTCGATGCCGAATTACTTTGACATGCAGAAAACTTTATTTACGCTCACACGTTCAACTGGCTATTATCATAATGATGAGCAAACCAAAGAGGGAGAGAAAAAAAAAAAATGAAAAGAAATAATCCGATCATAGTGACACCTAACACGATGTGCATTTTTCAAATGACTCAACTGTGGACGTGTACTCTCGAGAATACAGTCTAGTATCTACCAAAAGGTAGGTTCGGAGAGGAGTATGAAATCTTTCAATTTCAGTTTCAAGCCTGTTTCTCCTCAGAAAGATAACAAACCAGATTTCATCACTTTGACCGATAGCCGATAGTATCAATTAATAAAACCAGCTATGAAATTCAAAGCTAAAATATAAATTCAGCCCTCGACGTGGCTGTAGCTGCCGTCATAGCTCCCTTTTACTGTAATTTCAACAATACATACGCATTACAAGGCTACAACAGTTACGATACTAGATGTTCATTCGTGAAAACAATCAGCGCTCAGATCTTTACCAGAGCAACAGTTTTTCATCATGCGTTCCTCTGTTATCGATCATAAATTTTATTTACAACATCGTTAAGGTAGTTGGGGATATGGATCCATGAGGCGTAGTCAAGTGGATTTTTTGACAATGTTATTACGAAACTCGTGATCATTAAATAACTGGAGAACCCATTAAAAATTGACGTCGATCGATTTATTTGTTTTTAAAAACTGCAAAAACCTAACACGATAAGCCTAGTTTATGCTTTAAAAGTGAGAACGTAAGCGAAAATATAAAAAAGAAAACGTTCACGAAACTCGCGTCATCATGGACCTCAGTCAAACTACAGAGCAGAATTTCGGTAATTGCCTACATTCCTCAGCTCGGAAATTCTTCAAAAACCTGCTGAATTACCGAGTTCAGGAACTATACTTTTAAAATCTATGGCAAATTGCAACAGTTGCTACTCATTCCCTCTTTACAGTTAACTCCAATTTGAATAAAAACCTTGTTTAATTGGTCATATCCCGTTTTAGATAGATGGCTTGTCATTGGAATCCAGCAACGTTAAACTGTGGGGAAAAGGCCAGTTTCTGGTTAAATTTCGGAAGGCTCGGAAAAATGCTTGGAAAGAAATTGACAGCATTGAGTTTAAAGAATTATCCACTTTGTGAATGACGTATTGTATTTTTAAAAAACGCTTCTGACGTTGGTTTCCCATGCAATGATCTGAAAATATATCCTGCGGGTACAGGGTTTATCATGCTAAAAGTATGGGTCATTTAATAATGTTATTTATTTTTTCAAATCATAAGATATTCATATAGCAATTGGATCAGCCATACCGTTTAAATAGTTTATAAAAACCTCCCCTAAAACAATTTTTGATCACCTTCTTATTTCATATTGGATTGGGGCAACTTTGATATTTATATGCAGACTCAGTGATTTTGGTTTCAGGCAATCTCAGGCTAATGAGCAGTATTCATTTCCTACCGAGTGAATAATGCAACGTAACCTCGCGTTTCGCCAGTGTTTCTTAATCGGAAATCCTGAGAATAAGAGAGCATGCTGTACCAGACAATAAAAAGTTGCCCAAAAATTTTCAAAGGACAGAAAAGACTGACCACCGCTAGTTTTTTTGTTGTTGTTATTGTTGTTTTTAGGTATGGTTGTCACTGCATGCAAAATGGTGAATGGGTCTGTACTGCAGCAAAAACGGATGAATGTCTGAAGTCAAAAGGGCAAAAATCTCTTTTGCTCACATATAGGAATTTTCACTTTATTTTATGGATCCCAGCCAATAAGAGCGACAGCA
>OMLO01001519.1_pt1 | contig 17926 bp, 10 predicted proteins | sample 1674811 | NCBI WGS metagenome assembly OMLO01 (sample SAMN06265003, study PRJEB25207) | coral metagenome | isolation source: Coral host | place: Mexico:La Bocana,Puerto Morelos, Mexico | collected 2008-11-13 | reverse complement strand
ATCGACCCACCGAATCCTACGAGAGGGTTCATCCAGCAAAAGCAAAATGTGCGTCTCGCTACAACGGCGTGCCATTCAAAATTTCAAAATGCACGTTTTACTACAGCGGCGTGCGCCAAAATGTATGAATCCAGCGCACGACGTCCGAGGCAACCTGCGGCATACAAAAAGCAGCATTTTACCACAGTTTCGGACATCAGACCAGCACGAAGTGACGAGAGGGTTGCGCCGGCCACTTCAAAATTTGCGTTTCACCACAGTTTTGGACGTCCGATGAGCCAGAAACGACGAAAGGATCGACGTTGATGTCGATGTGGTTGACGGTTGAACAAGTTGATGTTCGTGTTTTTGGTTTCTCTTGGTGGCGTTGATGGTGATTTTGACGTGGGCGCTGATGTGTTTTCGGTGTTGATGTCGAAGTTGTTGTTCAAATTACTGTTGGTGTTGGTGTCAGTGTTGATGTTGGTCTTTGGGTTGATGTTGATGTTTGTGTTGCGGTTGATTAACGATCCAACGCGGGCAACGACTTACCCTGGATATCCAAATACCTCCTGAGAAGGTGTTGTAGGTATGGTATGAACGGTGTTTTGGATGCTGTTTTGGATGTCTAGGGTTATAATGCAGACTAGAAAAACCATGGAAGAATTCCATACAATCAGCAAAATTTTAACGGCAATTGTTTCGGAAAAGACTCGCACCATATTTGTGGTTGCAACAAAAACACGTTGATACTCTTGATTATCTTTATGGAAGAAATCCTGCGCCACTTGGGATGTACAAAACCTTGCAAATTACAGGATAAACTATCGAACCCAACTGGTGAGCCGGATTTCTGAACCATCAACGGCGTATTTCACATCTTTTGAAACCAGGCACACTACTCTGCAAGCATCAATATAACGATTCTCCGCCTTCAAAGCAGAGACCTCCTTGCCAATAGCCGTGCGATCCGGCAACAGCTACGTAAAATGTCCATGTCAACCCGTGGAATTGCATTCGGAATGACATGGAACTACCAATTCTTCTACATCTTCAAGTGAAGCACTAGATTTTCTTAGCCGAGTTTTTTTTTCGATCTTCAAAAAGCCAGCGACTTGAACTACTCTCCAAGGAGCGATCACATATACCACCAAACGGGAAAGGAAATCATCAACTCACAAGTTCCGGCTGGTACGGGATACGTTAGTTCCCAGGTAACAAACACCTTGTGGTGTTCTTTTCCGGAAAGCTCTGTCGCTTCATCTTCCAGCCTCGACAATCCGGGAATCTTTTCATTGAGCTGTCATTGCTTGACCATGAGGCACTGCGGGGTGTCGAAGCATATGTACAAGTATAGTGTAAATATATATATATATACAAAAATTTATTGGGCCCCGCCTAAACACTATAACAGCGTTTTTTTGGGTCTTTTGCCTTACTGCCGTTGTTTGGCACTGATACACATCGGAGTATACTATAACAGTGGATAGGAAAGGTTAATAGGGTTCCCTTCATAAAATTGAGTACATAATTTCTCAACTGTTACGGAGTTTAGGCAACCCCAAATGTATAGTATTTATGGCTTCTGTTAGTTGTCACTATAGAGGATGCACTTTGATATATCTATCTATATATATATATACATATTATACAGAAATAAAAACAAGAAAACATATAATACAGCAGCAGCAACAACAACGACAACAAAAAGGCTCATGTTTTCTCCGATGTCTTTTTCATATCACTTAACCTCCGAAATCACCATAGATTAGATACCACGGTGGAACCGAATCTAACATCCATCTGCTCGTATCCACCTCCTCCCATTTACGCCAAGCTATGCCACGCGCCTTCCAATCTGAGCATCGACCGTTGATTTGTAATCTGCAGCACCTGTAAGGGTTTCAACTTGGACCCAAATGGGCCGAATGTATGGATTATGAACTACCTGGAAGCTCATGGACCATCCATGTATGAGTTGGTTGACTAGCAATTGGATGATGAATTCATGAGAAGTCAAAGATTAAAAAATTGTTGCCTTCGGGATTTGGAATGGGAAATGTAGAACATGAGAGGTAGCTCTTGACTCGACAATATTTACACTAGGTCATCCAATTGTTGAATATAGTAATCAGCCAGAAAATCAATTATATCATATCTATATAATGCTTTATGTGTAGCATTTTCAAACACGAAGATAATGCAAAATGAGGGTGATAAAAACAACGTGACCTAACCGTGCACAATCAAATAAGCTAAATAAGCTTGTTTGTGTAGGATGAAAAACACCCAAAAATGTGGACCTCCTGCAGCAAAAAAAAGTGGATTCATTGGCAACAAAAACGTGTCGACGGCGATGAACTAAGCCCCTAAAACAATCTAGGTAATTTATTCAAGATCCTTAACCTGAATTGAAGCCTTTTCCCTTGATTAGTGGGCCACCCCCCTGCTATTGCTCAAGGAGTGACCCTTTGCGGTCGATCTTTCTCCAAAGGCACATCTATATTAGATAGCCAAAACAAAATGTGAAACTAATGAGCAAGCTTCCTCTTTGCAGCAACCTTCTTAAATTCACTCCGGGCTTTGTTGATCCGTAAATTCCAGGATGGCACTGTAAATTGATCCACCGAGGACAAAAAAAGAGTACCTTGGTCAAGATCTGGTATGTCATCAGCCTGAAGATTATCATAAGTATCAAACCACTGCCTGAGTGTTTGAATGACTTTCACTTGTCCAGGAAAAGACGGCCTTCGCTTAAAACCAGTTGTCCAAATAGGATTACCCATCAAGTAAAGCGCAGAAACTTTCCCAAGTTGCACTTCTTTAGGATAAATATCTTTGTCAACCAGCGCAGCAGTGTGTTTCACATACCAAATGGTGAGCGCCGTGACCTCAGAAAGAGTGATTCCCAAGGACTTTGCTTCTTGAAAAGAACGTGGTTGCACAAGAATTTCAGCGTCATCCACTGTTCGCCTCACCGGTGGCCACCCTCCAAACTGCAAAATTATGCCCAAAAGAACTTCTGTCCATGCCCATCCCATTGTCAAGTCCTGTGGTCCTTGTTCGTCTTTTGGCCATTGACACTGACTGAAAAAATCCACAATGGCCCTTGAAAAAGTGAACCCATACGCTGAAAACTGTAAAGCTTCACAATCACATGAAGAGGGAAAACGCCACTCACTGTGAATCTGCCATTGCTCCAAGGCATTCCACAGGGTGTGCTGCGTATTCCCCTCTTCTTTTCCTTCAAAATCGTCTTGATTCTGCAAATAATGTTGTCGTTGTGCACGAGCTGCTTGTAAATCCAAAATCAAACGATAAAGTTCTGTGAGCTCCTGTTTCTTTTGATTTGTCTCCAAAAAACATTGCTGAAGTTCAGAAACAGCTGCTGGGTCCAGTGTTTTACATGTGTGGATAGCCTGGTCATTGGCCATCTTGTTACCAAGTGCATGATAAAGCGATAAGGCATTAGTTTCTAGAGCTAGGTCAGTGTGTGCCTTGATTTTTTTAACGTCACAACCAATTTGAAAGGCCTGCTGAAGTCTTTGCATCAAATCAAAATCGGCTGCATCAAGCCATTTGGTTTTTGGCCATTGCTGCTGAATCTTTTTGACGCACGAAATTGCATAGGCACTATCGGTAAAAAGCGTGAAGTTTCTAAGAAATTCAAAACACAACACAATAGCATAAAGTTCTGCACGTGCAATGTTTTGCTCACCAGTAACTCTAGCGGTTGCAATTACCTGTAATGTTTCAGGTAGTTGACCTGTCTGCTGGAATTTTTTGGCTTCAAGTTCCCTTTGTTGATCATTTTCAGCCAAGTCAATGACAATAGCATACGAGGCATATCTTACCGAAATAAAGTTTTGATGTAAACAGCTTCCATCTGTGTACACATTGGGCTTATTCGGCAAATTACCAACTAGTTCAATGATTCTTGGTGCTATGATGGCTTCAGGAAATGCAAAATGAAGCGTTGTCAAAAATTCTGCAAATTGATACTGATGAAAGATTGGAAATTCCGGAAGTGTTGATTCATCTTGTATCAGTTTATCCACAATCTTTTTATGTACTTTTCTTACATCAGAAAACTTCTCACAGAAAAGGATTCGATGTGTCCGTGTATCTTTTTCTTTTCCACACCATTGACACAAATCATCAGTTGTTGTGTCCCACTTATTTTGCTGACTTTTTGTCTGGAATGCTCCTGCAAGTTCACGAATGAGGAGAATTTTTTGAGGGTCAGCAAAAGTATTCAGTGTCTGAAGTGTATCAATTCGTGAAAATGGCAAGGATCCAAAGAGCTTGAATCTACTCGAATGCAATGTAACAAGTGTTTCTTGCCATGACATCATTGCAAAATGCGCAATTCTTTTCATCGGATCCATAATCAAGTTTATCGTCTGGAAAGCTCCTACTTGTATATCCCCATTTTTGGAAATGACCCATCCCAGTCTTAGAAGATATTCACGAAGAGCAGAGGCTGGTCCTCTGGATTGTCCTACCAAACGACTCGGTGTTGATGCCATTTGGAAAAATCTTTCTCTTGTTTCATTATCACTGTTATGCAAAAATCTTCTTGCAGCTTTTATGGCCAACAATATCACATGCATATGTGGGTCAACCAATTTTTTGTGTGCACAGTGAAGAGCAAATGCAGGATTCATGCTATGTGATTGATCACCAATCAAAGCATTAGCAACCAACGATCTGATATTATCAAGGTGGGATTGCCCAATGCAAAGAAGTTCACACGCATAAAAAGCTGCACTATAAATTGCACTGTTGATGATATGCACCTTTGTTTCTAGCTGCCACGGTGAATGCTGAACACGTTTTAATCTCAGTCTAATTTTGTCAAAACGTTTTTGAAGCTTCACATGTTGCGCTAGACCTTTGTAGTTTACAGGTGCCCCAAGGTCCCATGCATGATTGAGTGTATCAATATTTCCAGTTGGGACATATTTGGCTATTGATGATTGGAATTCACTTGAAATTACAGAAGCAGTGGTCCACTTCCATGTCTTTTCCCAGTCGATCTCCAGTCCAAGAAGGCTTGTATATCGACAGGTATGTCCAAGTGTCAAATCATGATCTTCATCCTGCGATGACCAAAAGGACCAATTATCTGCGTATGCGCTTGCCTTTGTGTACTGGCTAATTGCACGAATCCCGGAAGCCCAGTACGCTGCAATGCAAATCATGCAAACTACACTCCAACTGTCTCCCTCCGGACAACCAGTAAATGTGTCAAATACTTCACTACACTGCTTATTTATCATCCAAAATCGACTCATGTTATCTAATGAGTTGAACCACTTTTGAAGAACCTCTTTCGGAATACCCCATGTTTCAAGAAGCTGCAATACCTTTTTACGATGAATGAGGTTAAAACATTTTCTTAAATCTAAGGTTATTCCACTGAAGTTTTCCTTGAACATTCTGGCTCCCTCAAGTAACACTTGGAAACGATATGAAGCATTCAATGCTCCTCTACCCGGTAACATTCCTGTGATATCGGGTGAAATCACAGTTCCAAGATACTGCAACACTTTCGTTGTTGTGACATGAGACCAAATTCGGTAGATAGTCGAAAGCACTGTAATGGGTCTGCTGTCGGATGCAGATGGTGTTTGTTCAGTTTTTGGAATTGGCACTGTTTTCGCTTTCATCATCCATTTTGGAAAGGATTCCATTTTTGCTACAATCTTCACTAATTTTTCAATCAGGATATGTGGAAGAACTTTCAATTCTTCAAAGGTAATTCCATCAATTCCTGGTGCAGAATTTGATTTTGATTTGTGAATTGCTGCAAGCCAATCGTCTACTTGTGCATCATCAAAATGTGGTACTTGGATATTTTGGGGTAAAGAGTCCAAAAGATGTGCCAAGTAATCATCATCAAAAAATTGTTCGGCGTTATTTCCTTTATCTCGTCCCCAAAACTGCATCCAATAAGTGGTTAAGGAATGGAAAACTTCCTGAAGGTCCGTTTCCACAAACTCTTGTTTCAAAGAGACTTCTTCTTGTACAAAATCGATGTCAGTGGCAAATTCTACATATATAGAGTGAGACCCTATTGCAGTAAGAATTGCTTTTTTATCCTCAATTTGGATATTATGAAGTTCTTTAAACCGTTGTGGACGATCGACAAAAATGTTCCATTTATTCTTCTGATCAAGTGGAACCACAATACCAATATCTTCGATATGATGCAAAATTTTTTGGAAAGGTGGAAAATCCTTCCCCTTGACATGCTTGAAAGTTTCAACTTTATGGCCAACTTTTACGTCAGTTTCATGCCTGATTTTGCCAATGTCCTTGATCAGCTTTTTCTCAACTGCTTCTTGCTGTGTGACAGCATGGCGAACAATTTGCTCACAATCACTTAGCCATTCATGGGTTGGTAGCTCTACTGGCACAGGTGTTAATTCCGGAATATTTTGAATCCACGTTTCAAATTTTTCCATTTTGAAATCTGCCTTAAGAATGACATTCCATTCCGTATGAATATCTTTCCAAGTTCTATACCAAATTTCCGTAAAGGATTGAAGTTTTTGGATTCGAATCTTCAGGGAAGTGATTCTTCTCAATTGTCGTACCATTTTTTTGAAGGAGATTGAAACAGAATCAATAGTCGGATTGTATTGACCATCCCAAGCTTTCTTAATGACTGACGGAATTGGACATTTTTTGGGTTCTTGCGGTCGGCATCTTCCCTTAAATCTTTTTGGCAGTTTGGAAAAGGTTGACAATTCTGGTTTTTTCAAGTATTCTGCCTTTATTGCCAAGTCCACAGTGTTTTCAACGAGGTTTCCCCAGTCCGTAAGAGTATCACATTCCTGCTGTTGCTGGATAGCATCACAAACAACTTTTTCCAAATCATCTTTGAAGATTGGTAATGAAGTCCATGAGTCCGGCAATTTCAGTTTTGTCATGAAAAGTGTCTCTCTTGGAATTCTAAATTTGATAACTACTGGGTCATGTGTGTCAAAATACTTTGATTTATCAACCTTTATCTCAGTGATTTTTCCTACCAAAAAGGGATGTACAAGCGCCGTGTCTGCAATTGTTGATTCTTTGCATGTCTTTGGCATTTCATATCCATACATTTTGGAGTATCTATTCTGAATCGAATCATAACCTTTTTCGATCAAATATGGATATATCTCAAGCTCACTAATGTCCATGTTGAAGTCCCCTGCAAAAATAGCAGGTAAAGGAAGTTCACACGATTTTTGGTAAGCATGATTGAACAGCATATTGGTATGTTCTTTTGAGGCACGAATGGATGATGTGAATCCATAAATTGTGAAGATCTGAATCCAATTGGCGCCAATTTGAACAATACCTTGAACGACTCGGTTATGAAAATGCCACGGTAAGGTTGTATCAATTTCAAAGGGTGCTCTACATCTATGGTCAGAAAAAATGGCTGTTCCCCCAACCTTTCCTCTATCACTCGGATTACCATCTTGCCTAATTTTTTGCGGCTGCACTGGTGAAGACCAAATCGAATGGAAGTATCTTTGTTTCAAGAAAGCACCAAACGATTTTTGAATTCCGATGGTTGCAGTCGTCTCTGAACAGGCAAAAAGGTTTATCTGATACTGTTTCTGGATTGCGATAAAGTCAGCATGTTTATTTGCAAGAGAAGTTGGATTTATGATTCCCATGGTCCAGTGAATGTTCTCTTCAGCTGGTCCTGGGTTTTTTGCTTCACCAATACGACTTCCTCTGAGAGGCAGTGATGGTTGTCTTCTGATATGACTCTTCATGGTTTTCCGAATCAAGTTTCTCAGAGTATCATGTTTTTGAAGGATGCTACTGTTACAATTTGCCAAAACCTTGCTCATATCAAAATTCATAAAAGTAATTATGCTTGCAATGTCTGATATCAACGCTGTAAAACAAAGGGAATCCCTTGTGCGACAGCAAACAAACAAACCCCAAAGAAAACAGGCACAACACACTTCAAACCACGAAAGGCTTACAAGCACTTGCGCTAAACCCCAGACAGAACATCGTCTGCCTCTGCTACAAAATTGCCATGGTTCGGATAGTCACTTGGTTTTCTGTGGACTATCCATTGCCTCATCAAAATCTTTGTCTTCAGACCGTTGTTGCTCACGAGTTCTTTTGGCAGTCTGTGCAAATAACGATTTCAGTTCTGATAATGTGCTATCTAATTTGTTAGATTGTGCCATCATTGCCGATTGAACTGACTTGTCGATGTCATTCCTCATGGCATGTAAATCTTTATGCAATGCATCTTGGAAATGTTTTCCCTTTTTTCGACATCTGCAAAGCCTGCCTTTGTCTCGTTTTGCAATTGCTGGAGTGCCTGCTCAACTTGCAAAATTCTGCTTTCCTGCTGTTGGAACTTGGCTTCCGTCGGACCAGCAACATCTCTCGGTTGATGTGGTGGTATGCTTGACGATGTCGGCTGAAATTTTGCCCACGGATCATTTGTCTGAAATGGATCGGATTTCTTCTGCGAATGAATGCTGGGTTTGGGGCCAGCAACGATCGGAGAAACCTGCGAATGCTGTTTCGGTGGGATGAGTTTCGCCAGGATAGGTTGGCCATTGAAGACCAGCACTTGCTGCGTTGGATGGGATGTGGCACCAATGATCCAACTCTTCGGCCCTGCAGCCTTTATCGGCTTTAGTGGCCATTGCACTGTTGCCGACCATTTGACCAACATGTCACTTGTACTACCGTATGGTAGCGGTTCAATGCGGTAAATATGATTCACTTTGGTATCAATAGGGGTATCTTTTCCAGGATAGATTGTTTTCCAAGCACTCTCAAAGTCATCTTTATGGTATCGAAGTCCCAAAGTGCTCTTTACTTTGACCATTCCTTGGCACTTGTTTGTTTTCGCTGCTTGAACGGTCAGATGTGCTACTTCACCTTCGATCCAGATTACTCGGAAATCTTGGTTTATCCTACCTTTGTCATCCTTTGGTACCAGAAAAATCTGATTGAACCCACTTGCACGCATCATCTTGGCAACAAAGTTGTTTTTGACTGAACAATGTACTTGCATAGATGTTGCATACATCGGTGTAGTGGGGTTTTTGTTTTGTCTCAATGATTTCCCCCAAATTGCTAAGATGCCTTCATCAAGATTTTGTTGTTTCCATTCTTGCCTGAAAAAGGCATTTGTCGAATCCAGTGCCATTTCCCATTTTTTGCTTTCCCAATCTTCTTTCCAAATCGTCATGGCTAAAATGGTGCATTCCTCATGCGGGACTTGCTGCGACACAGCAATCTTGGGCATAATTTTCTTTTCTCCTAGTTGTACCAACTGACAATGCAGGATGACAGATTGCTGTTTTTGATCCCAACATGGTATATTAACTGAGGATGTCTGGAGGGAAGTCGGTTCAATATCTGCACCAATAATTGCTATTGCAAGTTCATCAGTTGAGAGGATCTGGCCTTCACGAAGCCATGGAACTGCTTTCTCTTTGTTGATGAGCAAAATGCCACTCGCATTGGAGGATATCTCTTTGATTTGATTCACCTCTGTACCATCTTCGTTTTGAAGGAACCCTGGTTGGATTTGGTAATCATCAGGGGATGGCTGGATAACAACTTTCCTTTTTTGTTGATTGGTTGCTCCTGCTTTTGCAACCGCCGTTGCATCCTTAACGACTTTGGGGGGAATCTCAACCGCTGCATCTTTACACAATTGCATGATAGTATCAACCCTTTGCTTACTTGGTGGTAATTGTGCAGCTTGCATTGGAACTTTACTTCCACACTTTTTCATGATACTATCGATGGCATTGGAAACCCATTGGATGTCGAAACCTTGTTCCAGTAGAGTGCTTGCCAAAGAATTTCTTACATGAACCTTTTGATTTTCCTTGGTTCCCACCCCCCCAGTCAAAGAATTCATCATGTGCAGGGTGATTGGTGTGCTACCAAAGGAATTCTGCAGTTGCTCAATCGTGATGTCATACCAATTTTTTCCCTTTCCAACAAGTCTTGCATTGCCACTTTTGTAGATCGGTTGCATGGTAAAGCCAATTGCTTCAGAAACGATCAATAGATTGAGTTCTTTCGGTAGAAACCCATGCCAAAGCACTTTTCCACACAGTTTAATGGCAATATGGATCCCATCTTTGCAACTCAAATGATTCAGGAATGATCTTGTTGCCATCACTGCAATTGTCATCCAAAAAGCATCAGGTGGTAAAGGGATTTTTTCATGATTCATCTTGAACAGGATATTTCTTCCAACTTGGTTTTGCGCAATTTCAGCCGCGATCCCTAGGTTATCTTGAAAACCACGAATCAGAGTGAACCAGAAAAATTCTACTGTAAGACATGCTTGAAATTCTCCTTGGATCGAACACGCCCACGAAAGGTCGGATGATTTCCAAACGAATGATGTTTCTGTGTTCTTCCATGCTGCCATCAGGAAAAGTGGATTGAATTTCTGGTCTGTTGCAATCTGAAAGTCAGCAACAATCATTCCATGATAAGGCTTCATGTTTTCTTCGATTGGCCCAAACTGGTCAAATAGTTTGTCATTGAAACCAGCCATCACCATTTGTCGAAGAATAGGTTGCTCACAATCCGTTTTTATGAAAGATAGATTTCTTTCACAAATGCATGTCGTCAATGATTTGACATCTTCATGAAGTTCAATCATCATTCCTGGCTTCAGTTTGAAATGGATTCCATTCGTTTCATCATTCATTGTTTGAATCTCAAAGTGTCCTTCATATGTCTTCTGAAGAGTTTCTTTTTCAACATCTGCCGCAACCCAAAAATTCCCCTGTGCAGTATCAGTGTCAATCTGCGCTTTCATGAAGGGAACAAAATGTTGAGTTGGTGTCATCTCCTCAAATTGATGTTCTGGTATCGAAATCTGTGATGTTGGACATTTTTCAATATGCAAAAATTCCTCAATGTTTTTGATTCCAGAATCATGCCTCCATACTTGTTGTTGAAGATTTGAATCTTTCATGGTATCTGTCAAAGAGTCATAATTGTCAATCATTGTCATCCAACTTCTGTCAGATTCTTGTTGCAGCTGATCAACGAACACGGTTGCATATTTGCCACTGAATTGACGAATGTTTTGCTGCATGAGTCGTGCATCCAGAAACTTATGGAAGATTTCCCCCACAGTTGGAATTTGGATGTCATAACAAATCTTGTAAACATTCGCAGTCATCAACAAAGCATGTGGTATTGTGATCATGTTTCCAACATGCTTCCAACCCTGTTTCATCTCATGCGAAATCAAAATTCGATCCCAATGCAAATGAATCATTGCAATTTCACTTGGATGCAACAATCTACATGTCCCATCATCATGTTGGAAAAAATGAGCAAGCATAGTATCCTTTGATTTCCATTTGATTTCTACTCATCTCATGTTGACTTCCATATTGTGCCATGAATGTCGGATGCTGTTGCTTCTTGTTGAAGCATCTCGATTGAAAGATCTGCTGCCCAGTTGCATGTCTCAATGCTGGTTTATCTTGCGGTGGAAGCAAGATCCATTCATGTGCAAACGACTGCATGATCTGTTTTACAACGAGTTCGGATGCATCTGGTGGATTCATGAAAATGGCATCAATTTTTTCCGGAGTCAATTCCAGAAGTTTTGGCCACATTTCAAATTGTCTGGTATTTTCACTACATAGTGTGTTAGAGACTGCTAACCCCAACCATCTATGCCTATGAGACGATCCAAATTCTGCCGCATCAATTTCCTTTGACCACAGCATACGATAATTGCATGCATTCAGGATGGCTACACAAAATTTCATATGATTATGATGTTTGAAGCCAACTACATTTTCCAGTAGGATCCATTTCGGCCTAAAAATTCTTGCTAAGATCAACGATTCTGGAAAAAGCATGCCTGAAATCGAATGCAACCCTGGTGAAAAACTTGCTCCACTCCATGGACCACAAGGGGCTGAAATGGTAAAACCATCTACTCCCCATTTCGCCACTGTTTCCCACCACTGTTGACTGCGAATATCCCCATGAATTGTCACATCAAAATCTGTTTGTTGTAATAGATCGTCATGGGGTCCATCTGCACCAACCAGGGTCGTATCATGATTGAAGCTATGATTTTTGGCCGCCTCAAAGTCCTCTTCGATAGAAACAATTCGCAAAGGGATCTGAAAATGACTTCTCAAAAATCTCTGTGCAAAAGACCAACCACCGTAACCCCCGCTGAACATTTCCAAAACATGGATTTGATCCTGTTGCTCCTGCTGAATCGGTATGCAAATGCTTTGACTGTCAAAAATCCAATGCACCGGCATAGGAAAAATTTCATCTGCAATCATTGCATCTTTTGCATTCCATATCAACAGTTTTTTGGGCTTCACCGTGATTTCTTTCTCAAAAACAATCGTCAATGGCAATGAATGCATTACCTTGTCAGTCGTCTTTGGAAAAAATTTCATCTGATACATTTCTCTGTTGACCCCCTCGGGAATAAGTGGAATCGCTTTCATCAAATTGTATCCATCAGATTGCACAAATGTTGCTTCATCCAACAAAATGTGATGTCTATCCTTGAATATACTTGATTCACCAATCCCATGAAGCTCAAAGTCAGAAAGTAGATCCAACAAAGGCTGGGGGATTTCATTGTACCATGTCATGGCTACTTCCGCACCCTTAAATACCCATGGGCATCGGCAACACCACGGGAAGGTTGAGCCGAATTGCTAACCTGAATTGAAGCCGTTTTCCTTTTTATGAGGGCCCCTCCCCCGCAGGAACTCCTGAATTAAGGCCATTTTGGGTAGGAGTCCCTTACTAAACCGCGGCTGAGGTCGCAATAAATTCGCAAAACATGTACTTTTTGATGTTTTTCCTTTCCATCAAAAATGGGACCTTACCAGCGGACCCCATTGCAGTAAGTTGCAATCGAGCGCCATGAAAAAATACTCAGGCTTTTTCGGGGTCCGTTCAGTGGGCCCGTTCGTTGGAGATTTCTTTGTTTTCTTGGGGTTTACCGTTGTCTCACTTTTACAAAGGTCGAGCACTTTGCGACCTTGTTGCGACCGCTGCTCATCACGTAAATAAGGATCCCAGATTTAAAGATGGGATGACCATTACCTCCAAAAAACGTGACTTTTGACCAATGGGGTCTTTTTTTTGAGCAAAAAAACCCTCTAGGGTGCCGGACCACAAAATGTAGAGCAGCTTGGAAGCACTCTGAACCTTTGGTGGTGTTTAGATTTCTGACAAAAAGTTGGAAGACATTCATCATAACAACAGCTGCTGTTGGGAACCGGTTGCAGATTCGAACAAAAAAGAGGCGGAACCCTAGAGATGTGTTGCAGATTTTTTTGGAGAAAACTTTATTGTTGGTGAAAGAGATCAAATGTGAGGGGGTTAAGATAGATGTCAAGCAGGCACAGCAAAAATTCTCCAGCATGTTGGGTGGAGAGTCTTGGTAGATCCAACTCATGCCGTATCAGAACTTTTTGATTTCCATCTCAACTGCTTCCCATCCCAAGAGTGAGACTTATCGCACACCTCTTACACGGGTGAAACCCCAGTGGTTTTTGGGGGAAATTCACCTGATACAACGTTAGAACTATGGCAAAAGTTCAAATAGAGAGAAAATTAGAATATGCATTCAAAAACCAGGGTTCATTGTTCTCACGAAACTGCTAGCTGTACCAGCTCTTCTTCCCCTCATGTCAATTCATGTTTCGGGACTTAAGATGTACCCAAAATAGCCCAATTCCGAACCTCCCAACCCTGATCCCATGGGCTCACGGTTGGTTGGCTTAAACATGACAAAGGTGGAGCAAAGCATCACCATTCTCCCAAAGTTTGGTGTATGTTTCAAAGCTGCCACCAATAAAGCATCCATGTACTTTTAGGGTGTTCCCCCTACCCAACAAAACCTTTACTTGCTGCTGGCATCCTGGGCCCTCGACCGAATGCAGAGAATCAAAAACACGTGCTAGTGATTCCCTACCGTAGCGTTCTTAGTGCCACTTTTTTTGAGGGGGCCCCCGCCCGTTGACGAACTTGTTCAATCAGGTCAGAGTGCAATTCGGTGGTGGAAGGTCAGAATGGCCTGAAACTTTGACACCCCCGACGCGATGAAGGAAAACACCACGCACCACAGAAAGTACAGTAACAGCTCTTCGAGCATGGCTGGGTGAGTTCGAGGTATCTCTTTTGATATTTGGCCCTTGCGCCAGGATAAGTCATTCCCAATCAAAATCAAAACGCCAGAGCCAGAAGAGAAACAAAAACACTGAGGTGGTAACCTCACCACCCACTGATTTTAACTAAGCATTATGAACCCCCAGTATTTCGGCGCGGGGGGCAGCTTTGGCGAGGTAGCTAGGATTTCTATGACGCTATGATGCTATAAGGTTATATGTAACATGATACTTGTATATATCTTTTGTCGAGATTCAAACAGTTTGCAATCGCGGTCTTCAATCACTCTGTGCATATCCATGTTGCAATGCAGCTTTGCTTTGGGGTCAATCATCAGAGTGGTCAAAAGGTAACGGACATCATCAACTGACCATGGTTGATCTGCTTCTCCTCCCCCTGTGATATCATCCAAGTCAAAGGCAGGCAGGGTCTTGTATTTATAGCGACGGCGGCTGGGTTGGCTGATGGCTTTCTTAATGTGGAGCCCAAATGTGCCATATTTGCCGAAGTCAAGATGGCAACAACTTTCGGCTGGCACTTCGTAAGTTTCCTGACACGTCTCCATATCCACCTTCTTGTAGCCACTGAATTTGTGCTTCATGGACCCCAAAACACCCACATTCTTTTTGACCTTGCAGCACCTGCCATCTTGTCGATAGAAGCGTTTGCTCCTTTTGGAATTATTGATGCCATAACAGTCCTCCTTGGAATCCACCTCCTTGCAATAGCAAGTGTACCTCTTGTCAACATGATGGGTGAATTGGGTAGCCTTAAAACCGTTGCTGAAAGCACGGTAAGCTTTCACCTGGCCAGGGATGGTCAACAACAGGATGATCGCGAGGTGCAACTTCAACATGACAGCGCTGTGAGTGCTTCACAAACAAGCGAGGGATGTGATGAGGTGTTAGTTTTGAGCTAAAAAAAGCAGCATCCAGCTTTGAATATCACCCCACACCGACGGAGTCCAATGCTGACCTGTGGAACTGGTGTCTGGCAAGCGCCCGCAACTCAAAATTCATGACATAGAATGATGACTGAATGACCTTTTTTTCTCTGATCAAAGCTGGGGTCCCAAACAAGCGAATAAAAAGCCCTCTGGGCTGCAGCGATTGGTCAGAAAGATTGCAAACCTGCAGATGGGCAATTGCGGTCGCTTCCCAAACGTCTCTGATATCTGACCTTTAACCAGAGAAACGTACGTAGCAAAATACTATCATGTCTAACACCTTCAATTTTGGGGACTTTTCTTCGGGATCGGCAACATCGATCACTGGCTGGCTCCTGCTTGGCTCAAGGTGAGACATGCAGATTCTGAGTGGACGGCATAGCGCGTGGACGGTTCTTTGGCTGATGGAAATTTGCGAAACCATGTGTCCCAGGTTTTCCAAAATGGTCTCTATAGGATTCAAAATGTTCAACATGTTCACCATGCATTCAAGAATGAAAAGTTGTGGTTTTTGGTTTCTCAATCTTCCATTCAAGTCTCCTAGCTGTAGAATCTTCTTGTTTTCCGTCCAGAACGACAACCTGTTAAGCTTCCAGACGTTGAATTCATGTCATCATCAATTCCTCTGAACGGTCCCTGGAGGGACATCGTGGCAAGATCAACAGTGGGGTCAATAGTGGGATCAATGCGCTCCAGTCATCAATGAATGTCGGATACATAGAGCCTGATAATACGTGGAAACTTGGGCACAGACTTGATCACGTGATACTCTAAGAGTACTATCAGCAAGAAAACAGGTAGATTGGATGCAGAAAAGACCGTTTGGCGGTCTATATTAATTGCAGTGGCCAAGGGGTTTTATAAGAAAATACAGTAGATTCTTCAAGCATTGATGATAGAATACAATGATGATGTTTAAACAGGTGTACTTAACACAGAATCTGATGCTGACAACATGGCCCGTCAGCGCATTCCTATCACCAAAAGCATGGCCAAAACTATTCATGTGGAAGAAACTACCCCAAGACACCAACACAAACATCCTCCAAAAGTCATGTCGCGGTTCCAAGAAACCACAAAAAATCACTGAAGAAATAAAACACTAGAAACATTCCCTGTCAATACAACCAACCAAAAAAAGAACATTCCAGTTCTCACCCCCCCATCAGTGCCCCAACTCGCCCGACGCCTTGGGTTGTTGCAAGGAGGCGAGTTGGTCAACATGGCGAGGCTTCGCCAAGGTCCAAGGTTCACGGAACACCATGGAGCTGAAAACATGGGCAAATACCAGTCATGCAAAACATGGAGGTTTCTTTTTTGCCGGGAAAAAAACTTGAACAAACGTGGAGGTTTTTTCATGTTCAAAATTCTGGATGCAAATGGAAGTCTCCATGCGGAGACGTACTGTCTTGCAGTTCGCAAGCGTGCAAGCTGAAACCGAAAACCACGAGAAGAGAAGAATTCTGGCACTTTGCAGCCAGTTGCAACCAGTCCATGCTGCTCATCCTAGTTTTACAAACGTCGACCATTCAAAAAAGGCAGCGCAACATTTGGTCGCTGCTTCTTTGCAAAGTCGTCCCGCTTGGACAACTGGACAACGAGCATCGTTGCCGGACACTCGCCGATTTGCAAAGTCACAGCTGTTGCTGCGGACAGCAATGCCATGGGCTGCATCAAATTGCAAGTTAGCTGACAAAATGAACACAACGGTCACAACAATTAGCTCTTCCTCAGATGTGCCAATGGTTCAAATCACTGCAAAGTCGATCTCATTTTGCCAAGCCTTGCTCTATCCGTACCACATTTGCGGTTACTCTTACAGCCAATCGTGGCAACATCTGTGACTGCCGCCGCACCAACGTTCAACTTTAAAATCTGGAAGTTCAAACTCAACCAGAAGCTCAATCAGCCGATCAGTATTGCAGCCGCACCCCTGCATGTTGCGTGACATCATACAGTTATAGTCTATATGATATGATACAATATACATACATATTACACATACCATATATACTGGGTCAGGGATCAAAAAAAATTAATTAGGGATCAATAAAAAAAGTTAATATGAGGGATCGAAAAAAATTAAATAGCATCAAAAACAAAATTAAGCAGGACCACACGCCACCCTCCTGCAGAAATTGGTGTGTATCTCAGATATCAGAACAATGTTCATGGGATCCAAAAAAATAAGGAGCACAGGCAACCCTCCAGCCCAAATCTGCACAGACCTACTCCAGAAATTGGTGTGTTCACAACAAACAGATGCACGCACATTTGCCTGCAACCATATTACTGCACGCAAACGACACATCGGTTCTTGTCAAACTTCCTTTTCCCAACAAGTGTAGTGTAATTGTAATTATTCATGTTTACATGGGGCTCCGCTTCATATCGCTTTCTTGCGCAAACTCTTGTCGCAACATCGCCTCTTTCGCCTAGAAGAAACGACCATTCTTGGAGCTTTCACCAAATCTGACACTCCTTGAATCCTTCTTGTCCACGCCACACAAAACAACACGCTTTTCGGTTTTTTCATGATCTAGCAATTTTGGCGCATGTATTTACCCATCTGGAAAACCATTCCAAGCCCCATTTGGATCTCCTGTTTTGTGTCCACGACAAACAGATGCCCCTGATCTTCCCCGCCCATCAAGATTCACCGGGTGCAATACACACAGATGGTCCCAGTGGTCTCCGCCACGGTGTTTTCTTCTTGTTGTTGTTGTTGTTGTTGTTGTTGTTGTTGTTGTGCTACTGGAGCTGTCGAGCGTGCCACCCTAAAAGTCTAAAAGGGCGCCCTCCCCCCCCCCACATGCTGTG
>OMLO01001518.1_pt1 | contig 17926 bp, 22 predicted proteins | sample 1674811 | NCBI WGS metagenome assembly OMLO01 (sample SAMN06265003, study PRJEB25207) | coral metagenome | isolation source: Coral host | place: Mexico:La Bocana,Puerto Morelos, Mexico | collected 2008-11-13 | reverse complement strand
TTGTTGTTGTTGTTGTTGTTGTTGTTGTTGTTGTTGTTGTTGTTGTTGTTGTTGTTGTTGTTGTTGTTGTTGATGTTTTTGGTTGTTTGTGCTGCTGGTGCTGCGCACATGCAGTGAAATGTGTAGGTACATTCGTATGAAGAAGACTTGGGAGTTGCTTGGCAGTCTTCAACACTCCTGCTGGGGAAAGCCCCAAAGAACCACGTGGCTTTCAGAAAAACCTTCAAGACGGAAAGGGTTGTGGGGCATTGGCTGTGTGTTTTGCGCACACTTGGTAGAGCATCTTGCTCAACATCCTGTGGAGCGTAAGAGACTGTCCAGGACTCAGCTTTTTGGAGCACTTTGCTTTTTCAGGCCTCTTTTCACAGAATCACACAGCATCATTTTTGTGAGGCTTGGTAGCAGAACCACGACCAAATGGGGCACATTCCAGATTTCTTCCAGGCTTCGGAGTCGCAGCATGAAACTTTTCCACCTGTGTTCTTGTTTGCTGGCGCAGGCATTGCATGCAGGCAGCTTGCATTCGCCAGCATTCCATGACCACAGTGCATCGCACAGCTGTGAACCTCTATCTTCAACCCGACCGACCTGTCTCTGAGCTCTTACCGTATTGCCTCCAACATCAAGATCTCTTTCGGGGGAACGTGCCCCAAGCTGTGGACTGGCTTCGTTCATGGTCTGCGTGCAGGCAGGCTTCCAGTTTTGCAGGCGCTGAAGCATACTATGCTACAGAAGACTATGCATGGGGAAGGCGTTGCTCTGTCAGGGCCAAAAGTGTCCCGGCTAAAGAAGGAATCCTTAGTAGGTTTGCAATCGTATAGAGCAATCATTTCCATTTACAAGTGACACACGCAAGTACAGCTCCACACTTTCTGCTTCAGTTTCTTGAGATGAGAAATGAGAAAACATTAATCAAAGGTTGTTCAAAGAATTGAGCCAACAGTTGAGGCTTGAAAAAGATGATCCAGGTGATGCAGTGGGTTTTGCGGGCTAACCGGCTTGAGTGTTTAAAGGCTGCAGCATCCATCAGCCTGTCTGTGGATGACCGTGCCGATTTCCGGATTGTGCGGTATCGCTGCTCCTTTGCCTCCACTTCAGATTTTCTCAAGGCGACCCAGCAAAGCCCAGCACTCTCCAGCAAGGCACCTCCCGGCCTCGAGCCCAAGTCATTGCAGGCGTGGGCGGATATGGACCCTTTGGTGCGTGAGGGTGTTTTAGCTGTGCTGAAACCAAATGCAGGATTGGAAAACACAATTGCAAAGCAGGACGCTGACAAGTCACAGAGCATGGCCGACTCTGTTTTGGAAGCCTTTTCCAAGGCCTGTGAGAACGTCGAAGGCAAAATTGACGAAGATGCTTTGGCCAACATCTTGGTCAAAGTGAAGCACTTTGTTGCTGATCAAGGGACATCAGCCCAAAAAAGCGGCCAACTTCTTTCGACGCACCCATCCTTGCCAAATCTTATTTGGGTCAGTCAAGATCCAGCCCATCAAGTGAGAATAGCTGCAAAGGACCCACTGCATGCCAATGAGGGCTTCCGCGACCAATGGGAACGCCTGTTTGCAGCAAAACACGCTTTGGTGCCAGACATTCAAAACAGTGTTTTATGGACATCCCGGCTTAAAGCGGCTCAAGGCCAAGTTCTGAGAGGGTTTCAGACACAAGGTGGTGGCCTTACAAAAATTCTGGGAACCTTGTCATTTGCCAAGCAACGCTTCGATAGCACTTCTTCACCAATGTTGCGGTATTGTTGCATGATACGGGCAATAGCAATACTGTGCGCAATGCAAGCAATGGATGACACCTGGCCACATGGAGTTGTTTTCAATAATGGCAAACCAGATCAGTGTTGAATCTTTTTGAATTATATCAGGGTTGGAAAACCTGGGCCTTTTTCCAATAATTGTCATTGTCCGTTAATGCCAGAGCTCATCTTTGGTTTTGTTTAAACCCAGGAGCGAGGTTCTCAGGCAGTTAGACAAAGAGCTGAGAAGGCTTTGCTGGATATGGTGCCTGACAAGCTGATGCGATGTGGATTGACGTGTGATTTTACAATGGAATGTCTAACATTCTTGAGGAAGAACTTTGATATCCAAGATCCAGACCCTGCCATGGTGAGAGGGGCGCTTCAAGTCTTCCATCAACGGATGAACAATTTGTTTTGCAAAGGGTTGATTCTTGGCTCTCCGGCTTCTTCAGCTTCTTGCACGGATCCAACAAGCAGCACTTCAGAAGAGAAGACAGCGTCCCAGATTGTGTTCGAGCAAGTGGACTTCCCAGAGCCGATGCTTGGATGGATTTGAGCTCCGGTTTTAGATTTTGACAGTGGCTAAAGGAGAGGAACACGCTACCAAGCTAAATGTTTACCCAAGCCCAAACATGCACGGACCATTTTGACATTGCTTGACTCGCCCAGGCTGTACTACGGAAAGAAAGTCCATTTTCTTTGCACAAAGGCATCTGTTGGAGACATTCGCAAAGTCATGTCAGAGATGAGGGACGTGGTTGAAGCAATGCTGGACCGTTTGCAAGTGGACTTGGGAACTGATGTCATCAGCACATCATTGTGCTCGTTTGACATTGCTTCCTGGCACAGCACTGAGGTGCACCCATCATTGACCAAACGCGTGGAGTCTTTGGCGACATCTCTGAGGCTTTGCCGGTCTGTTGGCAGAGAGTTTGCAGTTGTTGCAAAGACTTTGGCTCCAATTCTGGAAGCTGCAAAACGAAACAATATCAGCATTCCCAATCGGGTAGCGTGGAGCTGGGTTTTGGTATCAGAGTGGCGCTCGATGAACCTGCCATCAAGGTATAAAATTTTGCCCGGGGACTTGCAGCAGCTCATTTGTTTTTATTTATCCATCAAGCTCAACACAACCACTTTGGAGCGTGACCTGGGTCAACTTTGCAGACAAATTGGGGGGCACCAGGGCCCAACTGCTGAAGATGGAAGCTTGGCATCTGCCTTGGTCGAGGTAGCGCTTGATGGCCCAAAATGTGAACAGGAGATGTTTGAACACCACACCGGTGATGAAAAGCTTCCAGGTGGCTTGTTGCCAACACCTTTTGCAAGAGCATGCGCCAAGCTGTGGCTCACGTGCTTTGGAAGAAGATTTCGATACAAGTACCGCCAAAGCACCAAAAGGCCAGAAGAGAGGAGACCAGTCATCAAGGGCTCCCTGAAGGCTGTTCACCTGGGTAGAGAGGCTGCAGCTTCACGGCTTCATGACCTGGCCAGAAGTTCCCATTCCAATGGCAAGGACATTGAGGTCAAGTCTTTTGTTCCAGGTTTCGAACTTCCACTGCCGCCCAGCCAATATGCATTGAAGGGAACACGTTGGGATCCCAATCCAGGGGCTATTGACTCTAAGGGGATGCAGCAGTTCAAGGCTCACACAGAACGAAAAAGGGAGAGAGCTTTGGTGTGCATTGTGTTTTTATTGCTTTTTAGAGAGAGAAGATGAAGGGAGTAGTGGAAGGCCAGTAATATTTTTTTATTATTGTTTGATTTGTTGCTTACTTCTATTGAGTTGGTATTTGAAGTTCGTTGAGCAATGTGGTGGAGATGCAAGGACACAGGGCCGTGGCTGAAAGACGGAAAGAAGGAGACAAGCCGTACTGTCCGACAGCTCCAAGATTGGCTGGGTTCCAAACACGCAGCCACTTGCAGCTTCCAGACCCTTGCTGCATGAGATCTCCAAAAGTGTTGCCTGTGATCAAGCAGTACATGCCCAACGCACCAGCGGTGACGCTTCCCACAGGCTGCACGCATTTGTCCATGCTGCAGTTTGCTGAAGCTGACATTGTTGTGGTAGAGAAGTTCTCCGACATGGACAACTTGACAAATGAACGATTGGCTGCATCCTCAGCAGATGACACACCCAACACGCTGCGAAATCATCTGGTTTTAAATTCATGCCAATGAACAAGCCAGTATCATAGCAGAGCATGTGCAGATTGCTGTCCATGTAAATGTCTGAAGGCTTTTGGCTTCAAGGCTTCTAATCGGCTTTCCACCTCCGTGATGTCATACCACGTGAAAGTTCCGCATCACATTGCGCAATGGCTGGAGAATTGGGCCCCTCCACTGCTAGAATGTTTGTATACAGCCTTAGTGGAACATGCTGGCAATGAGTGTAGTTGGCCGAGCTGTTTGGGGCCATCCCCCTTACATGGCCTCGTTGGCACAGGTCCATCAAGCATACGTGTAGGCACAGACTGCAGCGGGTTAGACGCCCCAATCTTTGCTTTGAAAGGTCTGGATGCTGCTTTCGAGCACATCTTCAGCTGCGAGATATCTTCGGCCCCTCGCAGTATGATTCAAGCAAATTTCCAACCTAGACAACTCCTCTGTGATGTTCATAGGAGCACACAAGAAATACCTGGCTTTGTTCATTTGTATGTTGCTGGGTTCAGCTGCAAGCCATTCAGCTTGATGCATCATGGCACAAGACTTCTTGAAGAGGCCCAGGCACAGGTCTTCAAATCTGTCTTGCAGAGACTTCAACGCTTGCGGCCACCTGTCTTTGTGTTAGAGAATGTTCAAGGCATTCAGCGTTGCATGGAAGATGTTGTGGCAATGCTAGAAAACATGGAGACAAAGTATGACGTTGTGGTGCAGCTGATGGACCCCACTGACGTGGGTGAGCCTCTTCTTCGGCCCAGGTTTTATTTCCTTGGCATACGATCAGATGTAGCCAAGTTTTCCAAGGCCGAAGCCATGGACCTAGTGAGAAATGTTTGGGCTTCGGTTCGAGGCTCCTTGGGCTCATCTTCCAGGCTTGAGAGCCGACTTTTGCCAAACAATCATTGGGTGGTGGCAAAGATGCAGGAAGCTCGGCAAAAACAATGGAGAGCAGCAAAGGCTTCTGGCTTTTCAGGTGGCAAATCAGGCGAGTGCAAATGGACACAGCGGCATGACAGGTGGGCAAAAAGAGCCAGCAAAACCAGGACAAAAGGCACACATGCTTGCACTGCAGATGACCTCTTTTTGCATTTACCTCGTGAGCGCGATGTGTGGAAGAAATTGACACAAGCTGCCGGTGAGGAAGCGCATTCTCTAGTTTGCGATCTCTCCCAAAGCTTGGGCCGCAATCGAGAGCGGGTGGATGGAAAGCTTCCAACAATATGTCCAGGATCCAAAATCATAGTTGGTCCATTGGGAAGAGCTTTGGCTCCAGCAGAAACAATCTTGTTGCACAGCTTCCCACTGCATTTGATGAGCATTCCAGAGGCAATGACAGACAATGCTCTTGCAAGCATGGGGGGCAACGCAATGCACGTTCAGATTGTAGCTGCAGCCATGGTGCTGGCAATGTGCCTGGTTGATTGGACCAAGCCAGATGCAGCGCGTGACTTCAGTGACCTCGAGACTGTATGTCAGACAAAACAAGCAATCAATGCTAATAAGGCTAAGACAAAGAGAAAAGCCACTGCCAGTTGGAAGAAGACAGAGCAAGCCTTGCTTGCAAGATTTGGCTTAGCCCAGACAACATTGCCGAATAAAAAAAGGGGCCAGAACCTCACGCTTGCCAGCCAAAAGCAATGGTCCTGCTATGATGGTACAAGATGGGCTGCTGCCAAGGTCTAAGTTGCAAATTTTGGAGTGACCCAATATGTCCGGGTGATTCAAGCACACAATTCAAAGTCAGGGCTCAAGGGTCAGGGTAAGCTTGGCTTTTCGGCGTTGGCTTTTTGGCTTTTAATTTGATATTAATTATTTAATTCAAGCCTCACCTTGCAGGTGCAACGAGGCCAGCGTGCCTCGAACCAGAAAAAAAGGGCTTTCGCAATCAGTGTTGAGTCATGCAGGTGTGATAGCTTGTCAATAGGTACGAGCAGTTGAACAAAAAGCCGTGCAATCTTTCCAGTGACAACTGAGGCTGCAGCTTTGCTCTCTTGCTTCGCTTTGGGCAACTGTGTGGTTGAACGTGCTGGGATTGAAACACCTTCACGCAGCAACTGGAAACCCGATTCCTTTCTGTGGTTCCAGGCTTCAGCCAGAGCGCGGGCTTTGGCTGTGGTCGTGCAAGGTGAGCTGGCATCGTCCACCATTTCGTGTTTGGCAACATTTTCATCATTTGTCATCCAAATATCAAATAAATATATAGTTGATGCTTTTTTTCACAGGTGATTGACGCCGCGGCTGACAAAATTTGTTCATAAATTTAATATATTTTATTTTAATTGCCAATAGATTGATTGCTCCATGCCCATGATTCTTTGGTTGGAATGAGGAATCGATTGATTTGTGGAGCCTTGAAGCAATGCGCCAATGCAAAGGGGTCACGTTGGAGCCTTGAGATTTCAGGGGAGCTGAAAGCTGGCAAGAAAGGTAGTAAGAAAGCAGCTGTGAAAAAAATCACAGACTGGCCTTCATTTTGTGGCTTCCTTCGAAGCCTTCGGGTACTTGTGCAATCCAGGGGGTTATCAGGTGTCTTTTTGAAAAGAAAGCACCCTTCTTGAACGGCTGGTCGGCTATTTGGCAGAAAAAAGTGAAAAAAAACCTCAAAACTTCAATTTTCACCAAATTTCCACCCCCATGCAATACGCCTCCGAATTTTAAAATTCAGACCCGTAATGATGTGGGGTTTTCCCCCTTTACTTTTGGATGTTTCAGGTTTCGTGTATTTGGTGCAATTTCTTCAGAATGATTACGCCTCCGAATTTTAAAATTCAGACCCGGAATGGTAGGGGGTTTTCCCCCTCCCAATACGCCCTGGGAGCCTTAAATGGTCAAAAAGATTACGGGTCCGAATTTTAAAACGCGTGTTGGCCCTTGCGTGCGAAAAAATGACCCTATACTGACAGTGGCATTTTGTGGCATTTTGACGGACTCCTTGACCCTTCAATGTATGTTGTTTTTTGAAAACAACAACCAAGGGTTTTGTTTGTTTGCAACGAAGGGTCAGACCATTTGGGACTGTATGGTACCCCTATACGACCCTTGGTTGTTTACATTGGGATCCTTGGTTGATGCTGGATGAAGATCCAAGGGTGCGAACCAAAATGCATTAAGGGTGGTCAATTGGTGTTATTCCCATGTACCCTTGGTTGCTTATTATGGGCACCCTTTGTTGATGCTGAATGCTTTCCTTGAGGTATCCAAGGGTGCGACCAAAAACGCATTTAGGGTGGTCAAGTGGTGTTTTTCTCATGTACCCTTGGTTGCTTATTATGGGCATCCTTTGTTGATTCTGAATGCCTTTGTTGATGCTACAAAAAATGGTGGTCAAGTGGTGCTATTCTCATTGACCCTTAAGCACGGTCAGTAAAAGGGGCCTGCTGCCTTTCATCTTCTCTTGGTCGCAGGCTACGATGCCAACGCCAACAGTTCCTGCTGCGAAGGCGGTTTCTCATAAAATCATTGACACGTGAGTCCTCAAGAACTAGTTGCTTTCCTCACAAAATGCTGGAAGGCTGTGAAGCTGTGGCTTGCGTCTGTGGGAAATGGACACTCCACCATGAAGATGAATCGCGTTCCGAGACTTGCTCATTATGCAACTGGGCATAACTGGGCTGCATGGGGCCTGCTGCATGTGCTCATGTTGGCAAGGACATGAGCGCATGATGTGCAATGTGTGCATTCATTGTTGAAGCTGAACCATGCTTCACAAAATGTTTTGTCCAAGGCTGCTTGGACGTGCCAAGAAGGAAAATCAGCTGACGACTTGATTTACATGGCGGAGTTCATCTTCCGCGAATTTGGACTGCTACAAGACAGAGTGCCTACAGTATCTTGACTTTTGTAATGGGCTTGTCAGAGAAAAGGAGCTGTTATGTGCCTTAATCATTGTAGGCTAGGTGAACTCCTGCCACCTGCTCACACGTAGGCCTTGCTCACAGCTTATCTCGTTTACAGATCTGGGTGCCGCATTCCTCCCCTTGAGGCTGAAACCTGGCCGCATTCAAAACAATTGCATGCAGTTTGGAAATAGGTGAGGGCTTAGCCGGTTGTTCTTTCAAAGCTTCCTGAGTTGCCTAACTGCGAGGAGCCTGACAATCTTGTACTGCAGCTCTTGCACCATGAGAACCCATTCTTGATGCTGGACAACCGCCCTTTCACCTTCTTACAGAGCTGCAAAGGATCTTTCCTTCATCCAATTGCAAAGACCAAAGGATCCTTGATTGCAGGCAGTGTGTGTGATCAGCTCAGCTCTTGGGTGAGAAATGATTCGCTCATAAAGGTGCAATCATGATTGTTTGCAATGGATCATTATTATTCCTAGAAAAGGGGATGCAAACAAAACATGGAATCAATGTATTGTGATTTAGCTTGACATTGGCTCAACGGCTTGTTGCCCCCTCGGCTTTTTCCAGTGAAATGTTGCAGCTTCTGCACATGGATGGCAGTTGGAAACTGTCCAGCTTCCATCCACGGGCAGAGGCAAACATTTGATGCAGCAGCTTTCATTGTTGGACAAACATCTTGACGGTTGTTAAGCCGGCGATTCTGCTTCGAAAATATCACCATTGCAGCTCCACGATGCTTTAGACATAATAGAGATGAGCATGACCTTCAGGTTGAGTTTTGGAAGCGCCGCAATGCATGTGATCCAAAATGTGGATGACACATGCTCATTTTGGATCACATGCGTCGCAGCGGAAGATGCAAAGCAGACAAACTCTGTGTCATGTGTTCCCAAAACGAAGGCACCATCACCTACCCATTTTTCTCAGAAGCATTATGGCAGTGATTCTGAGCAAAATGGCTAGCTGGCGGTGCCTTTGTTTGGGGCTACTGTTACAGGGCATGTTTGGCCCCAGAAGGTTCCTCCATGTGCATTCAAGTGAGGATGAGGATAGGATTTGAAAGAAATCATGTCCTCATCTTCAGTTAAATGCACAATGGCTGCTGACCTTGAGACATGTTGTCCACTAACTTCCTGGCTGTTACCATGCGATTTCATCGGACGTTTTGTGGAAACGTTCATGACGAACAATGATGACTTGGAACTTCGCTGCCCCTTAGATGACAACTGTGGATTGTTGATGGTCATTCTCAGCGAAATCTGTCAAGGCAAAAAGTGCAAGGTCTATGTACTTGTTGCCTTTGCAGATTTCGCTGCAGGGTCACACAGTGGTGATACTTGAGGGTATTTCAGGTCTCTGTGCACCATCACCAGTGGGGCCACAAGCTTGGGGGGAGAAGACACGGTTTCTTGTAGTCAATCACAAGCAGAAGTCAGCTTGTTTGGCAGGCGCAGTTTGGCGGTTCAAAATGATGGCTTTGTTACATGGGTGCTACGACGAGCACCTTCTTCACCATTGGAAGTTCGCTCCCTTCTTTTGTCTCATTCCTGGAGACCATTATTTTTTTTGCGCTTGACATTGCAGGGATCCATGAAAGAAGCAAAATGTTTTCGCCTTTTCCATGGAACCCTGCAATGTCGCCACCCCTAAGCAGAACATGGTGTTGATTGCCGCACCTACAGCACCTTCAAGAACCGCTATCACGATCTGAACCAGGTGCTGCTTTGATGGTTGAAAACTTTGCTGCTACTGGCTTTCACGTGGTCGCATCAAGCCAAGGTCCAGGAAGTTGGAAAAGGCGTTCAGTGAGCAGCCTTTTCGAATCTCCTTGAACTTGGCCTGACGCATGCGCCATCCTTGTTTGGCATCAGTGTGAAGGCGCACTTGATGTCTTACAACACTGCAGCCTTTTGGCAATAAAAATCCCGTATACGTTTGCTTTTGGTAAAAGCAACACCACAATTCCCGCCAGCGTGCCTCGAAACTTTGGAAGTCTACAATGGCCTTCGGCTCACCGGCTTGCAGGTTGGTCCAGGTTCGGTTTTTCCAATCGGTAGAACTATGCCTGACTGATATCATCATGCTGTCCTGGCACAGCGAGACGCATCCTGGGCCATTGGCCCAGGATGCGTCTCGCTGAGAATATCCTACTACTACAATAAAAGGCGCTTGAGGCTTTGTTCGTGGGTAGACCATCACGATTCGTGACGGTGCACACTTCTGGATGGCCTTCCAGCACAAGGGCCTGTGGTCTGGAACTGAAAAGGCTGCCACAGAAACAGAAGCACAATAATTACTGCTACGCCGCTACGATTCAAAGAGACTTGACTTCACACGTAACTTCAACTCTGGGTCATGTTACAGTTTGCAACTCACTGTGGTGGTGGGAAGTGTCAGCTGACTTACACTCCTCACCATCACTGTGACTTGCAAACCATAAGGTCACTCTGGCACTGTGGAAAATCACGTCAGGTATTGCCAGCATCTGCTCTGCTGGCAATACCTGCCGTGGCTTCTTCCAGCTCACGGCCGTGTTTCAAACCCTACGATAGCCCTGTCACCACAACATGCTGATCCAGCTTGCGGCGATGGCAGGGCTGTGATGGAGGGTGCAGCGCTGGGCCCGAGTTCAAAAATCTTCTTAAGGAAAGCCAACATCAGGTGAATGTCAAGCATCGCTGTTGCAATTCTTGGCCCATTGCATGGTTTCCTTAAAAGTCGTGCTTTCTCCAATATATTGACAGCTGGTGGTGCCTTTGTTTTGGCCATCCGTTCAATTTCCCATTTCCAATGAAGACATTGATCGCAAAATTGGAGACAGCAGCCTCCTGGCATCCGATTGGAGGTTCTTCAAGGATGATGGGCGGGGCAACGCAAAATGTTTAGCGCGCCTGCAAAAAGGATATTTGTTGCTGCCGCATTTCCCTGAACGAGCGTTTTTTTGCCCAGGCTGAGTTTTCCAGCGTTTTGTTTCATGTTTGGGAAGCCAAATTCATGCCTTTTTTGCTGTCAAGATTATTGGTCCTTGGTCGAAAATTGCAATCATGATGCGCTCATATTGCTTCTGATATGAGCGCATTTGCAGAGTTTCCAACTGCCCAAGGAGAAGACAGGCTGACGACAAGTTTGGCAGCACTTCAAGACTGCAAAGCGTTTCTAAAGCTTGGGTGCTGCGAGCAGCTGGGGATCATCATGGTTGCAACCTACTTGAGAAGTGCTGCGCTACACAGTTGGATTAACTTGATTTCATTTTCAGCTTTGATAATTGCGGAGTTTAGCAGAACCTGCAGGAATTACCTTTCTACCATCCACTCATGTGAGCTAAGGTTTGGGCAATACGCCTTGTTTTTGGCTTTGCGGCCTGGTCAGGGAAGATTTTCCTTGATTTTTTTGGTGGAGCAATTTTTCTACCACACTGGTGGGGTGGGTGCCAGGAAAGCATATTTGCCGACAAGAGCCGTTGGGAAAAAAAAAAGAATCAGAAAAAGAGGTTGGTCCGGCCAAACCAAGACATTGCACGATTGCGATTGCATGATGTCCTTTCTATGTGTGGCCAATTTCTGGATGGCACCCTTTTACCAATGTTTTTGAGCACCACGAAGAAGTGGCAAGTCGACGTTGATTTGTTTCTAAGCAGCAATTCAAACCAGCTGGGCATAGAATTCAGATATTCTTTGTGCACTACTTGCTACCTTGCTCCATCAGCTCAGGTTACACCTCATCCACTGCAAGGCTACACAGCTCATGGCACCGCATTTTCGGCAGACCTTGTCTGCGCTGGACCGCTTGAGCAGCCCACTTCATGGCAGTTCTGTATATTGGTTGCTTGACAGCAGCTGGACAATTATGTGTTTGGAAGCTTTTTGTCTCTTCAGTCAATGTTTGCAAATACCCACTGAACCTTTGCCGAGGAATGGCACCTACAGCAAGGTTTTCGGCAAATGGTCCCAGCAAAAGCCTGCAGCAGTTCTGGACAAGATCTTCAGTGAGTTGGATGGCTGCAACTTTTTGAAGAGAAGCCATGTTGCCAAAAGCCTTGTGGCTTGCTTGTCCTGCGATGTAGCAGTTACGAATGCCTGCAAATGCATTCATGTCCTGAAGACACTCGGCGACCAAGTCTCAATTGCATGTGATATTTGTTCTTGGTAACCCAAATTAATTTCTGGTTTTTGGTTGTTTGCTTGGCGCAACCATGTTCATAAGGAATTTTTGCTTCGTGGGCAGAAGATTCTCGGATGCGAAAGTACGAACCCTGAGTTGTGAAGCGTGGCTTCATGCAAAAAACTCAACAGATTGGCCGAGGCAATTGGAAGGATGCCTTGGTCCCGGCTCTGGCAACTCGCGTGGAAGCTGCTTTGGGCTAGCGAGGCATGTTCCGTGGCTGTTTCAAGGACATTTACTACATGCCATAAACGTGTGTTTGGCAAGGTGATTTGGCTTCACGGATTCGCGGCTTTGCTTCCGAAGAAGCAGCAGGCTTGTTTTGTGCGTGGATCCCCTAGTTTGCCTTGATTTTGTTTCCCATGCATAACTCCAAAGGCCTTTGGCTTATGGCTTTGATTTTCTGCAAGTCAGACATATCAGTTTCTCGGCGCTGCAAGCACTCAACGCCCAAATTTTTGGTGGAGTTGGTTAGTTATTTCATAGTCTGTTTGTTTTGTTTTTGTTTTTTTTGTTTTTTGAATTGTTGTCCTTTGTTTTATTTTGGTTTTGGTTTTGGTTTTGTTTTTTGTTTGTTTGTTTGTTTGTTTGTTTCTTTGTTTCTTTGAAACTTTGTGTGTTTGTTTCTTTGTTTCTTTGTTTGTTTCTTTGTTTGTTTCTTTGTTTCTTTGTTGTTGGTTGTTGGTTGTTGGTTGTTGGTTGTTGGTTGTTGTTGTTGTTGTTGTTGTTGTTGTTGTTGTTGTTGTTGTTGTTGTTGTTGTTGTTGTTGTTGTTGTTGTTGTCGTTGTTGTTGTTGTTGTTGTTGCTGTTGCTGCTGCTGCTGCCGGTGGTGTCGAGGTTGCAGTGGAATACGTTAGCTGCCTGGCAGTTTGCGACCTGCTAAGGTTGAATTTGGAGGGGCACACTTCATGGTCTTTCCCTCAGAATTAAAATATTACAATGTCGTAGCGGCCCTTGTGAGAAAAGTAGTAGATTCTGATTTCATTTTTTCATGTGGCAACATCAGAAGGACAACATGTCACTTTTAAGTGTGCTGATGCATTGGCTCCAGAAGGGTGATTTTTCCAACTGCTTCACGGCTTCACGGCTTCGCAGCAGAGGCTGGGCTGTGAGGATCAAGGTGGCAAGCACCACACCTTGCGTTCTGTTTGTGACAGGCCAATGAAGAGACCCCCGCAGCCAAAATGCTTTTCCGAGAAGGATGTGCTTCGATGGACATTCAGGCACGGGGTGGAGAAGCTCAAGAAGAGGGAGAGCCAGCTGATGAACTCTGCCACTTAGCAGCGCTGATAGAGCTTAGTTTGACCAGGCTGTGGTATTTGATAACTTTGCTGCTGGACATGTTTCCCTATAAGGGGATTTTTGATTTTTCGGACTTGCAGGATTGGGAGAATGCCCGCATATTGGCAGTTCGAGTCTCTATGTGCTTGGCTGGGATTCGACTTCGTGAACAAAAGCTTGCTGGAAGGGCTGAGAAGCACCTTGCTATTAGCTCTACTGGATCTCAAATGCAGAATGCAGACTGATATCCCGCCATCAGGGGTTATATGCTTGATGCAGTGCTGCCAAGGCATTGTTTTCAATAATTCAACGGCCATGATGCTGTGCATTCACAGCTTTCACGGCTTTCGCACAATTGGCTTACCGGTTAAAATGATAGTGTTGCAAAGATTTTGCTACGACAAAGCTGAAAACTTGCGAATGATTGAGACCCACTAACCCGCGGTCAGTTCGATAATGTCATTTTAAATTTCAGCAGATTGTTCATAATTGGCAGGAGTCAGGCACTCAATCAAGATGCTCTACCATAGGTTTTTGGCTCTATTTACGGCTTCTCGGGATTTTGGTAGTCTGTTCCTTCCTTCGATGACTTCTTTGAAGACCATAGTTGGGTACCATGCCTTTGCTGCAGATGTTTGGGAGTCCATGGTGCAGGATGATTCTTCGAATTTTTTCTTGTCCATGAGGCCAATTCATTGGCATCCAACACCTTTGAGAGCCATTACAATCACCCGCCGGCTTTCAGTGAAAAAACTTGGTGCAACCCTTTCTGATAGCGTCTCAATTTCGCCTTTGACTGCAAAGCAAGAGGCAAAGCTCAGCAAGCCGGCAACCCATCAGGAAGTGACACAGAAAATGTTGAACCCAAACTACATGGTGATGAAGCTGATGACGGCAGAAAACATGGCTTCTGTGATTGCAGATGGATGCTTGAAGCCTCAGCAGGATGGCAGTCTTCTTTTCAGCCAATGGTTCGACCCGTTTGCCCCCATCACATTGATTGGGGTTTGGGGCATTGAGATCTTGTATCTTGATGGCACATGGGCGAGTTGTCGTGCAAACTCTTTAGCATTAACAGCATATCAGATGTGGCCCCGCAAAGAAGCAAACCGATCTTTTTCAGATGAACATTTGTCAGAGGAAGTTTTTTTTGCAAAGTTGTTTTAATAGAAATCGACACAAACCAGTTTGCCAGCCCACGCTTCTTACCAAGCCACATGCATTTTTCCTTCATTGGTTTGAGACACAGGCCCTTCACCATTCAGCCCAAAGTCTGCGAGCTGCCACCGCCTCACATATTCGGCTTTGCGGCTAGCGATGCTCAAAACGCACCGAACATGAGCTACACATACTGGCTCAGCATTCCCAAGTCGGACATCATCACTGACATCAAGTGCGCGAGTGATGTGCTGCAATCAAAGTCAACTTCTGATTTGCTTCGATTGCTTTTGAAGAATGAGCCATCGCTGACGGCTAGAAATGGCATCAATGATATTTTGTACGGCAATGCAAATTCTGTGCCCATGATGGCTTCGGCTTTGGCAGCTCAGACCTTGGGGTTCTTTGCGTACAGAAACGTCAACATTGAGGTCGCCACTGGTGATAGCACTCGGTGTCACTTGCTGACGTTGCAAACCAAAGATTTGCTCAATGGTGTCGCTCCCTTTGTGAACCCCCTGGAGAATTACTGGTTAGCTGATGTGCAGCAGATTTGTGAAATGCTGGACCAAGGCACGGCCACTCTCAATGTGGTGGACTACACCATGACATGCAGGCAGTCTGGAGCCTCATTGTCTCAGAGCGATATCATCCAAGCCAACAAGGTGGCCAAATTGGCAAGGGATGCTGAGGCGAAGAGGAAAACACTTGAAACATATGAGGGGCTGGTAAAGAGATGCAAGACCGATTTGGCACAAGCTGAGAAGGACCTGCAAGATGCCATTTCAGTCAAGACGGGAAAAGACAACAATGTGCACAAGCAAGACACGCCAGAAAGTGCATCCAAAACCAAAGGCCGTGCTGACCCTTTAGTTCAAGAATTTGCGTGTGAGCCTTCCTTGCCTACTACTGGTAGTCAGTGAATAGTAGTGGCTTTTTCGGCTTTTTGGCTTGCTGGTAGCTTGTTCGCTGTACTGCTCGGCGAAAGCATGCTCAGGGGCCAGAAGTTTTGTGTCCCACATTATCAGGCTTGAGGCTAAAAGTGTTGCGCACTCTTTCCTTGCGCCTGCTCTCGATTTTCCAGGGATAGTGTTGAAGAATTTGGCACACTTCTTACACTTGAAACAGAACATGGTTGTTATAATGCTCATTTTCTTAGTCGGCTCAAAATCGGTTTTCCGGCTTATTGGCAATTTCCTGCTGCAGACTCCCATCCAATGGCGCCGCCAAGTTCGTTGCAACTACCAAGCAACCAGCACGAGGCAGATCACACCAGTGGAGACAACTTCAATTTTTACAATGAAACTGCCTTCACCCTGTCAGGCCAGCGCTGCGGAATTCATGGAGAAAGCAATACCTTGGGTGCCTCGGCGTGAAGCGAGAACAGATTGCATGCCGTGTGAGTGAAATGAATGATGATGCATCATTTTCATTGTTGCCCTTTGAGGTCAAAAAAGAGCTGCCCAAAGCGTACACCCCTGCCAAAGAGATGCACAAAGCCTCCCCACTCACCATTGTTGCGGACGCAGCAGAGAAAGATTTGATCGGCTACAAGGCTGTGGTTCCCATGCTTTTGTGTCATAATGATTGTGAGAACTTTTGCTGTCCAGACAGATTAATGCCAAGTCTGCAATGCATATATGCCAGGCTGTTTGGGATGCTTCGTTTGCCGCGACTGCTATGAAGACCGCTGGCTTGTATGAAGCCGCAGGTTTGGCCTTGTGGATGAACCCTGGCATCTTTGGCATGCAGAAGAGTTCAGCTTCGTTGGAAAATGTCAATCCGGGCGATATCAGCCTTTCCCAGCTGGCGCAGTTTGCAGATAACCTGTTTGGTCTCGATGTGGCATGGAAAGCTTCAGTGACTAGATCTGCTGGGTCGCAAAAAAGAACCAAAGTTCGTGAGAGATTGGTTTGGCCAATGGAGATGATTTGCTTGGCCATCGGTGACAAGGTGGAAGGCGCATATGACTCATGTTTGCCACTGGCCGGTGGCCACTTCATTCTTTGGAGCTGGTACTATGCGTTGTATTCTGCGATCAACAAGAAAGATCCTCCGCTTTTACTTTTCAATCTTCGGTCAAGTCTATAGTTATAGTCTGTTTGTTTTTCTTTTCCTGTATGATACTTTTGGAATGCAAGAAATCAGACAGCAATAAAATCTGAGGACAAGAACTGGCTTGACATGCTTTGGGAGTGTGGCTGCACTGTTTCCATCCAATTGCGATCTGGGAGCAATGTGGAAGCAGTTGCTATGGCCCGGAATGCTGCCTCGGAAAAAATGAAGGCTATCAGGGATGCTTCTCTCACTGAAACATTTCTCAGTTTTGCTTGGATGTGTCACGGCTTAAAGATTGAAAAGGTTGCAGACGGGGAGCGGCTGAAGCTGAGATTCAGTGGTGCCGCCTTCAGCAGCAACACATTGCGGGCAGTGCAGCATGTACTGTCTTTGTTGAACAGCAACGGCCAGGGGGAGTTTCACAAGGCTTGCACTCGATTGGATCTCCGATGGGGAAGGGACACCCTCAGCGCGTCCTTTACAAAGATGCATAGGCTTGCCGCCCTCGCCAAGGCTCATGGAACTGATGCGAGGCCAGCGCCTGAAATTGCAGCATGGCTGGTGGATATGCTTAACCTGGCTTTACGGCTTCGAAAGACCTCTCCAGCCAAATGTGTTGAAGCTTGGTTGCACAGGGACAACAAGAAAGGCTACCCTGGCTTTTGGCCAGGTTGCTTGCACATCCTGCAGGCTGGATGATTTTCATTGAATTTAAAATGTTCACTTTTTGAAAAAAGGGTGGTCAAGTGGTGGTGATTGCGGCAAATCAATTTGTTGACGTTGTTGGTGGCACCCTTGCTGGCTGGTAGGCTTTCAACTCGACATTTTTGGAGTAGGCAGCGTAATGTAAAACCTTTCCTTTTGCACAGCCTTTATACCTACTTCGCCTATTATTCTGATTTTTTTTTGCGCGTAGCCAACTGTGTCAGAAACCTTGGCATTTGGGTTGGGTTGGCCTAGCGCCCTTAGTGAAGCCAACAGACACGCCCAAAGGCCCGACATGTTGAAAAGTGAAAGAAGGCTGCGCGGCCAACCCTTGGAGAAAGCTACAAAACCAGTCACTAGTTCCCAAGGCGGTTTTCCAAACGAATGGAAAAGGCTTCTTCCTCTAGGGAATATGGAGTTTGTCAAGTGCTAGCCTGTCCTTTGGGGCTAAACCTTTGGTTTTCAAAGTCCTTTTTGGCTTTCCTCAATCTATTTTCGGAACATATCCTAATACATGTTGCCTTTTGGCAAGGTCCCTGTGCAAATTGACCCTTCCAGGTCCTTTTTGTGACCCTTCAACGGCATTGCGGCAAGGCTGTAGCCAACCAAGGGTCCTAGATTGGTGCAACCAAGGGCGCAGGGGCTTATTTGATTCGATTCCTTCAGGGCCGCCTTTCAATCTAAATGCGTTCGACTTAGCTCAACCTAACAAAGGCCCTTACAACTTACAAGTTCAAAACACCCAAAGCCCTTGTAAGGAATCTTAGCCACAACTTAACTAAGTCTAGTCAATGTCATAGAATTGAAAATT
>OMLO01001517.1_pt1 | contig 17930 bp, 7 predicted proteins | sample 1674811 | NCBI WGS metagenome assembly OMLO01 (sample SAMN06265003, study PRJEB25207) | coral metagenome | isolation source: Coral host | place: Mexico:La Bocana,Puerto Morelos, Mexico | collected 2008-11-13 | reverse complement strand
TTCAACATGGATTTTCATTTTCCTTCGAGAATTTATCATGACCTTTCAAACATTTAACTTTTTACAAGAACACACAAGAATATTCAAAGCAAAGAATTCCAATCACTTTTTGTGGAAGAACAGAAAAATTGAAAGAGCCATCCGCTTGAAGTTGCAGTAACAAAATTAATGATAATGCGAGAGAATTAAAACAATTTTTCAATTCAAAGTTCTTGAAATTCCAAAACAAAAGGAACCCTGATTTCTTTACAAATCCAAATACAGATATTTACTTGTAAAATACTCTTGTACAACTATCCAGCTGGCGTATAAATTCAAGCTACATTTTGCAAACAAAAGGGGACAGTACTTAAAGTTTATCGGCTGAAAAACGTCTAAAACAACTGTTGTAAAATTTAGAACGTGTTGGGTTCTTTGAAGTTGCGCAAGATAAACAAAGCATGTGCAAATATGAACACTAACATGACTATCACGTAAATTGTACAAACGATCGTTTTTTTCTCTGAGTTGAGTGATAAATATCGACCAATAGCATCCTCGTAAACACATTTCTGTCATTAAAAGCAAAAAGCAAGCTCTTGAAGAAAGACAACAACAATTACGCTAATACCGAAGCTCAGCTTACAAAATACACCACACCCTCAAACGAAACAAGATTTGGTCGCTTACTTCAGCGTACTAACATCTCAATCATACTTCTTCCAGGTGGAAGGAACTTAAGGCTATCTAAATTCGTCTAGTGTTTTATAAATCACAACAAGCGTGAGATCTAAGTATCTTTTTTAGAAATGTATAAGTTTATAAAACAATGTATACCTCTTCTTTCCGATTTCTGGTTATATCTTCGAGGTCCTGTTGAAACTTCTCAAAAGCGATCTCAAAATTGACTCCGGTGACGTCTTGCAAGTCTGTCATCTTGGAAACGTTTTAACAGATGCAGTGATTAAGTAACAGTCGGACTCGCGTGCAATGCAGCAGAAATCGGGTCAGGCGTCCTTTAACGGCTTTAAGGAGGCGAGACTTAAACAATTTTAAAGGGACGCCAACTTAAATAGATAAATGAAATCTATTTTGAAATAATCTCTCTCGATAACTATTGGCTGGCTAATCTTGGGTACAACAATATGTAGGCCCATTTGTGGATTCCCTTGAGTGTTTTATTACTTTAAGGACCGAACTTGGTCAATTTAATGACCAAGTCGTATTAGGACCACATGAACTCTTGTGTCCCCACGAAAATGCGTTTTAAGGATTGTAAATGGCTGCTTTGTCCAGCATGCGCTAGATGTTGAGTTGAAGCGAGCTCTTAATTCGTGGTTTAAACAACGCGTCCTTCGTCACGTATAGTGCTTGTACGACACAATAAGCACATTGTATTGAAAAGCGTTCTTCTGCCTGGCGTACAAGCTATTGTAAAACAGACAATACAAGTGTGATTTGGTCCTGGGAATTCTAATGACCTTGTGTCGCCTTGGCTGGCTGCTTTCACAAATTGACCAGGAATCTGAAAAATTTGCAGAATTTTGGAGGAATCTAGAAAAATCTATATGATTTCTGTGATAGTATTAAAAATGGGCCACACAACCGTTCGTGATTTTCATCTCAGCTTCTTTCAAAGGGTAGGCGAATGACGGGATTTTTACAGATGGTTGTAGTGGACGCTTTCTCAACATTAGAGACGATCCCAGTTTAAGGGTCCATGACTTTGTCTCTGTTTATCTTAAAAAAATGAAACTTGGTGAAATGATTACTCGCAACGTGATCTTCTATGTGGTGATATCAGTTTATCGATTGGTTCAAATTTGAAACTAGCCCCAGTTTCCTGGCCTATTAACAAAACAAACTAAATTCTATTTGTCTTTTCTTACCGTAATTTACTTTAAATAAATTTGTATGCAAACAGTTGAAATTTTTAAGTTTATAAACACGATATTAAGCCCGCTGTAACTCGTAACTGAAAATCGGTCATGAAAATGTTTGATAAGACCATTCGTGACATCTGCCTTTAAAATTACCTGCAGTGGTATTTTCAAATTGGCTTGATGTGTTTAATCAAACGTGAAACCTCTGCAATGTTGTCTGTAGCCTCTGTAGAGTTCACGAACGTGTTTATCAGTAACCTTCTTGTAAACTCCGGCACAAGATAGTATATCAGTTTCCAAGTAACTAACTGAACGAAAATAGTTTAAAAAACAAAAGAACTGAATCAGTCTAACCAAAATGCGTCTTCTAGCAATTGAAAAAACTACGCTATGTAAATTCGCGTTAAGCCTTAACTTTTCAACGCGGAAAAATAACTGTTGACACGCATTTTGTGCACGCTCGAGCACAGTGGTGGGAGGAAGGAAAAGATAGCATCAAATAAATTCAACATCCCAAGGACAGCTTGCCAAAAGCATTCACATTCGTTTTTACTATTCATAGTGATTTTTCTGTGTGGAATTCAAATGATGTAACATTCGTGTCTGTTCTATTGAAAAAAAAAAACAAAGATTTGTATGTCCTGTTTGCAATCTTTCTCGCTTGAAAGACTTCATGTATGACGATTTCCAATCCATGAGACTAGGCTTGCAAGCTTTTCAGATGACGGAGAGAAGAAATGTATTGCTAAATTAATTAACTCTGTGGCGATAGGAAATGAAATTACTCATGAGAGTCAGAAATAAAATGTCATAGTCAGTCTATAACTTCATTTGCATGTAAATGAATATATGAAGGATCATATGAATTTATGATTTATCATCGCAGTTACACACACAACTTAAGAAGTTGTGAAATTAAAGCTTAAAAAAATTATCCTTTTTGTGTATAACTGCGATGATCAATCATGTCTTCATATCTTTCTCCGCAGTTCAAATATATGATCTTTCACATATTCATTTGCATTCTTCACTTTCTACGGGTAAATTACGAACTCACAATGTGACCAGCTACCGGATGGCTTGATAGCTCAGTTGGTAGAGCACTGCACCGGTATCGAAGAAGTCATGGGATCAAATCCCTTTCAGGCCTGAATTGTTTTCAGACTTTAATTTCACAACTGCTTAAATTTGTGTGTATAACTGCGATGAGCAATCATGTCTTCATATCTTTCTCCGCAGTTCAAATATATGATCTTTCACATATTCATTTGCATTCTTCACTTTCTACGGGTAAATTACGAACTCACAATGTGACCAGCTACCGGATGGCTTGATAGCTCAGTTGGTAGAGCACTGCACCGGTATCGAAGAAGTCATGGGATCAAATCCCTTTCAGGCCTGAATTGTTTTCAGACTTTAATTTCACAACTGCTTAAATTTGTGTGTATAACTGCGATGAGCAATCATGTCTTCATATCTTTCTCCGCAGTTCAAATATATGATCTTTCATATATTCATTTACATTCTTCACTTTCTACAGGTATATTACGAACTCACAAAGTGACCAGCTCCCAGCTGGCTTGATATCTCACTGGTAGAGCCCCTGCACCGGTATCGCAGAGGTCGTGGGTTCGAATCCCGTTCAGGCCTGTATTTTTTCAGTCTTTAATTTCACAACTGCTTAAGTTGTGTGTATAACTGCGATGATCAATTATGTTTTCATATCTTTCTCCGCAGTTCAAATATGTGATCTTTCATATATTCATTTGTATTCTTCACCTTCTACGGGTATATTACGAACTCACAATGTGACCAGCTCTCAGATGGATTGATAGCTCAGTCGGTAGAGCACTGCACCGAGGAGGTCATGGGTTCAAATCCCGTTCAGGCCTGAAGTATTTCGTTGCATACGTTGTGTGTATAGCTGCGATGATCAATCATGTTTTCATTTCATTTGCATGTGTTGTTAGACTCGGTTCCATTACGGCGCGGCCAAACGGGTCGCACATGGGATACTGGAAAGAGTCAGTACAAGGCGACACAGTACTAGCTTAGCCGATAACACCGAGTAAAAAGCTTTCTATTATCTTCAATGAACACAGCATATTCGAGAAACAAACATGTGCGTTTGGGAAAAGACGTTTAGGTTACTGAATGAGAAATGCTTAGAAAGGAAGTTGAGTTAGTATGTTTTGTTGACATTTTCGATATTCACAGAGTTTGTGTTACATATTTAGGCACAGTCCCTCCTCTAGAGTGATGATGATCAGTAACAGAGAGGGTTCTGAGTACCATATGTTTTTTACTACTAATTTAGATTCAAATTTCATTCTTTTTTTTTCAGTTGTCGTCTTTATTCCGGCAGTCGAAAATGGAATTTATTTTTCAACTCTTAAATAAATAATTAATTGTCAAGTAAATGTCGCGGCGTGTTCTCTAACCATCAATTTACAATTTTGAAACGCTTTGGTAAAATATACAGAAATTCACTTTAAACCAAAACGCTTTTCTCAACTTTTTAGCCAAAGCCAACACTTGATCGAATCCAAAACTTTCTGAAATCTAAAAAAAATAGCCAGTTAGGTATATATACACTGAGTGCTTTGAGTACTGTAGTTAAATTTAAATATTCCTCGAAGTTCTTTTCTCATTAAAAAAAGCCCACGACTTGGAAGGGAATATCTGAAGGACTATCCAAAACTAAACCAGACAACTCGCTGTTCACTTTGTAATCGTTCTCTTTCCTAACAAAGGTTTCGCTCAGAAAGGGCGTGTAAATAAAGAAACACTCTTCCTCGCGTGGCGTATGCTGATAAAGTGAAAAATAAGTTATTCAAAGGTGCAGCGAAACCGTTTGTCTGGGAGTAGATATCTCTTTTATGAGAAAGCGTGCATGCTACGAAATCGTGTGTGTCGACCAACAGGATTCTCGTACCATTTGCATTAATTACGTAATTACTGTGTGGCTTCTCTCGACGCCATTTTATTACACGCTGATTCTCGTTAGTGATATTCCAAAACTTTTTCGGGAACATCCGGACGTCAGAAGCGGACACTGTATTGACGAGAACAAATAATTATATAAAAAAAGGTTTTGGAAAGTTCCCTATGGTGAAGAGTCTGGAAGATATTCAAACATTTACTAAGTAATCCAAAAATATAGAACAAAAGACGTTTGACGGGCTAGATACAGAGCTAGCAATGCATCCTGTAGGTGAAAACGCCTGATGAATCTAATGTGAAGCCAAGGAAGACTTTTTTTACGGACTTAACACGTAACATTTAAAGTGATTTGTATGTGAACGGACCAAATCGTGCGTTCTTCGGAGAATGTGGACCAAGAGGAAGATTGGTGACTCTTCTATTTGTAATTGAAAAACCTTTCATTCACATTTTCACCTGATGAGGTGTTTCCGGCAACGAGTGAACAGTGTCTCCTGTACTTGCCTGAGGCTTATAAAAAAAAACGAAATTTCTGCGAAGGACGGAGATACAGACTCTGAAAAAAAAGAAATTCATAATGAAAAAAATTATTTCCAATTTTAATCGTGGCTTTTTTTTTTCTATCCACTACAAGTCCCCCGAATCAATTAAGGACAACAATAACTCAAAGAGTCACTTTGAATTCGAATCATTTATAAACGATCCTGTTATGTTTGAAAAACTGGCAAAGCGTTGAAAGCACGACGGCACATGACAACTTTTATTCAAAATGCGTCACACAAACAATACGATATTAACGTATTGAGCAAGAATCAAGAATCCCATGGCGAATTGACGCGAGAACAGATTCTGTGGCATCTGTCATACAGTCTTTTTTGTTTTGTTTTTACAGTCTTTCTTATTCGAGGTTTACTTATAGTATTTAGGGACCCACCTCATGGAAACATCTAATACCAGATAAATAAACATTAAAAAACTGAAACGTGCTCTTTGGTATACACAAACATGTATAGTATCTTATCTTTGACAAAGAAAAGAGGCCTTCTTAAAACCGTGAACGTAATTATAACTTGCAAATTATCCCAAAAAAGCATAAGGGGGATTTTTCTTAGCCTCTGGCTTTCGCTCTTGCAAATTATCCATTAACAATTGTCCCTGATGAACTACAAAATGCCGCAGAAAACATTATGACTAACAGACCAGTGTAACGATTTAGCTTTAAGTACGCGAATCTCCGTTAAGAACCGCGGCTCGCGGTTTAATTAATGTTTAAAGGAAACTTATTCATTCACGCAAATGAATACAACTATGAGAATCTCCAAATTACAGCAAATGCAATATTAGAAATTCACTGACGAAAACGTTTTAAGCTACGCGAAACTTAAACAGTGTCCCTCCAAATTCATGGACTAACTCCAGCACGAGTTTTAATTTCTCAGGGAGTCTATTTTGACGCTGGTAACCTTGATTATTTCACAATCTTTACTGTTATTGACTTCTACAAAGTCGGGATAAAATAAAAATGAAACAAAACAAGATAAATTCGCTCAATGCACGATAAATATTTAAATTTAGCTTCCCTAAAGCAAAAGCTCGCTTCATCTCTAGTCGGGTATCACCGCACTGACTACTTGAGTGTTTTTACCGCGAAGTGACGACACAGCATTCAGTGATGTTGTATCTGAGAACCAGCATTTGAAAATGCGTTTAAAAGCTTGTCTATAATCCCGATTCCTTGCAGCGTAAATCCAAGGGTTCACTGCAGAACTGCTAAATGAGCACAGCGCTCCCCAGAACCAGTATCGGATGATGCGAATTTTCAAGCAATGATTTGTTGTTAAGAGTTGAATTCCAGTGATAACCATGCTAGGAAAAGCCAGGAGCAGATAAATCCCGATTATTATGCCGATTGTGTTGGCCGCTTTTCGGTTGCTTTTCGTTTGAGAGGTCGTGGGATCGCTAGGGCCTGTCTCGGAAACCGCAGACACAGCTCGAGCTTCAGCCTCGATCCTTCTTGACTGGCTTTTGGCTGCTTTGTAAATGTGAAAGTAACTGTAACTTATGACCGCAAATGGAAGAGTGTAACCAACGATCGCCACGGCTATCCAAAGCTTTGGTAGGTCCACCGGCTCGGTGACGAGCAAACGTAGAAAGGGAAACGCAAACGAGAACACCCATATGAAAGTCACGGCGAGGACACAACGGCGAACCGTCATCACACGCATGTAGTAAAAAGCGTCTGTTATGGCTAAATATCGATCAAGACTGACCGCAGCCAGGTTGAAAGTAGTCGTTATCAGTGTCTGCATGGACATAATTTCTGCTGCCACAGTCAAAGGGTGCTGATTCCGCCAGATATTAAGAACGCTTTTAGCGACCCAAAGTGGACTGATTACCGCACCGACAAGAAAATCCCCAACGGCGAGCGATGCAATGTAGTAATTTGACACTGTATGTAACGTCGGGGTTTGATAAACTGAAAGAAGAACTACAACATTGCCAAGAATTGACAAAAAACCAGATATTGCATGGAGCACGGCGAGAAAAATGGACGTTACGTATTCAAGTTCCCCAGCACACTCTTCTGAGGACATCACAGATTAACTCTTTTCTCTTGCTTTCGAAGTTGGTTGTTTCGCCGTTTGAATTCGTCGAGCTAGTGAACTAATACAATACTGCGCTCTTGAGATCGCTCTAACCAATTGACTCCAGTGTCTCTAACGTTGTGCGCGGGAACTTCAGTCTGCGTCAGTTTGTTTTTAAAAAGTTCGACTATATCTTCTCTACCTCTTCCGGCAGAAGAAGCATTCATTGGCTGACAGAAACAATTTAATATTTTGGAACGGTCATTCCCTGTTTGGTAACCTGCCAACTGCGACTAACAAGTGGAACATTAAATCAACAATGGAGAGCCTGTTGTTACTCTGGAGTGAAACATAATCAACGGCAATGAAACAGTTAGGAAGACTTTTAACTACAGAGAATATTCTGACCCCAACTAGCATGAGTTTAAATTGCTTCCCAAAATGGAATAAAAAATGATCAAGTTAGTTTCCATGCAAGCTTAATTTTTGATAATTGCGAATTTCCGCTCGGTAAAAAGCAATCAGTTTCTGCTTTTTCATCGGCACTTTCATTGCTGTGCTTAATGATAGCTTTCTTCGGCACGCACCTAAATTTACGAGCGTATAATTGAAAGAAACGATTTTGTTTAAAGCTTAAGTTTGTATTTTTCTTTTAGTGGGGTGTGCCCAAAATTATTTACCCCGCCGAAGGAGAAGGATAATCCTTTTTCCTATACCTCAAAGGTAAATAGAAAGGTAAATTGACATTCCTTGTTTGATAACCAACCATGTCACCACAGTTTTAATTAAAAATTCTGCATAAATTTACCCCCTACACAAGCAAACAAATTTGGACGCAGATTACATATTGTCTTTTTCGTTGAGTCCTTCTGTGTAAACCTTATAACGCAGGCTGTCGCGAGCCTGTAGAAGAGAATCATTTTTAAATATTGGCAGTACTTCCCAACTACAGCAATTATGTGACAAGTATTTCCGTCAGGGACAGTCTCTAAAGTCACCGAAACTTGCTGTTTTAAATCGTTTCGGAATTTATAAGTTCTTGAGATAATTAAAACAAAAACTGCAGGAAGCTTCAACTGATTAAATCTAGAATCCAAGAGCGACCTCTTTAATCACCGGAGGAACAACCACACTGCGATGCATTAGTATTTGCTGGCGAGTTGTTCGGGACCGTTTGTTCTCTGGGCGTAAGTAAACATGGCAATGTGTCAATACACATTTATATTTTTTTTCGCAGAACCATGATCTAGGCCTGAAATTTCAATTAAAGTGGTTATTGAATCAGTGAAATACAAACACAGTCAAAAGCCTTGTGAGCTGTCGTTCCAAGTGTCAAAGTTTCTATGCCATACATGGTCGTATGCTTGTCAGTATTTCAATTAAGGGCTAACTTCACTGCAAGCTGAGTCCACGCAGAAGTCTGTAGGGCAATAGCCACTAGACAGTTCAATAAAGAACTGACCATCTAAGCAAACTGAGCAGAGGATGATTTTGCGCATTCTAGGTAAGGGGAAGCTGAGGTTACAGTTAATTCCCGATGACTCCGGGGCGCTTTCAAGAGAGGCAAAAAAAGGTTTACAGACAAACCAAATGATTACATAAATGAATTGATTATTTGAAGAATGCAAAAATGAATTGATTTTTTGAAGAATACAAAAATGAATTGATTTTTTGAATATTGAACTCGCTAGTCATTTGGAAAATCAATATTAAATTTACAGCGGAGCCCCATACCCATATGGGAAAGCAAAGAAAACCCATGAAATGATTTTCTCGTGGTTATCATGGCTAGCGGCATTGCTCGTGGGCACTACGCCGGGTCGCGCGAGGGTCGCGCAAGATGACGGCCGTACTCCATCTAATAGGTTAACAGAGACATGCAACCTTAGTTTATGGCGTCCTTCTTTAATACTGGACATCCATGTTATGGCCAATTGACACCTGTCAAAACAAAGTATTCGCTGACCAGCATCACGAGACCAAAATCGCGGGCTCAAGTTTGGAGCTCATCGAGGTCACACTTTGACCAAGTACTGGTGTTCTATTTGATCGCGGGCTCATATTAGGTTAACTTGGAGTCTAGTTGTTCGGAAGCAGGTTAACTTAAAATCAGCGAATAATAATTTTTTCTTGTATACAAATGTTTTTTTACTGGTTTGTTTTGTTTATTTTTAGATCACTCAACTCAAAACAGAAGGCCAAACAATAAGGAGTTGTTACAAAGTTACAAAACTCAAATCAAAATTTTCGCCTATACCGGGTTAGCTTAATCGGGCTTTGAACAATCCGACCCAGGAGCTCCGCTTTGAGACTTGGCTAAATCTATGTATTTTTTAACATTTAACACATCAGTCGTATTCTTGGTACGAATAGTGGATTCAATTTTGCAATCAATTCATTATTGCATTCTTGAAACGACAAGAGGCTTCAATATTCAAAAAATCAATTCACTAATGTAATCTTGAGGGGTACACTTCACTTGGTTTTACTGTAAGTTATGCGAGAGTTCGATGAAGAAATGACCATTTCGTTCAGATTTTTTACAGAGAAAAAGCGAGTCAAACGGGAGTGATTCTCTGGCAAAATTAACCCAAATGGTCTGAAAGGAATAAAAACAAAGCAAAGGAGGAAAAGAATATTATAATTGTGTAGCTATAGGTAGCTGCATCACTGCGAGTTACTCAGTATTCCTGTCATTGACTTAGTATTCCCTGACTCCGTGAGGCTATGCTGGTATCCGGCCATTTTTGTTGATATTTCAGAAAAGCTTTAACTCATTTATTGGACTCATAATTAGATGAGGTTTGGGTTATCCACGATAAAACCTGAAGAAAATAGCCTGAAGGGACAATACAATCACTTCGAATTATCAAACGTTCAAGTTACCTGGGGTAATTGAAATTAATATAACGTGCAATTCCATGGAAAAAAATTCGAGGTACGTAATTCGAGTTTTCGAGGTTTCGAATTTTTTGGAAGTTAACTGTGCATAATTTAAGCAAATTTCCTGTACTTACGATGCAATAAAACTAGAATATTTCGTTTGGCTGAACCGAACTTCATCAGTCACAATTAAAATGTGAAAGTTAAAAAGGGTTATTGATCATCTTGAGACCCTAACGAGCATGATGCAGCCTTCTTAATCTACCAATTTTTATTGTTGCTAACGTAATGAAATTGGGTTGAGAAAAACGAAGTAATCTACTTTCAATCCTGCTTTTATTGCGCTCTGAGTATAGGAAATTATTTTGTATTTTAATTATGATTTCAAACAATATTTTTGAGTGAAGATAATAATATATTTTTCAACTGAAAAAACTGTTCAGTAGATTTTTTCTACTCACTTAGAGCAAATCGAATATACTCTAGACATAATATTCTGTTGTACAGATAACAAACGGCTGCTATAAGCACTTTCACTTCAAAAGATGGCCAGCCAAGTTGAATGTTGATATTTCGCAAATGTAAAAGCTTCCTCATGTCTATTGAATTAAATATATTAATTCATACATTTTCTAATTTTCCATTGCAGGTTTTGTAGACATACAGCCTATGGAATTGAATTCACACTGGCAGTCAAAATTGTTATTAGAAGTCATGTTGACACTTTCTAGACAGACTTGAGGGTCTCATGACGAAAATCTATTGATACTACAGTCATGATATGTAGGATGGCCATCCTGTTCAGGCTTTTTTTCAGGCATAAATCTGACAGCTGCTTATGTTGTGATGATCTCCTGTCTCTTCATATCTTTCTCCACAGTTCTAATGTACTAATGTATACACCGTCTACGGGTATATTACGAACTCACACTGTGACAGCTCCCAGTTGGCTTGATGCCGATGCCTCAGTTGGTAGAGCACTGCACCAGTATCGCAGAGGTCACAGGTTCGAATCCTGTTCAGGTCTATTTCTTTTCAGGCTTAAATTTCACAGCTGCTTAAGTTGTGTCTGTAACTGTGATGATAGCCTGTATCTTCATAAAAATGACTATAATGGTAGCTGAGCTAGGAAAAAATCACTACAAAATGCGACGAACAGGCTAACATCGGCCACATGATAGTGGGTCAAAACTCATCCGTTTTTCTCGTTCACATCCCTGTTTTTTTTGTTTTTTTTTATGTTTCCTTGAGAAAATAGAAGGTTTGTAAACACACTAGCCTCATATGGTAACAGAAACTGTTCGATCCTCACTTTTCTCTATCTTCTATAGTCGTTTACCCCAGAGGGAGGTCTGAACAATATATTGGTTAACACTGTTTCTTGACGTCACTCACTGAAAATCGGACAGCTACATGTACAGTGGATTGACTGAGCTTCAAACATTCGCATAATTATGTGTAATTATGAATAACATTCAGTGCGGTTATAATTTACACTTTCATATGTCTAACCACGCATGATTAGGTAAAATTTAACATGGTATAATATGAATTCAGTTTACCCTACCCAGGATAAATACTTTCATGCAATTTTATAAAACTTCCTGAAGCATTGCTTCAGGTTTGCCAGAAACAAAAGTTGCGAAGGCCTGGAAATGAGACCTATAGACTCGACCTTGAGTCTTCTTGTTCATCAGCAGTCGTTCTAAGAAATGGACAGGTTCGCATGCAGCAGATATTCCATAACGTTGAATGATTTCATCTTTAATTTTCTACAGTTCTAAAATATAAACGAGGTCACATCAATAACCTCTGTGTAATTTTCAATCGAAAGATACAAAATATTACAAATCCAGACCAAATACGAATGGCAGGTGACTTGATCATGTAATTTACTTGTGATAACAACTGGCTGTCAATTTCTATTATTACCTATCTTGTATTTTTAAGTATTTTTCCTAAATCTTAAAATTTGTCATTCATCGCAAAGTAATCTGTTAGCTAAAAAAGAAAGAAACGATAATTCGGTAAACGTTTAAGGAGAAAAGCATAATTGTCGCGGTGTGGTAAAGCTTTCGCGTTTTTATGGCCTTTTCATCTTAATTGACGTTAGGGCTTTGGCTGCGCAGTGAATGGGGCAAATGAAAGGTAAATTGCTTAGACTTTTTCCTTTAAAAACGTGACCTCCTTTAAGATTATTGATCTTTCAGCTGCTTTTAAATGTGGTTTGTGCTGATGCATGGGTGACAGTGACGTCATTAAGCTGTTTGATAACGTGATATGAGTTTATCGTTTTTCGTGAAACGTGATTTGGTCTGACCGTTAACGAACATACAGAAAGTCTCTTCTCCAAAAGACATCAATTAGAGAAGACCATCCGATAGTGAATTCAGGCTTGTGAAGCAACTGGAGAATTCGTGCGTATTTTCGTAGGCTGTTCATGATCTGTTTAACAAACCAAACAAATACTTCACACAAATGTTTGTGCAATGTTCCTCTTTTTCAAAAATACATCAATTAGCCGGAAGTGAATGTCTGTGAAGTCATCGAAGACGTGTCATCATACGAGGGCTACATATGATCTGTATAACAAACCAACAAAAAATTGCCAGATATATTTGCACAGGGTTCTGGAAAATCATATTATCAAAAATAAACAGAGTCAAAATTGTTTGTTGTACTCCTGTGTACGAAGTATAAATTCAGTTGTGTTTCCTTTCTGTGTGGCAAAATATATTTTCATTAGTCACGTTCTGTTGGCGATATAATTAGTGCACAAAAAAACGGTCATTCGCTCTCCAAAACTTTGGATACCTGCTGGATAACAAATGACAATCAATTTGGAAAGCTGATGAAAAAAATGATTTGAAATCTAGCCTAGCCTCGACTCGCTACTCGATCGATGGGTGTTGAGTTCTATCTGGGTCAAATCCTTCAGTTGAGGTTGAGTCAATCTTTTTTTCTATCACATTGACACCTGCCGAGGGTGAGTACAATTTCTGAATAAATTATTCGCGGCGTTAAAACTCGTTTTCGCAAACAGATACTTGGATATTTTTGAAACTATGACATCGGAGGGACATTTTAATACTCCAAGTTCTCGCGTTACTGTGGGATTACGAAAATTTAGACTAATGTTTAAAAATGGCAAGGCCTGTTACGCACGAACTAACTGACAAACCAATAAATTTCAATAAACTTTTGGTTAATACAAATTTCACCCGGGCTTATTCCAATTAAATAGACATGCATTCATTTCCAAGCAACTGAATTGTTTTCATTATTACTTCTTTATAAACAGAGTTGGAAAGAAAAAACTTAAATTGATGGACAACTTGGTGAAGAAAGGCAATTCAACTCGACTGTTTTTCATTCTAATTCGTTGCATAACTGATAAAATGTCTTCACTGTGATTGGTTGAGAGCAGACCAACTTTTCGCTTATATTTAATTTGTATTGCAGTGCAAATTAACGAGTACGCGTTCGTATTTTTCTCAGTCGTATAACAAATAGGAAATTGTATGAAACCCCGACAATTAAGGATTTGCACCGATGTTGTTGTTTGAAAATCCTTTTAAAATGCTTTCGCCGAAAGACCCGTGCAATTTTGAATGAGTTTTCAACTGTGACTCGAACTTTTAATCCTAATTGCTTTCGTGTTCATACGATTATTTATACTAATGGTTTTCCATTCCGGACCTTTAGAGCGCTTTTTCGGATGATAACCAGATAGCACGTCATGGCAGATCAACCGCACTGCACTGGAGAGATTTCGTCTATTTCGGCTATAATTCTTGGAATTATCAATTCAGTTTCAGGACTAGCGGCTGTAATTGGAAATCTTATAGTACTCATAACCGTTATTAAGAGTCCGTCACTTCGCCAGCCATGTTATTATTTCCTGGCATCTTTATCCGCCATCGATCTCTTCGTTGGCTTAGCAGTGAATCCTCTATATATCATATTATCTAACTTTGTTTCGTGGCAATACAGAGAAGAGCATCTACTGCAGCTGGAAAGCTTCTTTGCCATGTCCAGTGCAATGATAATTATGCATACCTTAAGTGTAATGAGCATCGAGCGATTCATCGCTGTTATTCACCCCTTGCGCTACTACACGGTCGTCACAGTAAAGCGAAGCTGCATCTCAATCGCAATCGTGTGGGTATTCGGCTTCACACTCAATGCCTTTTACTTTGCCCTTGCCAATAAGGACTTGCCCAAACTTTGGATTACCTGTGGGGTGATAACTGGGCTTGCTCCCATGCTGGTAATTTTTTTCTGCTATGGAAAGATTTTCCAAGCTGCGCGGTACCAGTCAAGAAGAATTGCTTTGGCAGAAAGCAGCGTGTCGGCCGTTTCACGAGGTGAGCAAGGCGCAGTGACTAACACAGAAAGAACTCGTTCGGAGGCTAAAAGAACAAAGAAGACAGCTTGGACGGTTGCCATTGTTGTGGTGTTAGCAGTTGTCCTTTCCATGCCAGTGAGTGTTGTCAGCATTTTGCAGATTATTGGGACGAGTGATTTGTGCCTTCGCAGGGAGTACAATCGAGTGTGGATGTGGGCTGCGACACTGGCCCTCACAAGCTCTGCGATAGATCCGTGGATCTATGCGATGAGAATTCGGGAGTTCAGGGCATTTTTCAAACGAACGCTCTGCATTAAGTGACATTTATTGCCTATATATAAACTTGGCGACAACAGCAAAACATTAGCCAGGCGGATGGTAAAAATATCAAGCCTTCAAGATTTTAATTCATGATCAGAATAACAGGTTAAATTCAATTTTGGGTCTCTTCGTAGCATGCATACCGGTGCTTGAACGCAACTTGAGGTATATAACTGAAAAACACCTATATTACATGTGATTCTTCTCTCAGGGCAAACACAGATAAACGTTTACGTAGAATTTTAAGTCACCTTTTTCAAATAATGGGGTAGAAAACAAACTGTAGCTTGCTACTAATTCATGGCATTAGCAACGCCGCTGAAAAAATTTTAAAAAAAATTAAATCAGTTTTTTCATTTGTTAGTTAAGACAGATATCATTAATAAATGTAAAATGACTAATGAAGATTTCAATCAATCAAATACATGAGCTGGAACGTATGTACTCTGTAGTGTATGGGTAAAAAAGCGATTTAATATTTGTATGTAAGCAGCGGTGAGTCTAAATCGCTGATGAAGATTGTATGTGTTGAATAAAAGACATAGAAGACAAAGAAAATTAAAATTATGGCGAAACTAAAGTTTAAATGATTAATTTTTTTGGAACAATGAGGCGGACTTCCAAAATTTCCCATCATGCAAAAACAAATGAAAAAAATTTCCGGCAATGTATACTGTTAGTTCAGACCCACATCGTGAATACTTTGCAAAACAAAGTTCTGAAAAAATAATTTAAAAAATTGACGTTCTTTGATCTCTAGACATCCATTTCTGACATCCATCTGTCCACTATCAGTCATATAAACAAAGGCAACTGAAAAAAGCACCCCTTCATGTAATTATTTGAAGCTGATTTTGTACTGTGGTGACCGGTCGTACCAGTGAAAATTACGAGAGCTTTTTTTTTAGAAAATGTAAGGTAAAACAAGGTCGGTGCGCCATCGCATAAAGCACTTCAGTTAAGCCTTGAATGACAAAGTCACCAGAAAAATCTGTTTAGTATCTGATCTCAAACGAAACGCTCAAAGACAATGAAATATGACAGTGCGTGAAAAGCTGGTGTCTAGAATGAAACTGAAAAATCCTAACAAGACAACTGATTTAACATCAGTCGAAAGCTGACTTTATAAACTCAAATGTTTTAACAGGAAAGAAAAACCTCCGCGTAGCATTCAGATCCCTCAAGGTTTGATGAATTTATAAGTTTTGATCTTGCTTGCAAAATCCAGTTCCTTAATTAAAGCCGTACTGCACCATAACTTCAACATACATACAAAAATACATGACTTGATTTTATCTCGAATTTGCAGAGTAGCTAAGGAAGTTAATATCTTCGTGAAAAAATAGCATTGTCAACATAAAAAAACAAAACACTTGTGTAGATTTTCGCTGATGTATTTTTTTCAAATCACCGAATAGTCATTTCTGCGGTGTGAAGCCGACCAGCTGGTTTTTCTTTTATGGGACAAATTTTGATCTGTCAAGGTCAGTCACTTCGATTCAACATGTTTCATGTGTATTTAAAGATAAACTCCAAGCAAATATACTTTCCTCTGGTCTTATATTAATTAAACTTTAAAAGTTAGCAAATAATAATTAAAATGAAAATCAAAGAAAGAAAGACCTTGACTACACATCCGAGACAGAGTGACTTCTAGCAATATTTCCTAATCTGACTATGATTTCCCAAAACAAGAGTGATGGGAATATTGATTAAATGTTTATAATTTCCCCGTTATTCCCCTGTTATTTTTAAAGGGGGAGTGACAACTCATATTCCCCTTTCCTGACTTCCCGCGTTACGTAGTTACAATTTTCCACTGCGAATAAACCGGGAGAGACTGGAAACGAGCCACGCACCCCTTTATGGCGCGCGGGCCGCCCCGCATTCTTTCTCTTCTCTTTCTAGCAAGGTAAGATGGCGGACATGATTTCTTGACCAAACCACGTGTACTCATGTTTTACAGCTTTAACGGGGAGTAAAAGGGACATCTTACTCTTCATTTTCGTATCGTGAGCTATAGGGGATGTTTTTCGTTCCAGATGCCTGGTGGTGTGACAGTAAAAGACGTTTGTCCTCACGAATTCATAAAGGCTTTGGCGGCCCATCTGAAGAAGTAAGAAGTTTGCTAAAGTGTTTAGTAATCATAGATTTGTGGATCTCCTAACGATTCATCTTTGCTCTTTATATATTACTGTTTATTTTCGAAATTGTTTCTCAAATATTGCTTGGAGTAGATCATAGTAAATCGAGTAAAGTGCTCGTTCGAAGCTGCAGATCTACACAGCATAAATCAAGTGCAAGTCGAAGATAGTTTAGGTTATACTGTTTTAAAATGATTCAAGTAATGTTTCCTAAGCTCTATAAAGCTTCAAAATGTTAGTAGGTAACTGATCCAAACTTTACAATGTAACTGGTGAGATTTGAAGAGTTCATGTTCAACTCTGTGGCCATGATAGCTGGCCTACAGAACTCCACAAGGGCTGAATAAGGGCTGTCATTAGGGGGTTATTTATCAAACTGTTTTGGCTGAGCATGCCTGATAGGCCCTTGATGTTGTTGGTGGACTCTCTTGTTGATGTTATAATTCCAGCTATTGGTCCTATTAATCATTGAAAATTGATAGCAACAATTATTATTGCTTCTTATCAATTGTAATTTGCAATGCAAAAGAATTTATGAAATATCATATATTTGAACTGTGAAGACAGATATACACAAGAAGCTGTAAAATTAAAGCCTGAAAAATAGGCCTGTATGGGATTCGAACCAATGACCTCTGCGAGCACTGTACTGGTATCGCAGAGGTCATGGGTTGATGTCCCATTTAAACCTGAATTTTTTTCAGACTTTAATTTCACAGCTGCTTAATTTCTTCATGTAACTAGTAAGTAATTTATCAGTTTGTCATTAATACTTTTTGAAAGAGTATGTTTAGTCCCAGATTTAGTTCAGTCTTACAGTGGAACAGATAGCATGGGACCTTGC
>OMLO01001516.1_pt1 | contig 17937 bp, 8 predicted proteins | sample 1674811 | NCBI WGS metagenome assembly OMLO01 (sample SAMN06265003, study PRJEB25207) | coral metagenome | isolation source: Coral host | place: Mexico:La Bocana,Puerto Morelos, Mexico | collected 2008-11-13 | reverse complement strand
TGCAGTAGTGTTATGATTCCCTGATCTGGCTGGTGAGATGTAGTGGTAGTGTCTCAGATAGTCCTATAAGATTGTAACGAGAAGAACTATTTAAACATCCAAGAAACCTCATGTGCCATATTCTAACAAACGCTTTCTTTGGATTGTTTGATTTTTGTTTTAGCTTTCCAAGAAATTATCGACATAAAATAAAATCGCAACTACGAAGCTCAGTCTTAAGAATAGAGGTTGGAAATGAAAGACTAATATGGCAACGCCTTGAATATAGCTGAACCTTCGTCAAGTAATTAAAGCTTCATCCAGTGCAAAACTCTAAAATCGCTTTATTTTAGTACATACCATTGCAAAATCTTCTTCGTCTTCGTCGTAGTCTTCTACCTCATAAGAGACAGCTCTACCTGCAAACATCATCAAGAAAACCACCAAGGAGACGAACATGATTGATCTGTTCAGCTTTCCAGCCAAGCTGCTTACGGTGGGCAAGAATATTGCTTGCCCTTTATAAACTGGTAAGGCGTGAGAAATCGACGCGTTCCAGTTTTACGGATTGTATAATCTCTTACACATTCGAATAATGTAAAACCTTGTCAGATTGGTGCGTGTAATATAAGAATATGTTGAGTTTGGTTTTCATTGTTGTTCTCTGACACTTCCTAATCCCGCTGTACCCTATCCCTATGCAAAATAAAAGAAAAGAGACAGGCCGATGTAAGTGTTGTAAATGTTCATCAAATCCATATGAAAGTGTCCGCATTGAGTAAAGAGAAATTCAGAATATTCCAGAATAATGGTAGTTTGCTACTGAGCATCCACGAAAGATCGTCAGGTTACCAGCGTAACAATTATTAATCAGACTCACATTGATGCATTTTTATGTTTTTTACATAAGCACAATTAGCTAATTAATCCCTCTGCTACTAAAGATTAACTAATTCCACGAAGACACGACTGATTTCTCACGGCTTAACATGTTATAAAGGGCGAGGAATATTCTTGTCATAACGCGAACAGTTTTGTAGAAAAACTGAACAGATGATTCATGTTCGTCTCCTTGGTGGTCGTCTTGTTGATGTTTGCAGGTAGACGAAAGCACACTATGCTTAGGACAACAAGTGTAACTAAGAGGTAGCCATCGATGTCAGTTTTGGACGAAGTACAGGAAATAATTCCATGTTGCCAATCCCATGAAGGAATGCTCCCAGTAAAGTGGCGCCCAATCATGCTTCACTCGATCAATCTATGAAAGTTTTATGCAAATTCTTCAGGTAAACTTCCATAGAGTCCAGCATTTGAAAGGGACATGTAACGTAAGGACGACAGTTTTCAAATCCTCATCATGAGACAACGATAATACCACAATCCTCTTTTTACGATACAAAGAGACGCCAAGCGTCTATAGCCCTTTCCCATGGGAATTCCTCCACAAGGAGTTTGCAATACTGAATTTATTTATTTTTAAAACCTAAAGTAGCTAGAGATTTATTTATTATTATTTCTCTCTGAGAACATCTGAAGAAGTTACTTATATATTATTGTACATGTATACTCCGGTATGAAACAAGCTGGGGTGGATTTGCCATAACCCTTCAGCTGCCAATAGGTCAGTTCAGATATGTTCTGATATGTTCAGCTCTCAGTTTCTAATTGAGGACTGCTTATTTGGATACCAAAACTAGGATCTTTACATTCAGTACATGTACTGTATGTCATGTTTGATATATAAATAATCAAGGTTATTTATAAATAATTAATGTTTAGCAGATGTGGCGTGAATAAGAAACTATAACACTTCAGTGAGCACAATCACACAGTGACAAATTTAAAATGGGCTGAGCAGGTAAGCATTCTAAATGCGGGGTGTAGCACCACAAAGGAAGAAATGCTTATCACATGCAGTTATTAGATTCCAAAATTCTCTGATTTTTCTCTGACTGACTAAATAATCACAAATGAATTTAAATGTCAGATACAGTAGTAGTCTCCAAGCCCTCCTAACAGCCATTACCCATACTTTGTATCCTTTTACGAGTGATGCTTTTTTTTTTAACAAATTTATTTCTTTGTTAAGAAAATTAATTTTGAAACCTGTTTTCTTTCTTTCTGTGATGCTATTTTAGTTTTATCTGAATTTCCTTCGAAATGTCACAAAATAAAATTCCCTAACCTTTATGATTTTTCCCTGACGATTTTCTGACCTGGGGAAACCCCTGCAACCCGTAGCATTATAATGACGGAAAAACCGACCACATGACATGTAAAATGACATAAACTAGACGAGCTTAAATATTAAACGTACGGCCAAAACAACTATTAGTATCGGGTGAGTTTATCAGCTTTTGATACTGAAAGGAAATTCTAAACATAATCTTTCCCACCACCCCCCCCCCCAAAAAAAAAAGGCTCGAAGATGAATTTTATTGACTAAATTATTACTAATCTTTGAGCGGCAGCTTTCAACGTATTCAGAAAGACTCACCAATTCATGTGGTCGATATCGTGATTCAAGCTTTCTTGTTCACTCGAAGAGTGTGATCCCCCCGAGGGGTGTTAAGAGGAGTCCCTCAAGGCTCTGCCTTGAGACCTACACTGTTTAATACTTTTCTAAATGACTTGGCGTATGCGATAACACAATGCAGAATTATCAATTATGCGGATGATAGAACTATCTATTGCTCCAACAACGTCCGTGCTGTTAAAGACAACCTAAATAGTAATCTTGAGATCGCAACTACATGATATGTGCACGTGATTTATTCAAAATGGTATGCATATGACGACAAATCCGGAGAAGTACCAGGCTATGGGCCTCGGCAGAACAGAAGATCAGCTACTCCTTCAATCGGGTAATATTGATATTAGCACCGCAGAAAAGATTACCCTCTTGGGGGTTGTACTCAACAGTAAGCTAAAATTTGATGATCATGTATCGAGCATTTGCCGCAGAGTGAGTGCTCAAGTAAACGCCCGTCACAGACTGAAAAACATTTTAGGAATCGTTATATCGTTCGTTCATACTACAAAATTTTTATTACTGCAACCAATTTTGGCACCATGGCGGAAAAAGAAACACTACAAAAATCGAAAAAGTGAATAAAAGTATATCTATAGTGATAAACATGCATCCTATAAACTTCTCTTGAACAGGATAAGACTACCCTCCATGAAATCTCGAAGAATTCAAGACATGTTATTGACAGTACATAATGACATATCTAATAAAGCACCACGGGCAATTTGGAATCTCATTTACGCTCATTTAAGTACAATCCAAGGCGCCAAGAATATCTTCTATCTTTACCAAAAGTTGACACTACCAAATATGGACTCGAGTCATGGAGATATTTTGCAGCCAAGAAATGGAATGAACTTTCAATTGACATCAGAATAAAAGTAGGCACCAATGAAATGGTAACAGAATTAGATCGCTAAATTTCGGGGATTAGCAAATTTGTGATATTAGTCTTAATAGTATAATGACTGTGGCGGTAATATTGTAATGATGGTTTTCAACAGTTTTAATCAGTATTTAATTTGAGATTTTTACCTGATAAATTGTGATGTTAGCGTTGTTTAGTGGTTAGGTTCACCTTATTACCTTAGTAATAAGATGGCATACCTGTAAACTAGCTCTCAAGCTAAGAGTACATCCACGTTAAATAAAGCATTCATTCAAGCGTTTAATTGCAGAAATTTTACCGCATCAAATTAGTGTTTTTTTTTTTTTACATCAAGAAAAATTGATATGAAGAAAGATAGTGACCATGTGCAGAAAAGACCTTGTCTGTGGTTACATAGTTATCTTTGGAAATTTACAGCTTGATGGTGATACCTCAAATTAACATAAAGTGTTAACAAGAAAGTCTACGTGTCTTGGAAGTGTGTCGCGATCGACCGCGTCTGTACTTACAGTAGCGTTTAAGCGAGTTTTACATTAACTGTTTAGTGAATGTTTTCTTGGCGCAGCTTTAGTTCTTTTACACTTTTTTCACTTCTAAGAATGGTAAAGCGTCTTTCTTTTTCGTGTAGGCAACAAAAAAAAACAAAAACTCTCATTACATTAATTAGCTAATCTTTTTTCATAACGATACGCTTGGAACTAGTTGTCACATTACATTTTTAGAAGCTTTGCGTGCAGACTAATTATTTAAATTTATACTTATTGATATAATTATGCAGGAATAAAAGTACTAAAGCTACGTGCCACCTGAGTTTTTTTTTTTGTTTCAAGAAAACATGAACAGGTTAAAACCTCAAACTCAATCATTTAATTGACTGAAATTCTCTTTGAATTTTAATTAAACAGTAATATGTTCATAAGTGTTTCAAGTTTGTAATGAAAAAAAATTCTTGAAATGCAATTTTTTTTTAAGATCTGCAAAGAAATTGTAAGCAATTGTGGTGTTACAGTAACGAGATTAAAAAAGAGAAGCTTTCAGGGACGAATTAATGCGAAGTGATGAGGGGAAAACAGGAATGGATGAATCTACTGTCGTCATCTTTTTAGCCCTGGCCAAAACACTAACATTAATGTTCCTAACTATACTCCCATGAAGCTATCGCCGACAGTAGCGATTATGAGAAACTATACAGCAAAAAATAATAAAAACAAAAAAAAGTTGTCAAACCTTGCCCTTCCTTCCCACTCGGAAAACAAATATGGATAATGATAATGCTTAAAAAACCACAATAGAACTGCCTGAAGAGGCTCTGTAAACTAGACAAGAGGCCTTTAAGAATATCTGGCCTTGCAAAAAAAAGTCATCTTTGGAAGTTCAAAAGAATACCGGTAATTATTTATTAAAAACTCCCCAGTTATTGAAAACTAAAATATAAATAAAAAAAAAACAACTAGAACGCCCCAAATAGCACAGTATGACATAATTTCTCTTGTACAGTCATGGTAAACTCATGAACTTCCGAATTTCGTAATCCTGTAATCCAGCTTTTGCACAATTGCACGTGGTTTTGACAGGAATTATCGACCACGTTCCTTGGAAGTGTGCTGTGATCGCGTGTGAAAGTCACGTTAGTAATATATATATATATATGGTGTTCTTTTCGAAGTTCTATCGTGCTCGAGTCTCTTACACAATTCTTCCTCCAACTCTCAAAATGCTTTAGTTTCATTCTTGTTCGTGCCGGCAACAAAGAAGACTCATTACAGTAACTAACCGCAGAGTAGTCGATTTTCTAGATCTATGAAAAAGAAGGCGAAAATTTGATGCCGCAAAACCTTCTGAAATAAGATGAAGTGCCTTTGTTAAAAGGTATTTCATTGTTTTGTCTAGTTTTTAGAAATTAATCTACTAGCTCTTCTTATAGATTATGTCATACTTCAACCATTTCAAGTTTCAATTTGACAAAAGTAGAGTCGATTGTTCTATTCCCTAAGGCGATCTCAATCAATAACCCACTCGCTGCAGTTTCGTTTTGCGTTAACCAAGTAGCTTCAAATAGGAGAAACTGGACGTTTTAACAACTCAACCAAAGACGCTCAGAATTTGAAGGCAAATCTGTTTTGGTGAATTGCTAGGAACCTGGTGCGAACGTGATCATACAATTTCGAAAAAAATGGGTGGTGAAGTTAACTTAAATGGACAAGCGCTGCTAGCAAACATCAGCGCAAAAACTATATCTTTCTTTAATCTAATGCCCTTTAATCACTTAACTAAAATGCCATTTGTCTTGTAAAAAGTTAATCGACACCCTCAGATTAAATTATACGATAATGTGTGCATAAATGAATAATTTCCTGCAAGTGTATAAAAGTGAATGAAGACAGCTTCTCTTCTCCCAAGCAAACCAACATTGTCTCTTCACTTGAAAGGTGACCCAAGTAAAGCAGTGTTTTGAAGGAAGCATCCACAAAGGCCCATGGCAAAGATCCAAGCAGTTGCTGTTTTAGTTGCCATTTTGTTCATGGCCACGTTTTTGGTCGATCGGACAGACTGTTTTATCACTCAGTCGAGGGAATTGAAGGTAAGGGCGCAAGGTTAAATTATACAGTGAGGTAAAATATATCGCAAAATTGAACTTTATTTTTAGGCAATAATTCCGAGTGGAATAGAGCGTTTTACGAAAGATATATATTTTTGAATTAAACGAATATTTTAGCCTTTGAGAAAAGATATCTCAAGAAGGATTTAACCCTTGGACCTCAGTTTTTAGGATTGCTAGGTCTCACTGATTTAATTTTTATGAGTGAGGAAATTTCCATAGAATGGGATAAAACATATCCAAATAGATGTTTCACAATTTAGATTGTTCAATTTTAGATGGCTGCCAGAGCTCCGCATTTTAAATTGTACATAAAAGGGAGTCGCGCAGAGCATGTGATACTTTGAGAGCCCGTGTCACAGCATGAAAATATACATTTTTGTGTAAGCGGAAGAACCAACCAATCACAAGGCCCGTAATCGAGTGCTACGATTAGTTTATTCTTCCGCTTCTACTTCCGACTCCGACAATCTAGTTTTCACTAGGTCGTAAGCGACAGAGAATTGGTGTTCTGGGAGTCTCTCTCGGCATAAAGCAATGTACTTGATGTTTTCTAGACGGCGCGAATGAAGAGACAGATCTGTGCAGCAGCAAGATCCTTGGATTGCGGTCGAGGCCTGGAGGAAAGGGAACTCACAGATCCTGGAGACAGTCCCATGGAACGAAACATTTAAAGTCGATCTAAAAGAGTATATGGAGATGGATAAATACATAAGCTGTTGAAAAGAAACGAAATTACGCTAGTGAAGCGGCATCTTTAAACTGTGCATGTTCAAGCTTTCGCAAATTTCCCGAATAGCCAGTACGTACCGACGTCAGAATTTAAATTAAATATCGTAAAATAAATTAAAATTTTAAACTTAGATTTTTAAGTGATCTCTTTGCCTCCTTTGTCTCATGCGTTTACATGCAACTAAGAAATGGGAAGGGGCTACTTATGTGTTTTCACCAGAGCAGTGCACTAGAGAGTGTCGGAAGGTAATCGGTACGGTTTTGAACCACTGCACTTCGCAATTGGCTTTAAGAACTCGCACCACTTTTTCAATCCAATCAGAAATAAAATAAAAAAAAAACAATCGTACATTTTTCCCGCACTTAACTTCTAGCGGCATGTACTACAAGCAGCTAACGCAAAGTGTGGTAGAACTAAAATTTAGCCAATCACAAAGGGTACAGGCAATAGTGTACCAATCAAAACTCGAGATAAATGATACTGACTTCGAGTTTTGATTGGTGCACTATTCTATCACTGGTCGTGGTCACGTGATCGCATCATATTGAAATGGACGCCATGCAAGAACAAGCTTCGCAAATAAAAGATTAAAAATTTGTATTGCATCGATCCCGAATAGGTTTTTGAATTAACGGTACCGAACTTACCATTTTTGAAACTTAAATTTTTGTTTGGGCACGTGCCTCCCTGGACTGGATAGTTATTTACTTGGCCCTGGTTGTTTGGGAGGTGGATAATGTTATCTGAATGACAGTGATTTATCCGGTGGAAAGCGTTATCCGCCTTTGAAAGAACCCGGGCCCCAACGCTTGTTAAATGTAAGAACCAGGCAACTCATGTCGCGTGGCTAGATAACAAAAGTTCACCTCACTTTGAAGAAATTGAAACAATACACAATATGAATATTTCTGATTTTCCAGAAAGGTAACTGATCTAGCAGGGCATCTTTAGAAAACCATTATTCAGTTATTTTACAATTTGTCAGCTTTAGGTAGCTGATAACAACAAACGATTTGGTCACTGTTTCGATATTTATCCGAAGATATCCTGGGGTTTTGCTCAGAGCAAGATAACGAAACGTCTTTCAATCACGGTTGAAAACGACACTCGTACTAAAACAAGTCCGACTTTGCTGTTTTTCAACCCCAAAGGGATAGTGTTTCTACGTTTTAAATCTTCTTTGGTTCAGGCTCATATCGTAGTTTAATAATTACTTTTCCAAAACCCTTTGCTTTATCAGAGAAGCGTTTTTGACAACCCAACTTGGCCAGTTTTGGGCATTTTCTTCTCTTATTCTGAGTAATTCAACATGCGTTCGCATTCAAATATAGGGCATTCCGCGCGATGTAATGATGTCGTAGCTCTGAACGGACTAGTTTCCCATCTATGAGGGGTACCTACACTTCAACGACCACAAATGGCTACCATTTATTTACTTTTCTTAAAATATGCCGTTACATTTTCTGACTTAGTCAGCTTTGTGTTAAGTTAAATCTCACACAGAATTCATTTTGTACAGAGATAAATAATCGTTGTCCTGCCAGTGTCTGTTTACGGAGGAATATCAAGGTTCCGAGCAAGCTCCAATACAGCTGGAAAAATTGTACAATCACCTGGTAAAGAAAAAAGAAACCCTATTTAGCCAAAAATAAATAAATTTATTTTTTTCCAAGCGGGCACGGTAACGAATCCTATAATCTGATTGGTTCTTAGCGCGGTTCGGATTTTCCCATCTCTAACCACGGTCACAGTAACGCTTGCGCAATTTCAGTTTTTTTCGTGAGTTTTTTCTCGTTTGAGAGCTTGGAAAAAAAGAAAATTAAAAAGTTATTTACCGGCTTAGGGTCGGTCCGTATAGTGAAAAACTGTGACCGAGGTGTGGCCTCGGGCAACATTTTTAAGACCTCGGTCACAGTTTTTCACTATACGGACCTCCCAGCCGGCAAATAACATATATATATATATCTTACTAAGTACTTTATGAAATAGCTCCTTCGTGGGCTCAGTGATAATCACAGCCTGTATTTTGCTTGTCACACAATAGTCTTCCAGAACAATGGCCCAAGAAGTAAATATGTCAAACACGAAAGACAGCGTTGACTACATTTTCAAACCCCTCGAAGTTCGTTAACAATACTCCCCAACGCATCGTATGCTCAAGTCTCTTCTCGGTATTTCGAAATGTGGTCAAACACGGTCTTTTGTGTTTGATCTAATACATGAAATACCAAACATCAAAACTAGCAGATGTCAGGAGTGAAAAAAAAAACAACTTCGTCGTCAACCCAGCACAACTCAATTTAACTCGATTTCCAGAGTAGTCATTTTACCTTCGTTTCAAAACGGGTCCTCGAGCGGAACTTTTGTCACGAAAGTGGGATTGAATGACCTGTTTTGTACGAAGACTCGTTTTCACACAATGGGCAACTCGGAAATAACATATTTCCTGGAGTGACAAGAGTTCGTGAGAAACCTTCAATTTTCACTTGCCTGTTCTAGGGTTCACTTCACTCCAACGCCTCAAAGTGGCATTGACAATGGCAAAATGAGGGTGGGATGAACTCACAGACAAAGGAGTCCCAGTCGTGGGAGTCTGGCGCGGTATGTCCGCCTGTTGTGTGGTGTTCTCCTGCACGTCATGGAGAATGGGCACTACAATAACCTGCTCTTCTCCAGTGGGGGATGACGGGACAGGCCTGCTAAGTTGTATCTGAAAGTAAACACGAGCGAACGGCAGTAACTTAGAAACGGCCAAGTAATATAATTCCATAGCAACAAAATTTACTACTTCTAATACTGCTACTCTTGTGCCAAGTAGTTAACATCTATTGTGGGCGATAGGAAAGTAATTCAAAAGAAACTCCTATGGAGAAGAACTCATCCAACGGACGAGAAACCGAAGAATTGGCTTTTTGCATAGGGTGGTCAGAGATTTGAACTCGTTAAGATAAAGGGCTTGAGCCCGGAACTGCCAGAATGCAAGAACTACGCCGCCCTCAGACACAGAACCATGCATCCTTCTTTGTGTAAACCAGACCACACACAGCAAGTCCAATACTTTCTATCAAAAGGATAATGACTCTCTTATTTCCAGAACAAAAGAAAAGAAAAATAATAGTAACAACAAGATAATTCCAAAGTTAGACACATTTTCAGTAGACGATAGGACTACTACTGGTAGAAACAAACTACAAGCGGATTACCAGCAAAACTGAGATCAATCGTTAAAAGAGTTGCGTCCGGGTTTCCGCATCTTAAAAAATTCAGCCTAAATTTTTCAAGTTCATCGATTGCAATCCGTGTTAATCTTCTCCATCCTTAACCATCCTTGTTCCGCTAAGGTTTGTTGTTATCTCTTTGGTGCTTTTCTATTTTAGTAAACTGTTATTTTCAGGTTTCTTTCAATTTAAAGGTTTGATGATTCTTTGACGCGAAATTCTGATTGCGCTCAAAATTTGTTTTGCTTTGCATTGCGGTTCTTTTTGGTGCCACTAACAAGCTGAGTAGCAGGGCTTTGTTTGCATACTGAAGAGGTAACTACATCGAGTTTAGAGGAATTACAACAGAGTCTCCAATAGACTACTTAAGTGTATTCAACCTACAAAAAACAACATTTTGCCCTTCAGAACCACTGCCGGGGTTCCAGGAGGCACAATCTCAGGCCTGCTGGGGGGTATGGTGAGGCACCATTCGACACGCCACTTGAGCTTGGTCGCCTCGTGATTCTAAAAACAATAACAACAACAAACGTATCAGACACACAATAAAAAAAAAATAAAACATACAAAAACCAAGAAAATATTAAGACAGTTAGCATCTATACAACGTAGGCAAAGATAAATAGAATAATTTTCAATACAAGGCAATAAATGAACATTTTTTTTTTTGCATAGATACAAGCAACTGATTGTCCAACATGAACTTTGCTTTCTAGTTATTTGTTAGGGCCGCCTTATGTCGCAGTTATCGGTAACATCAATTGAACTCTGAATTCGTTATACTAGTGTTCGGGAGCTAACTAAGGCCGGGTTGTTCAAAGGGCGTTTACGCTAACCCATGACTAGCGAAAAGTTTGATTTGAGTTTTGTATCTTTGTGGTGAGGTTTTCTGTTGATATTGTTCGTCCTTCAGTTTTGAGCTTGAGTAATCTCAAACAACACAAAAAATGATTGTGAAAACAGTTTTATACCACTAAAATTGATACTTCACTTAACTCTTAATCCGGGATAGGCGTTGAAGAGCTTTCGGACAACTCGGTCCTTGTTCAGATTTGGGATTTAATTAATAAGTAACAGAACCAATTGACGACTCACCAATTCCAGCTTCATGATCTTGATACAGTCACGCAGAATGTTAGCAGGCGCACCAAGCAGTCTAGCAAAGGCATACATGGCGCTTGCCTTGTAAGGTGCACAGGCCACCTACACGACAACAGCACACTAGAGCGTTAGGATGAAACTTTTAAGTCCCAAGCTTACATCCGCTCAGTTTTTACACACTCATACAAAAAAAAATTGTTTCAAAGGCGAGCGAGACAAAATGTAAACCGAAAGGGAACAGAAATTCCAAGCTGAATCAAAAACTAAACTCAAACGGAAAAGAAACTCAAACGCAAAGCGGCATAAATGCGAAAGAACAACAACAACAAGCGCAGACTCTACACTCAAACGGAATCCAAATAAAAATAGGAAACGCAAACGAAATGTTAACACAAATACAAACGCAAATGGAACTTAAGCGTAAAACCATCACATTCCGAAAGCAAACGTAACTTTCAAGCCTTGAAGGTGATCTTACACGAGCCGATTTTTAACACAACTTTGTTGCGTTAAAAATCAATATCGCGAAACATGGCGCACTGGGCGACTTTTCACGCAGCATTTCGTTGCGGCAACCTATTGTAGGTTTTTGAAAGTGATTCAAATCCTGCAACATTTTGCCTGAATTTAGAATGTTTCGCTGAGAGTCGTCGTGTAAAATCGCCGTTGCTGATCGTTGCCGCAAAAAAAGTTGGGTCAAAAGTTGTCTCGTCGGCGTTAAAAATCAACTCGTGTAATAGCACCTTAACGCAGATGAAACTTAAAGGAAACATCAAGGCACAATCGTAAACGTACCCTTGTTTCAAAGAATCTTTCAAGGATAGTCAGTTCGTCTTTCCATGCTGGCTCTGGGATAGAAGAAAAGTTCTAGTTTAGCGACAAGAATAAGTTAAATCAGAGTTGGTAGAGGTCCCCTCTACCAACTCTGGTTAAATTCAATAGCCCATTTCCGCTGCCACAGGCCTCTCAATCAAAGCGAGCCTTGGTTCACAATCAGTCATGAGTTTAATTTGCATATGAATAAACTCGCATTTTCCTTTGAAAGGATGAGCACCAAGACTCGCTTTAAGAAAGAGGCTAAAGGTAATTCGGAAATGGACCATTACGATTTCACAGACGGGAGCAAAAGGAATTATGAAAATACGACACAATGTAAAACTAGCCGAGGTAGGTAGGTGAGAAAGAATTATTTGTAAGGCACTGCAACGTACAGAAATACAGGGTAAGACAGAAAAACCTGTAGATGCTTTATCCTTTGAGTGAATCTGAGACAAGACTAACCGTTTGGCGTAAAATGTTTTGGTAGAAGGTCTATGTTGGGAAAAGACACGGCTCGGACAAAACGAAGGAACGAAAGCACGCTCGCACGCACCCATACGTGCGTACGAACAAACTAACGGAAGAACGAACAAACGTTCCAACGAAAGAACGAACGAACGAACAAACTTGTCGAGGTATTTAACTTTGACTATTTTAACTGAATTACTCCCCACTAGAACGCCAGAAGAAAACCATGCCAGTAAACAATATTTTATTCCCTGTGAGTATTTAAAACAAACCTTGGCCGAGTGGAGGTTTGACGCTGAGCCTGAGCGCAGTGTACGAGGTGTCGACTCCAACAATGTACTTTAGGTTTGTGGTAGGATGGTTGGCTTTGAATACCACACAACTCAACTCGTTCCCTACTAACGTAAGCTTCAACAACACAAAACAAAAAGAGTTCAGTCGATAGCTAAACATGAACAGGTCTGAAGCAGTGCGCATGTTCTAAACCAAGTACCACACGTGTTGTCACCTGATTATTAAAAACGTGATCCCCAAACCCAAAGCCTCAGTCACACTTACCAAAAGCTAAGCGGTATTTTCCCGGGGCCCCCTGCGCTATTTCAATGTCACAGCACCAAATTGCAAGCTTGGTTAACGCAAAACAAGCCTCTCCATTCTCTCTTCTGCCCCCCTCACGAAATTTATAATTTTGCTCTCACTGTGTTAGTTTGCAGTTTCACTGAAGTCCTCAGTTTTCAAGCGACGTAAATCACATTCTATAACGCAATCCCTGTCGATCTTCAGTTATCTTAACCAAGTTTGTTCCTTCTTTTGCTACGTCATGCCCCAGTAGCATAAACGATACAGTTTCTGATAAAGCTACAGAGACAGTAGTTCTAAATATTGAAAGGTTTACAGCACGATTCACTGTTTCAAGGAATTTTAGCCCGATGAACTGAATACTTATATTTCGAAAATGCTAAGAAGAATGGATGAGCTCGTTAGCGCTTTTCCCAGCCTGAAGTTATGCAGATTAGGAAAAACGCCACCATTTTCACAAGCTCTTTAAATATTTGTAGCCAATTCGTGTTTAGCGTGATGCCTTCCCTGCGCAATTCGTGTTAATGGAGAAAAATTGTAAACAATGACGTCGTTTAAGACTCTCCTAGAAAACGCAAATTTGAGCAGAATTTTCGAGTAGTTGGTAACTTTGTTTATCTCTCGCCTCCAAAATAAAATTCATTACAAAGAAAAACAAACAAATCAAAAACAAAAAGAAAAACCAAGGAAAAAAACAACAACGAACCTTCTTGTCGGCCGTGTCCTCACTCTGAATGACTTTGGTGAGATGACGTTTCAAATGCATACAACATAAAAACCGTTCCAGCGGTGAAAGTACGACTTGGGGACCGCGCCTGACGGAAGTGAGTACGGGAGACGGGCTACATAGCTTGGTGAATGCTGCGTGTGATAAAATGGTTGGAACAGTAGCAGCCCAGGTTCTTGCAGTCGTCGGCCTGGGTGGAGTGGTTGGTTGTTTCAGTCCAGTTCCGGTCGGCGCTTGGGGAGTTTGCGTTGTCCTGGGTATGGTAAAGTACATTTAACAAATTGATGTCAGTTTTTCATGGCATTCCAAAACTTAGCATTTATAAATACTCTGTAGAGTACAGCTGTTTCTTCCAGCGATGAGCGTAAAACACCAAACTATATGAACTGAGCTTTCGGAATGTACGCTCTCACTATAAAAGGGCCTTCCCTTCCATGACCAGACACATTCTTCAACCGGCAGCCATATTGAATTTTTAATGAGATTATACATTTGTCTCCAAAATAGTCGCTCTTGCTGTTCCCTTGTTTTCCCTTCCTCTCCCTCTTCCATAGATCCTAATCTGTCTAATACATAAGGAAGGATCACATGCAGCTGAACCGGCAGAAACAACTGTTGTTTTTTTTTTAACAACTAGATTATGAGCTGGAGATTTCTATTGCGTGATAGTTGAGTAGGGAGCATCCCAAGTCAACTAACACGTACAGAAATCGACAGCGAGCAATTTAATTGTTTTAGTATAAATCTACTAGTTGTTCGTTCAAAATTTTATTTAAATCCTCCAACAGGCACTTCGAAAAGACGAAGGAGCGGCCGCTAAATTGAAAACAAGCGCACACGGCCAGGCAACTCAATATCTAGAACCGAATAGATAGTGAATAGCGCGGCCAATAAGAAAACGGCACTCGTGATAAAACGCCAGGATACAGAATGTAAACTTAATATTTCATTAAAAGTTAATAACTGAAGTCTTAATCAACGAACCTGTACTTTGTAGCTTGGCCACCACCGGCGAACTGCGGAGACATGGGCCACGACCCTGGTGACGTAACAGGCATGTTGTGAGAGAGAGCTGGAGAGGACCCGCCTAATGAAGGCGACGGAGTGACAAACTGGTGACTAGTCGCCGGAGACGGCACTGGAAGACCGAGAGAGCCGGCAGGAGACTGGGCTAAGCCTTGAGCTGCTGCCGGAGAAGGCTGGAGAAGAGCTGAGAGTTGAGGAACTGTGATTTAGAAAAAGAGTTGCACGTGTGTCCAGAAGACGAACACAAATGAGACAGAATCATTTCTGGTTTCACGAACTTAACGTTTCACGAACCTCTCGTTTCACACGAAGCTCTCGTTTATTGGCCATTGACTGTGGCTCTTGTGGCAACTTTTCTTTCCGGCGCTCGGAAGAAATTAATTAATTGCCACAAAAATCCCGTTTCAAAGTCGAAACTGATAAAGGAACAACAGTGAAAGAGGGTAACAATTGTTTCAATCCTTACTTCCCTGGATAATTTGAATTATGCAGCGTATTGTTTATACTATTAGTTTAACAGCTTGATTACGTCATCAGAACGCAATTAGTCTATTAGCGAGAAGATATTACGTCGATAGTACGTGACAAATTACATGCAGAAAAACTGAGGTAAAGGAAAGCCGCTGAAGAATACACAAACAAGCGTTCTTGAGCTACAAAACAGAATAGTGGATCTTGGAACTGGGAACGACTGCATGTAAAAATGACAACAACAACAACAACAACAACAACAAAAACAAAAACAAAAACAAAAACAACAAAACAAATCAGAACAAAAGAGACAGTGGAAATGTATGTCAACACAACGATCCCTACAAAATAAACAATGCTCACTGGTTGAAAGAGTAGAGGAGTATCTTCAGAGGAAGGGACATTATGCAGTAAAGTCCTTCGTTTTCATAACACCGTAAGAATGAGTCGCTGCAGGAGACAGTGAAAGTTTTGTTTCACATGTTGCCAGCAGGAAAAAAATATCTATTGATTAGACAAGTTACAGGGACGTTGAACAGTTCCATTCATCTATTGCGATTTATTCGCGGTTTGTTCTACCGTTTACACAGAGCTGTGATTCCTTCACAGCCGAGGTATAAAAGGACAAATGAATAAAGTATGCAAAGCAATCAGAGAACAAGGAAATCTGCAAAGAGAATTAAAGATCACTGAAGGAAAAAGGCAACGTGCAGGTTGTAGCTATAAATAAACAAACAAACAAAGATAAGCATCGATTCCTTGGCTTTAACACTTTACCGGCATTATATGGCGCCACTTACTGTTAGACTAAAAACAAATTTGCAATGCACATAATCAAAGCGCCAGTTAGTAAAAATTAAATATACTCTACTGCCGACCAATGCCAAAAATCCTGAGCAAAGTGACGACTTGAAATTCATATTTGCAATGCAGTGGTATCTTAGAGGGTATTTCAATTGAGTATCGTAAAATTAAAACCATGGTAATCACTCTAGCCAATCACAAACGCAGGCAATCCAATGAACCAATCAAAATTCGATGTAAATACGTGTAGCTGAAGCAAAGCGCGGGAAAACGAGTGGTTTTATTTTACTTCTGACTGGATGAAAAAAAAGCGCAGTTTTTTTAAGCCAAATATATCAAGATATATCAAACACTCAAGCCAGTGTTTATCCACACTACGAAACACCTCGAAGTTCGACAAAAATACTCCGCTACGTGTCTGTCTTCAACTGTCTTATCGGTGTTCCGAAATGTTGTCAAACACGTTCTTTCATGTTTAATATATTGCAAAAAAATAACAACATTTCCTTGCTTGTTCACAGAAAGCGTCACGAGACTAGTACCATACACATCCCCTTATCTCTTGCATTTTGAAGCTAGTAGAGGCAAACGAAGACAAACAAAATCTCACCTGGTGAACCAACACCGTACATAGTTCCCGGACTGTTCACATTCGGCGAAGCAGCAAACGGCGAGGGAACATTTACCGAGGAAGGAGCTTGGGGCGAGGTGCGTGGGATCATGGATGACGCAGTAAGATTCCCTGCGCTGGGCATCGACTGCGGCGACGTAAACTGTGTATCAATGACGGGTGTGTCCGTTTCCATGGTGATGGGCGAGGGAGGTGCATCATCGTCGGCGGAAGAGGCATGCCTGGAAGTTATTCCACCAACTTTGGCGACCTCGTCCACGTAAAGTTGAAGAAAGGCCTTTGATGGAGGTTATGAGAAATTTTGAGAAAAATATAAGTCAAATCGATACTCTATGATTTCGGAACCGGCATAAATGCTAAGTGAAGAAAACAAGCAAGCCATTTACAACAGCAGACGAAACAATTTTTATTTATTTATTTTTCCTAAACGTACCTTAAGATTTTGAATTGAAGGAAACCCATTCCTGCTCTTGCTGGGGTCCACAATGCTGTACGAAGCATCTTGTAAAACAACACAAGTCGAACAAGTTGAGTGAACAGTAAATACGTTATATAAGCCACCTGCACGTATATCGTACCGCGTCTTACGGCACAACTTTGGCACTGGGACTTACGGGACAACTTTTTGATGGCTTCCGTTTGAAAACTGGCAAATTAAATTATAAGAAAGGCGAGACGTCTCCGTTCCTTCTTCGACAGTTGTCAACTCCGTTTCCTTCACTTGCTACATTTTCATTGGTAAATTAACAAAAACTGAGCCATCAGAAAGTTATCAAAAGACACCAAGATGCTGTCCAATGTTGTACGGCGCGTGCACTGTAGAATACGGCAACCGCTTCACGTTAATTACTGGTAAGTGCATCGCAAACTTGGTTATATCAAATTGCCAATAGGGAGCTTAAGCAACGACGACGACGACGACGACGCCGACGCCGAGGACGAATGAATTTATATTTTTCAAGCGAAATTCACGATTGTTTACATCTGCTCGGTACGCCAATGGCTCTAAAAACATGTTTAAGCTGAATGTTGCAGCAACGGCTTTCAATTCCAAATGGAAATACGAAAAATTAGCCGTCATCGTCCACGTTTCGTAGAGGACGCAAAACTTTGTCATTTCACATTGTTGTTTTGCAGAGAAAGACAAAGTTCAGAGACTGGTACTATCTTTTCATTCAAACGCATTCAATTTTTTGGTCAGAAGTTCATTCGAAACTAATGACCAACCCGGCACATTTAAATGCGCTCGCGCACGATGCAAAACTTGTCCTTTCATTCACAACGCTAACAAAATATCGGGACCCAAGCGATCCATTAAGATCACTGATCACTTCACGTGCACCTCCGCCAACGTCATCTATTG
>OMLO01001515.1_pt1 | contig 17941 bp, 18 predicted proteins | sample 1674811 | NCBI WGS metagenome assembly OMLO01 (sample SAMN06265003, study PRJEB25207) | coral metagenome | isolation source: Coral host | place: Mexico:La Bocana,Puerto Morelos, Mexico | collected 2008-11-13 | reverse complement strand
TGGAAAAAAATAAATAAGTTATTTACCGGCTTAAGGTCGGTCCGTATAGTGAAAAACTGTGACCTCGGCCATGAAAAGACCTCGGTCACAGTTTTTCACTATACGGACCTCCCAGCCGGCAAATAACATATATTTACTGGAAAGTGGAACCGAATACTCAGAGAACACTTCCGGGGTAACACTAAAGAAAGTTTCGTCGGAAGTGTGTTCCGATGTATTCGAGGATGGGTAAAAAGGACAACCTTGTGGTAAAAACAAAAAGAAAAGATCACAACAAAATGGAAATGTATGCCGTTTAATTGTTTCAAAATATGTTTTAATTAAACACGTAAGCCGGTCGACGTTTTCTAAGACTGACACAACTAGTTTTACTCAAAATGTTCAAAGATCGCTTCTTTTTTTTGTTTAAACATAACTGTTACGTGGTATCTTCTCGGTCATTGGCGAACTCTACCATTTCTACTACGAGTGAAGCTCCAAATCGTGCACCAAATTCTAAATAAGCGGTGTCCATTCATCTGTCCTTCGCTACTTTAATATGGAAAACAATGTTTTATTGCTCAATCGGAACACAGCAACAGGTAGTAAAGCGCAGCACACATAAGCGATTTTAGGAAGGAAAATGGCTGTACCGAAATATCCTTGCGTGACGCCACTCTTGCGTAGCATCACTTTGCGTGACACAGCTTCTTTTAGTTACGACAGTAGTCACTTTTTTGCAAAGAAGTAAATCACGCTTTCTGCACACTTTTAACCACCAATAGGAACATGCACGATCCAGCGATTCGGCGGCCACTCCAATTCATGTCGACCAAGGCGTTGGATAATCGTGACTCGTGACTTTAAAAAAATTCCTTTTAATTTAGTTCTATTTGTCGTGCGGTTGACAATTCCTGTCCCTACAACAAACAGTAGGGATCTTTGGTTGTTGTCTTTTTGCGTTCTTGATCCCTGTGTGTAAATCTTGAGTTCATACTTTCAAGCCAGGCCAAATCCTTCAGGGCATTCGTCCACTGCCTTGTTCAACATAGAGCGCAGTTTGTCGTATGTTTCGTACGCAGGAAGATCAAGCTGGTTAAAACTGCGAACGAAAAAAAAATGCTATGTGATTAATATCATACTCACGTTTTGTAAATCGTTACAACATTGCTTCAATCACTGTTGAAAACAGCTCATATTAGGTAGCGAAATTAAACACCTTGATAGACTGTCAAAAGCGAAATCTGACAACAGAATAAACTTCGACTTTCGGAGATTGAAAGTTTACAGTCAGTTCTATTTCCTTCTTTCAACTGAGAAGTCACGCATCACATTCTGAACAACGAGCATTGCGTGACCAACCACAGTACTGGTTTGACACAGGGCTCTTTACGACTGCAGTATTTCGGTTTGAACGCAGTAACACCCAATGTTATATTTTAATCTGCTACTCAATCTAAAGCTTAAGGTAAAACAGAAGCTCGGCACTTACCAAGTGTGTGCTGACGGCAGCCTGTCCGTGGACCTGTCATCACGGTGGACCTGGAATTTTTGGAATCCATTCATTCCCTCCAGGGCGGCGAATCCTTGTAAGGGAACCTTGCTTGTACCCGTCACAAACTGAAGAAATTTAGCGCGGTCTGCCTGGTCGAATGAACGCAAAGCCCTCCAAAACCATTGGATCTAAACAAATGAACACAGGAAATAAATCAGAGAGGTTTTTATGTTATAGCAAGCAAAGCCGAGCTATCGAACTCAGTAGACGAAAGCGTCATCATAATCCAAAGATGCATGCATATGTTGTGAGATAATTTAACTTCCTTGGCGGTGAATTTTTTTTCTCGCGCGAATGGGTCGACTGAGGGCGGGAACTGAGAGGATTCTGGCCACGGTAATGGACTCGAGCACAGTAGCCTTTCTCGAAAGCGTTATTAAAGGAATTGTACGATCAACAGAAAGACGAAATGACGGTAAATACCTGTAATGAGTTCTCTGTGTATTTATGGTATTCAGTGTTGGCTTTCAAGTCATCCAAGTCGATGTTCGGTAGTCCAGAAATCAATAACTCCAGCTCTTGCTCGTCAAAGATTGAAATCAGCCGCTTGGGAATGATATCGTAAAATCCTGCCAAGAAGGACTCGATCTGTTTTGTAATCGCTCCCGTCATTTTCATCTGACACACCAGCTTCACGTACTCCTTCTTGTTCTCTTCTGTGACGGGAATGTTTCGGCCATCTTTTTTAAGATCACGGATTTCCGACAAACCGAATTCTTGAACCTGTCAAAAGTTATTTTAAGATAAAGAAGCTGAGTTAGAAGTTCGTAAGGAGGAATGTTGATAATACACCTTCCTGTGTTTGTATTCCTTAGTGACTCTCACTTGAGGTTGAGGTTGGAAGACCGAACACACTCCGGAGATATCTAACAGTGCAAGCAACGTTTTCGTCCATCCTCAAAGGTATTTTTCGAAGGTATTTCTTTTATAATACATTGGTAAACTTTGATACTACTTTAAACTGGGTTATTCCATTATGCTGTAAAAAAGAAAAGGTGTCGGCGAATGTTCTATTATCAATAAATACAAGGATAAACTCATAACCTTTATGCAAACGATCTTCGGCTAGAAACCCTAGAACATGACGTATTACACAGAAAAAGTACTACACCGTTTGTAGTAAAGTGGATTCTGGTAACACTAAATTGACGTTCAAGAATTCTATTGACATCATGTCCACCCCCCTCCACTTCAATCGCTGACCAAACAGAAACAGCAAGGGAACTTTGTTTAGTGGCCCATTCAGCATTATGCCTGATATCCAGAGTGGCCCTGGTAATACATATTACAATGACACTACAAAAAAAAAACCACTACAAAACGTTTCAAAACAAGAAAGCCTCGGTTTACAAATTAAAATGCGTATGTACGACCCGGTAGAAGCATTTCAGTTAAAATCAAACTTAAATGGTGGGTTACCTCTGTGCTGAATGTAAGCTCCATGTCAATGTCACTCAGATCGTGCTCCAGCAGATACTGCAGGCCCTGATAAAACGCGTAGTCGAACGACTCCAGATCTGTGAAGTGCACAGCCTTGCCCAAGATGTGCTTATAGAAGGAGCGAGTAAAGAAACAGTCCAAAAGCTTGTTGTCATAGATCGCTTTAGCTACGATCCTGCCCACGAACTTAAAGTAGCTCAGGTGGTTTGAGTTACAGTTGGAGCTGGGGTTGGGTTGGTACGTGACCCGGTCCCCTGGGGAGGTGGTGAATAGAGCGTAGTTAGGATTAAACATCTCCCGGGACATGATTACGAACCACTCCCGGAGTAACCCCCCAGCATCTTGTCCCTCTTCGCCTTCGAACACTACATATAAGCGACACTTCATCTCCTCCGAAGAGCGCCGATGGAGCTCGCGGTAGGAATCTTCGAACACGTGTTCGCGTCGTACGTGAATCGTGAGGTCGTCTCGTCGGATACCTTCGTCAAGTCGTTCGAGCTCTTGTCGGAAGAACCGACGTTTGACGTCAAAGTCGAGAACGCGCGTGTGATCCACGAGGACCGCGAACGGTCCGTCAGCTAGGTGGACGGTGGACTGGCGGAGAATCTGGTTCAAGACGGTTCGGTGCTTTTCTGTAAACGACAAGAAATTAAAGACGAGTTCGGAATACGATAATAGCTACTACAGTTTAGGTGGTTCTAAAAATAACGACAAGCCTGGATCTGCGATAAAACTCACTGCCCTCCAACAAATCCCTTAGGTGCTGACAAATTTTCTTTGCATTAACCGCTTTCATTTTCCAAGCAAACGAGATTGCAAAGCTACGTAAGCTACTGAACTCATGGACGCAAGATGTCATACATCCGTTAGCAACATCAAGTTTATAGTAAACAAAAAAACATACAGAAATTAAACAACGCTCACAGTAGCTCCTCCTTTTCTTACCAGCGAATCGAAGAAACTTTTGCGTGTCACATGGCAGGTCTGACGTCACAGATGTGATCGATATCTGCCTGTTGGGACTCAAGGGACCTGGAGAAAGAGGCCCGGGGGATGCTGGCATAATTTCGGAGCTCACTGAGGATAGCCGGTGTGCAGAGCGCGGTTGCTCGCCTTGGTTTTGAGTTGAGCTGCTTTCCTGCTATTAAAGAAAAAATAAAAGGTGTTTAAATCTACTAGCGAGTTCGAAAAATCGGGATTCTCTTCTTGCACTTTGTTGCATAACAATTTAAAACTGACAGGCTAACACAGCATTCAAATTTGCTTCGTTAATGTTGATCTACTGTTCGTCTCCCAGCTTTCCCTTTCCCCGACCCCACTGGCGCTAACGACGGGTTGAAAATGTGACAATCACCTGTTTTTCAGTGCCATGGACAAGAAAGAACGCCTCCACAGCGGGCTGCAGCACCAGTACAGCGTGACTATCGGACGTCCTACCCAACTCAGAAAGGCACTCTCCTAACGTGTCCCACAGCTCCTCCAGGGTGATCTGCTCACTCAGCAGAGGAAGTTCAGGCTGGTTTGCAGCTCCTGATGTTGACGGACCTAAGGATGAGAGATGCAAATAAAGTCAGTAAACTAGATCAGTTCCAGAAATAGCCCCCTATTCACCTGTTATCTGGGTTGTCACGCAAGGCTGAAATTCACAAGCACTGTCTGACAAAAAAACTACCATATTCCGTTGTTAATTCTCACCTTGCTGGGAGCTTTCTCCCTCCTGCCCACTTCCCTCAGGTCTGTTTCCGCCTTGACTGCCATCGCCTTGAGGGGCCGGTTCATTCCGCTGACCACTAGCTCTCCCGTGATCCCCATGGTGATCAGAACGCAAGGCGCGCATGTGTGAAAACGCCTCAAAGATGGCTTCTGCTTCGCTTTCGATTGCCGCGATCACAGCACCCAGACCACGTGACCCCTGGACAAGCCGCTGGACCACGGAACTCTCGTCTGTAACTGCAATTCAATGTCAAGTTATTATGATGTCTCACGCTTCTTTTGCCCAAGGGAAGCGCAGTAGCCTAAAGCCTCCCGGGGACTGCTCCTGTTCCCGAGAACAGCAGACGAGAAATCTTCGCTCTTCCTACGCTGCGCAGGCTACAAAATAATTACTTAGCTTCCACGATATAGTCTCGGGGAAGTTTTAATGAGCGGTTTGTGTACTCCGCAGCATAAAATTGCAACTAATCCAACTCCAACTCACCTCTCCTCTGCGTCGTTCTTGTCCTTGACGATGTCACTCCAGAGGCAGACTTACGAGCTGCTTCCCTGAGCTGCAGAATAACCTTGAGTACCCTTAGCAGCAGTGCCTGGCTGGAGGTCTTGCACGTCAGAGTAGGCATGGAAGGCAGGTGTAGATCGTAACGTACTTGTCTGTTTTGCTGTTGTCGCCTCGCCCTCGTGCCGCCAGGCATTGTGGCCCAGCCAGCTTGGTGTCCGCCCCTTGTCGGGCGTCGAGGAGCAGTGGGGAGCACAAGTGAGGCTGGCCTTTTGCCTGCGATAAAACAGTGCTTGAGTTGAGGAAAAGCAATTTTCAATAGGGGCATACCAGATGAAACGCTCTGACATCAGCACCCAGGAGGGCACGTTCAATCGTCATTCTCCATTAGAAGCTCGCACAGGGCGCAAAACGGCTTGGTGAGTACTAAGGTTTTAACAACTTACCTTTTCCACATAAATCATGCCGCATATACTCTAAATTCAGTGGGTGCGTAAATTATCACATCACACTGTGATAAAAACGCAAAATTATCTCTTTTATGACCTTTAAATTGAAGGCAACTTTAAAAAAAACCCAGTAATTTACTAAGAAAGTAAAACGCCAGAGATAATACTTAACCATAGAGGAACAAGGATGGCTAGATATGGAGAAGATTAACGCGGATTATAAACAACGAACTTGAAAAATTTAGGCTAAACTTTTCAAAACGTGCAAACCGTGACCTGGCTCTTTCAAGTCGGTGGAACACCGAGTAATTCGAACATGGCTAACATGCTCGCCGTTCGTACGATTAATACATGTATACACTTTGCGATAAAAAAAAACAAACAAAAAACTCGCAACTGCTCACCTTTTCTAAGTTCCGGTTCGTCCTTTTGAGGATTGTTCCTATTGTGTTCTATTAGTTCATTCAACAGCACAACAATATTCTGTTGTAATGTCTCCCCAATCCTGCGAGCGCCCTCAAGCAGTAGCTGTAATACGCTGTCCCGCGTTTGCGAGTTCAGGCGAGAGACTTGTAGTAGAAGCGTAGTAGCGTCCTCGAGCCCTTCTTCTGAGCACATACCAGAGGTCAGAACGTTCACAACCAGCCGCAAATGGCTTTCCTTGACCATGGAGGCTTTCTGTTCTGGGATGTCTTTAGCCGCTGGTGCTGCCGCAGCTGTCAACAAAGTGCTATCTTCACGGCCAGCCTGTGACTGCGAGTCAACAGGCGGCGACACCTCAACAATCATAGGCTCAACCATCCCTGGATGGGACAAGGTCTCACTGGGCTGGGACAGAGGCTCATCCACAGATCCTCCGTCTAGAGACTCCACCTCATGAGGTTCGCCTCCTGCTTCGGAAGATCGTTCAACAATCAGCGATGAAGCCACGGACTCAGTCTCCGAACCTGGCGTATGAACCGTTAAGTGATGCGTGGCCGCGTTTTCTTCGGAAACTGTCACGCTCACGTTTGACACGGCCTCACTTGTATTTAAAGCCTGCGTGACAGGCTCGGCCGAAGGCGTCTGAGCCAGCGTTTCGGCAGGAACCGTTTCAGACGATGTAGTTTCGCTGCTTTCCGTCTGTTTGCTTGATTTCTCAGGCATGTCCGGGAGAGCGGCTGATGTTACCGATAACAAACGTAAAAGCTTGTCTGTCACGACAACACTTTCATGTACAACAGGATGTGCGAGTGTAATTAAAAGCTGTCCGATAGGAGCCGAGGAAAAGTCTCTTACTTCCTCTGAAGGGGAGTCTGTCGTCGAGGGTATGTGCGACTGAATCGAGCTTGTTTTGGCCGCACTCTTTCCTTTTCTTCCACTACCAGCGGTATCTAGTTTGAGCAGGATATCCCAGAAATCTGTACTCTCCTGAGAAGTGGAAGCAACAGGCTTTCCTTCAGTTGAAGAATTGTCTTCTTTGCTACACGATGGATGCGGTTGTGCCGCCTGATACGGAGTGAAACTAGCGGGAAAGCTCTTCGCTAGGAACAACAGTGCGTCAAGTACATGCTTGCAGACGAAATGCGATGCTTGAGGATGTATGCTAACGTGTGTGCTACGTTCGAGTCCAGCCTTCCCCTGCCGCTTTATGCAAAATACATTTGTCCGTGATCCTAGAGAAGTGCGCACACCGAACGAGAGCCATGAGTGTTGCTTTGAGGCTTTTGAATCAGAAGAGCTTTCTTGAGAGCTCAGATATTCATCGAGCCTGCACGGACTTTCTGTTCTATCAGGCTGAGAATTTGACGAAGATGGCTCCGCATGGGAAGCGCTTTCCATGCAAGGCAAAGGGCAAGATCCGTCTGATCGTTGCCCACTAGTTCTTCTGAGAATTGCAATCATGGCGCTTATTAGCCACGAGCGCGTTTCCTCGTGATAACACAGGTTTCTGAGCACCTTGTGTAAGCGTCCGGTGTTAAGGCGAGGTTCTTCAACGAAAAGAAGGACCAGGAGACACGCGAGAGCCTCGTGATCCAGCAAGTGACGTCCGACGATCTTCCGGTTTGGAGAAGGAAGGTATGGTGGGGTATTCGAAAATCCTGTCACCCTACCACTTAATCCTCCCCCGGAGGGAAGCAGCCTTGGAAAATGAGACCCCCCACCATGCCGCGACAAGGCAGAGTGACGCAGAAGAGCAGAAATTGCCGAAGCTCTGTCTCCACTTCCAAAGTTAAAACGCTCCTGAAGTAACCTGTGATGCCTGGCCTCTATCTCTCTCCGGAGAGTCTGAGCTTCGGAGGCCAGGTCGGTAGGCAGCAGAGGGAGAAGAGAGTCGTCAATGTCGGCCAAGACTGTTTGTCGCAGTGAAGGGGCTAGGTTACGAAGGAAAGAACCCGGATCAACAGCTTGCTCAGGAGTGGTTGTTTGGTTGCGTCTTCTCTCTTGCTCTATCCGCTGCTGTTGAAGAACCTAGTACCCAAAGAAGTGGACATAAACAACAACGCTATAGACCGTTAGTGTCATGTGATAATAGGTTGGAATGTCTGGGCACTTAACATTAATAACTTAATCAAAAGTGGTACGTCTTAGGAGACAGAAAGACCTAAAAAGGCGCAACTCCACGGCATAATCGCCTAAAAATCTGACCTGAGCTGAAAGAATCGTCACAACGAGTCGCCTAAAAGTGAATTTCCCTTGTATGAAAGAAAAGCCTGAACTAAGAGGGTGATGTACACAAACATTTTCCGTACCTCTTCTTGCACATCAGGGGGGAGGGCAGCCAGAAATTCTGGGCTCACATTCAAGTCAGCGGTGCCCTCATTCTCATTTACCGCAGCACTTCTCTGAGTTGCGGGCGGATGCAGTCCAAGCTGTTCAGCAAGAACCTCGCGACGAATCGCTTCTGGCAATGCTTCCAGAAATGAAGGATCCACGCCAGCAGGTATGGGAATCCCATCTATCGTTAGAGCTGAGGCTTCTCCACTAGTGCCAGGCTGCACAGTATCTGGTACAGGCTCTGCTGCTGTATCGCCAGCGGATGTTGTAGTGTCACTGGCAGCTGTTGTAGGTTCTGGTACGCCAGCTAGTTGTAAGAGAATAATGCAAAGAGAACACTGTTAGCCAAGGTAAAATAATTATTACTTTTCAACAGGGTTTACTTAGCCTGCGAGGAGGGAGTTACAGGAATGAATACTCGAGCAGCTGTGCCGAAATTGCAATTCTGCCGATGGTAACAAACGTATTGGGCGTTGCTGTCAACTAGGAAAACTAGTGTGACTTCATTTGTCCGGTGAACTTATAAGTAACGTATCCTTCGTGAAATAGTTTTTACACATGAAGCTGACAATTGTTACCCAGCACCATAAGTCTGAGCCGACTAACCGCTTGGCATAGCTGCAGTTCCTTCTTCTTCTAGAGCCATAGGGGAACCGTCACTTCCCTGCTGCACAGTCTCCTGCTCTGTTGTCTCGGTTTCGTTAGCAGTACCCTGGGGGTTTTCTATGTCTGGTGCCACCAGCTCGTCACCGCCACCTGCACTTATGCTAGCTGCTTCCATTGTGGCTGCAGTAATGATGTCTTGTACGACCGAGCTGGCAGGCGCGACAGGCAACGTGCTGGATGTGGATGAGGAGGTGCCTTCATTCTCGTTAACAGGGGTCGATGTTCTCACTACAGCGTGATCAGCAGATGTAACTGAGGCCTCGTCACCAGGTTCATCCGTGTACATTCTTACCAACAAAGACGTATCTTCTGGAGCAGATGCCTCAGATGCGGGAGGCACTGATACTGCAGCATCCGCAGGCTGCTCTTCAACTTGCATCCTTTCACTCTGGGCTTCTGCAGAAGCTCCATCGTCTGCTTCTGTGGATGTACTTTGCCCATCACAAGTTGTTGATGACTCCCCGCCACTTTCTTTGTTCTCCTGTTTCTTCCTCTTCTCCTCCTCCTCCTTCTTGGAAGCAGCAGCCTTGGCCTGAGCCTCCGCCTTCTTCTTCTGCTCTTCCTCTCTCCCCTTGGCAATCTCTTCTGTCTGGCGCTTCAGCAAGACCGGGAGGATCTCAGGCTTAACAGCAGCGATACAATAGTGAATGCCCTGTGGGTCTAGAATCTGACCTTCCTCGGCCCACCGCATTAAAGCAGATGGCACGGTGGATGAGGTACCCTCGCCAAAATTTTCAAAAAATATCTCATCAGTAACGCCATCTTCAGTATTCCGTGCAATGACCTGGATCTCATCTTGTGCCAAATGTCTGCTTCTGTGGCTTACACCTGTAAAGAAAAGTGACTCTCTATAACATATATTTCCAGCTTATTGTTTCTATCAATTCTATCTTATTTTAGAACAAATCTACAAGCGTTCTTTCACAAATACCATTAGCTTATTGGTTACACTATCCACTATTTATTCTGTTGTAGAATAAAGTATAAAACGACTAAAAGATCTGTACTAAGGCAAAACAATTAGATTATTCGCTCACGATTTCTATGCGTGATAGTTGACGAGGGCGTCTCGAGCTCATAATCCAGCTGTTAATTTTTATATTTCCATCTTTCAGCTTCTATCAATTTTACCTATTCTCCTTGAAGATTTATCTCAATTCAGTTTTAAGACAACGAGAACTGAGAGAATAGCTGCAGAACTGCTGAACTGAAGACCATCTGACTCTCTTTTATAGTACCTAACGTTTATTTCCATCTTTCTGTTTCTATCAGTTTTCGCTATCTTCATTAGAGATTGATCTCAATTCAGTTTTAAGATAACGACAACTAAGAGAGTAACTCCAGAACTTGCCTGTACTGAACTGAAGGCCATCTGATGAACTCTCTGGCCCCAGCAGGTTCTGAACTACAGCCGGCACAGGAGGTTGAGTCACACCTTGAGGATGTGATAAATGAATGGACTGTGCCTGCTGGGTGTGGTGCCTGGGTGTCATACGGAGGCCATGCACACGGGACAGGCGCTGGGCCATGTTAGATATGGTCTCTGGCTCATCATCTTGAGACACAGTCATCATAAATGTACCTGCAAAGCGACCACCGTGAGGACCACTCATCCAGCCAAGATGGCGACCTAAGTATCACATGAGCACATTATCACTCATGTGAAAATATTATCGACATCCTTCCTTCAAACACAATTTCTCTAATTTTTTTTATTTTTTTATTTTCTGTTATTTTTTTCAAATACATATTTAACTTCCATTTGAAACAAAATGAGATTAAGATGTTGTCTGAAAGAGCGTCAAACAAATGTTGTTTAACAACTATAGGAACAATTTTGCGTTTGAAGTTTTTACCAACGTTGCTCGAAATTGCGTAGCTAGGTTTCAGTATAAATTAGGTGTTTAATTTTGTATTTATATACTAGTGCTAACTTTTTCCAACCCATTTCCGACATTTGCGAGACACACCGAAGCATCAAGAAGCGAAAGTGGCAGATTACTAACCAGAACCTTCGTCCATGGGCAAGTAGATGGCATCCTCCTCGAATATTCTAAAAGAGTCGTCTCCAATCATGTCAACACCGTCTTCATCCATGTCACTGCCGCCTTCATCTTCATCGTCATCGCGCTCGTCCTCGTCATGGTCATCTTCGTCTTCTTCTCCTTCTTCTTCCATCACATCAACTCCGCCGGACTCCTCCATCACTCCAGCCTCTCTCGTACCTATGCCACCTGGAGGATGTCATGGAATAACTGAGTATTCGGACCTTGCATCAGGATTAAAAACGCCTTATTCGATGGTTAACAAATATTACGCGATTTTGCGAGTTGCGTGAGTATTTTTCCGAGCTCAGGAGGGGCAAGGGAATACAAGCAATGAGTAAGATGTCCACGCGTCTTATAGTTTAACCCATCAAATCAGTAAGGGATCATTATTCCACACTTATTCATTTTCTAGTATTTTGATTTCGACTTTTTGAAACACATTCTACACGTAAGGACGACCCACTAAAATGGAATTGAATCTTACTGGATAGAACATTTTGATTGGTGAGGTCCTGGAACCTTAATGTATAATTTTCTCTTCCTTTCACAATTCGATTACAATGCTCGATTCTGCGGAAAACATTTACAACACTAATTATCAAACCTTCTGGCCTGTTCACTGAGCTTATTTCGTCCTCTTCCTCTTCTTCATCATCATCGTCATCATCATCGTCGTCGTCGTCGTCCTCGTCCTCCTCATCATCATTATCACCATGCTCATCATGATCATCACTGTCACCCGGATCTTCAAAAGTGATCACCATAGTTTCATCGTCTCCTCCTCTATCTTCATCACCTTCATTATCGTCAGAGTTCTCACCCACATCTTCTCCGCCACTGTCGCCATCAGAGGAACTATTGTCACTGTTATCGGGATGAGAATCAATCACATAGGTGGTCTCCTCCACCACTCGTCCATCCGCAATGCGACGAGTCGTCACATGCTCTGTGAGTATGTTGCCGTCAACATCTAAATATCAAAGAAAGAGTGAAACGTGGCACACCTACAAGCACACATGTATTAAATTACTTTGTTAATTATCTAAACATACTGATGACCACCTTTTCGACAATTTTCCGAAGATTTCCAAAGGTTCTTTAAAATGTTATTCGAAGTTCAGACTAACTTTAACAAAAATTTCCTGAATATTGAAGAACACTTCCGAAGATCCGAGGATGTTTTGATCACCCGCCAAAAAATTAAAGTGCAGTCAAAGGGGAAAACATGTCAAAATCGCGCCAGCGATAACATCACAGTGAAATTATCGTAATTTTACAATTGTTCAATTACGACTTTCCTCAGAAATAGCAATCTTTGTAAATAATCGCTGTTTATGAGCGAGTAGTTTTAAATTATACCTTGTCCTGCTTGGCCTTCATTGCTATCGGAGTTCAACAACACGTCGACCATGTCTTGCAACTCTTCAAGTTCCTCTTCTGACGCCATTGGAATGATCCTCCTGCCAGAAATTTCAGGTAGACTCCATGAACCTCCACTAGCCGCTGCGTTATCAAGCTGAGAATCAGATGCTAAAGGGTCTTCATGCACTGCACCTGAAAGCATATAATTTGAACATTCAGTGTAACAACCACAGCTCGCAGGGAATATGGCTAAACAGTGCAACATGATAGAAACGCTGGATAGCGTCAAGTTTGTCTCACAATTTTTCAACCCTGTTTGCAGCATAACGCATTTAAGTGCAGAAAACGTTACAAACTATAACATAACTGCGGCCTCGGGCAGCATTTTCAAGACCTCGGTCACAGTTTTTCACTATAATGACCTTCCAGCCGGCAAACAACATGTATATTTATTCCAGAAGCAAACTAGATATGCATTTGTACAATTAAAAACTAAAAATAGGTGAAAAAAGTAAGATGCCTCTAGAAAAGGAAGTTAAACCTATGTGAAAACTCCGTTAAAAAGTTGAAATGAAATCGAAATTAAAATTAAGATCCTTAATTACAAATATACAATTAAAAATTGTTACAATCGCATAGTGGCATACAAAGTTTGTCTCTGACAGCAAAAAGGTTTAGTTGCTTCTAGAGATACACTTTGCGCGTTTTTTGACATCTGTCTTAATCTTGTGTGAATAAAGACAATGCTAGGACTGATTTTTATCTTCTATTGACGTCCATACCTTGATTAGGTGTTGGCTCAGTCGATTCCTGATTCTCTTCTGTTCTTGGTCCACTGGCTACTTCAGTTGTCTGACCTAAAAAACAGTTACAAACACAAAGTGAGTTTCTAGGAGAAAAAACTGTGGTTAGAATGCTATATTAGAGACCCTTTCAATCAAGAACATGTACGTTTCTAAGCGCTTTTCGGACGACGTTGAGATCCAAGTATGAATAGGTTTCAGCGAAAACTGTGTTAAGAAGAGATATATCTATTAGCAAGCTTAAGATTTCGCTGAAAGGGATATCGTAAAAAGATTAAATGGCTTAAGCAGAGTGATTTAGTTATTTTAAAAGTACAACCTAGCCAACCTTTCGGGAATTTGTGGCCATGCGATACAGTATTTGCTGCCAAATTTAAACTGAGAATATCACATCTGCGGCGACAATTTTAACTAGAGCTTGAAATAATGGTATTCATTAACAACCAAAATTTAAAACATCCGTTTGAATTAACTATAAAAAGGCGTGATAGAGAGAAAGGTAAATACACATACGATGCGGTAAAACTGGGAAACTAGGAACAAACTTAAAATAGAACGAGCTCTTTTCCTTTAACGTACCAGTTGAAGAGGCCTGTTGAGATTCCGACACTGTCCCTGTCCCCTGCACGCTTGTTGTCGGCAGGTCACCACCCGCTGCTCGTTCTTTACCAGCTGCAGTAGACGTACCGCTGGAACTCTGTTGGTTCACCACACCGGACAGCTTCTCCATAGGTTTCAACAGACAGTTGATGGTTGCCACAAAATTGGGACTGGCCAAATCTAAGCTGTGTGGAACTCTAGCTAAATCGTTCACGAGTCCTTTCTTCAGTAGTAGCTTCATGACATTGTTAGGCTGTACTCCGGCGGCTGCCGCTGCTGCTGCTGCATGTTGCGCAGATTGAGGCCCCGTCTCGATCATTGTTTGTACCAAGGTGAAGATGGCCTGAAGCCTGGAGTGTTTGGCGGTTGACTCTGGTAAGCTCAAGGCTCGCCCTAGAGAGGCCTTCATCTCGGCTACAAGGACCTGCTGAGCTTCAGGCGCCTGGTGGCATGTTGCGATCGCTGCAAGTAGGATGCGAGCAAAAGATGGAGTGTCTTCGTTGTCAGTTGGTGTGCCAGATGGAAGAAGATGATCTAGAATGAAGGCTAGGACTGGTCCTTCATACTGTGGAGCAATCAACAAACAAACACTTAGCTAAACAACTATTCTCATATGTTTATCTCCATATTTGAATTCTACGTTGAAATCGTCTAACCAGCTCAGGGCTGCTTTATCGTTTGAGGGGACGACGATTAAGGGAGAATACCCCTTAGACCTGCCTACGTCCTGTAGAGTGGGATCAACGAAAGGACACCAGATTTCTTAATGACGGAGAGATCTAGTTATGATTCTACAGGGGTTATTCGTGGGACCGTCTGCAGCGAAAGACGACACACAACAGGTAAAGGAGGGGAGACCACACGGGAGAGTATCTATTTTTTTAATTTACAAGATGACTGACCTCTGACGCTGAAGACAGCTTGGCAGTATGACTGTAGTCTGTAATCAGCTGTGCTACACCAGCGTAAGACTTGACCAGCTCTGCCAACAGTTTCAGAATGGCTGACTTGGGTAAGAGCGGCTTGGAAGGTGCTTTGACATCTGGAGTTGAATCCTTATTTTCATCTGTGGTATTAACTTCGTCTTTCTTTTCATAGGCTTTTAACTGTAACTGTGAATTGCCTTGACTGCTACTCTGCGAAGAATCTGCATTGAATACAAAAGATACGTCAACATATGGAAAACAGACAATTAAGTTGACTGTGGGGGAGTATAGTCCACAACAGCTTTTTAAGGTGGCACATGAGATAATCACACTTCAGTTGGACCATCATTTATGAGAAGCAACTGCTATTCAATCCTATCATGTTTGATACCCACTTGTCTTCACATTTAAATGGTACTGGCTATGACCATAGATAACCAGTACTAGTGGACTTGACTGAGCTCTGGAGATGCTTAAACTTACCAAGAGCCATTTCTTCAACTTCAACGTCCTCTCCAGTGAGTTGTCTTGTGTAGGCAGGCAGTTGACGAGCTGTCAAATTTTGTTGAGCGCCCTGACCACCAACACCCGCAAGCAGATCACCAACCTGACCCAAAGCACGGCCGAGCTCTCCAAGCATTTGACTGTCTGAACGGCACATCAGGATTCCTCTATCCATTGTCCTTACTGTGCTATCAGACGCACATAAAACATTCAACAGATCACACACAACGCCATGGACCTGTTTTGCCACAGGAGGGGGTTTGGCAGGCTTTGCCACGCTTGCCTTCACAATCTGAGCATAGTTTGATGGCAAGTTGGTCTCTCCGCCTTCAATCATTGTCCGTCTTAGTTGAGGTGTTATGGCTAACTGAAGCGAGCTTGTAGCTACTTCCTTGAAAAGTTCAGCATTGCGACAAGCTGCAGATCCTAGAATTCGTAATATATAATTTATCTCCTTAGCACCAGGTGAGCTTTGACTGACTCCAGTGACTGCACTGCTAACACTACTAGTCGCTGACGATCGCACAACTTTCTCCATAGTGTGTTTCAAGTTCTCTTCGTCTTCCAACACATGCCTAAGGAGAAGTGTTGCTAATGTCGTAAACCCAGCAACAGCAGAATCTTGTGTGAGGAAGAGTAGAGCACGAGCTCCGCCCTGTTCCACAAACTGGACTGCGTATTTGTGTTCTTGGGTGAGTCTGAGACACAGCTTCAGAACTGCTTGGAGGGTGGTTGGAGAAACAGGAATACTAACAAGTCTTGTACAGCACCTAAAACAGGATTTGAAATGGTGAGATTGGAAGAGATCAACATCACTCAAGCGATCAGAAAAGAGTTAAGAAAAGAGTTCTATTTCCACCTCGCTTACTATTCGAACATGGTCGCAATAACGCTCCACTCGAATCAGACTGCTAAGAAGTGTAACATCGACAGAGAAAAGTCAGCGACCTTTCCAATTTGTAGAGCAATTCTCAACAAATGTCCCTAACCATGGCGAGGATGAAATGGATCAGAATACTCAGAATTCTGTTATCTGAAGTTGTTCATACCAACAATCGAAATACTTGTGAGGACTCTTCAATACCTGATAACAAGAGCCTTCTGATCATCATTTAAGTGGTGAATAACCACATGTCCCTCCGCCTTCACAGTTTTTGTAGAATCTGAAAAATGTCGATCATGAACAATTACTCAAGCATCAAATAAACCTTTGAAATACAAGCCTGAAACTCTGGATAGCTTCTTGCATCCCACCTTTTAAAGGATTATATGACACGCTTGTGCGAAACAGAAATCACCTTCAGATAAAAGGAATCCTTAAAGTAACAGTTTACGAAGTTATGTTAACACAAAAAACGGTAATATTAATCAAAGATCTAAAAGGATGTTTAAGATTTCGATAACAATAAAACAGAACACAAACACCGGCATTTGTGTGTTTTTCAAAGCCAAACTCAAAGAAATCACTCTAGCCAATCACAAAGGGCACAGATCTCAATGAACCAATCAAAACTCAGAGAAACAAAATGTACACGTAGCTGATGCGAAGCGCGGGAAAACGAGTGCGAGCCAGTTACGATTAGTTTTGGTTGTACTTCTAATAGGATGAATAATTGGTGGAGTTTTTTAAATCCAATCGTGTTTAATATTAACGCAAAGCCAATTACTTTTCGACAGCGAGGTAAAAATCGCTATATCGCCACGACAAATTCTTACCCGACATTTCCTTGTCTTGTTTATCTTTCTTTGCTTTCTTGCTTGGCTTTTCATGGGACGCACTCTGAGAATCTTCTCCACTTCCTTTAATACCAGCAACAGAAGCGCCGCTTAAAGCACTCGCTGCCTCGTCTCGTCTGCTTGTTGAAGCACCACTGTTGGGGTTGTCGACTGCTTCCAGCATTATAGGACGTCTGTTACCCGAGTCTTCATTTACCTGCAGCAAAGCACAATACATTAATAGTCCATGCAACAGAAATATCGTGCACCTCTCAATCTTAAGACAGAAAATAGAAGTTGGCGAAAGAACACTCCAAAAAATATAGAAAAAGATTACGTAACATTAAAAACACAACGAAAAAGCTCACCTGAACCATAGTGGAAAAATTCACCAAATAACGACGTCTTCCTGCCATGAATCTGGGGGAAAATCATAAAATAATTACATGTAGCTCACTGTTATTGCTACTCTCTTGTGTTATTTCAATTAAAATCGTATATTTTGTCTTAATTCATTTGAAAAACAATTTAATGTCAGAAACATTTCCTGTAATAAGGTTACTATTTTATTACTCCACAAGTGATTTAGCCCAATTCTAACTCTCTGTCACACGTCACTAGGCTCTTTGGTTGCGTGACATCGAGAAGGACAGAATCATGAGTTGCTTTTTGTCTACGTGTCCAAGCAAACCTATTTTCATATGAAACAGAGACGAAACTTGGAATTAGCCTATTGGACGAGAAGGGTGATAAATTCCCACGTAGACTCTGACTCCCTACCCTATGTGATATTATTTTATCATGTAAAAAGAAGTCACAGGGGGTAGGGGGTCACAGAGTCTACGTAGGAATTCGTCACCCGGACGAGAAGTGATTACAATGAACACGACGACTAACCTGACTCGTGACTCTCCACTTCTGTAG
>OMLO01001514.1_pt1 | contig 17949 bp, 12 predicted proteins | sample 1674811 | NCBI WGS metagenome assembly OMLO01 (sample SAMN06265003, study PRJEB25207) | coral metagenome | isolation source: Coral host | place: Mexico:La Bocana,Puerto Morelos, Mexico | collected 2008-11-13 | reverse complement strand
GGTTTTTTTTTTTTTTTTGTTTTTTTTTTTGTAATTTTTTTTTTTCAACACTTTGGGTTATAATACATACAATACAACACGAGACGTAACACTAGTTACAATACTTACAATACGTCATAACTACAACAGATTACACACAACAAATTTGGTCAGTTGAAGAATTGTCAATTTGTTATTTGTTCTTCGACAAAGAAAAAAAACATGTAGCTGTGAAGATTCCATCCACTGGGAAAACGAAACAAAGTTCCAAACAAAACTGGCCATAGAACCCGGGCCATAGAATCCCTCGAATTCCATGGTAGTATCTGAATGCAAACAGACAAAGTTTCTTTCTTTTTAAAATTACTGCGTGATCTCTTTGAGAGTTTCCCGTGAAAATATTTATTATCAAAATAGGATAATCTTTGGAAATATTTTTCGTTTGTGAGGTTGGAATTAAGTTATTTTTACTCTCCATTCGCGATACAACCGGTGTAAATTTATTATTTTTGTCAATGACATTTTTGATGTACAAAGGAAGCAATAAAACACGGATATTTAAATGTTATCATTGTCGTAAGTTTGAATTGACTTTAATAATATCTCAATTCCACTCCACTCAAGTAGCGGTATTAGTCAGGTCTTGGCAAAGCCCATTACGTCATCCAACGATGTATAATATCACTGCGAAAAGCGACAGTCGCTATATTTTTTGCGGATCTGCTCACTCGTTTTCGCTCTCTCCAGACCCCTTTACGGAATTCCTAAACTCTCTAAAAGAGCGATCAATTGTTTAGTCCAGACGTGTTGCGTATTGAGTATGTCTGTCGGCTGTCACTCTGTCATTATCTTAAAAACTTTGATGATTGATATCATTCCAAACAATTTTCGTGATAACATGTCAATCATAGCTTTCCAAAACTTACAATTTGCCTGTCAATTTTATCATCCGCGGCGAAAAATGGCGTCAATGTTATTATGCGTAGCGCACGCACACACGCGCTTCTTATAACGCGCAGTGGGTTGTCAACCTCTCTTGGGTGGGGTATGGCTATTTCACTGACAGTCACAGGATGCTCATTTGTCTTAAAAACGTTTCGCAGAAGAAAAAACATCCGAGACGAAAATAGTCATGCATCCAAGATAAGGCGTGAATCATATGCCACCGCATACTTGCGCTGTATAATTGAAATGGCTACAAATAATTACGAACTTTCAAGGTCCAATACAATGTCAATCTTGGGGGTGACATATTGGCAAAGAAGTGATTTTGCTCAATTATTTAGCAGAGTAGTGAGTCTATGAAGGTATTTAGATAGGATTTTTTATTTATATATTTTTGTCTTTTTTTTCGTTTTGTTGTCTGCCTGAAATTTTTGTGCTATCACCAGAAAGAAATTAGAAATGGATCATTTATTTTTTTGAGCGCAAGCTAGCAGGTGCAAAAACAGCACTAGTGATGGCGAGGTAGGGACGAAGATGGGGGGAGGGGTTGGGGTGGTGAAAGACATACTGACATGTACATGTAGAGATGTTTTTGAATGCCGATGCATTTTGAACTCCAAAACACGCCCACAATACAGGCCACGTATCTGTGAAGCCACCCGTTCTCGAACCTTTGTTTGTCAAAACACTTGGCAAGAACCTCCCACCAATCCAAATTCCATGGAGTTTCACGATTTTTGAACTGAGAGTAAGAGTGAAGAGAAACAAAACAAGAGATGGAAATGAAAATCTACTGTTTTTTTAAGTCTTTAGGCGAAGTCTGGCAGCGGCAATAAATTGACGTCAAATAACAATGATGTTTTTGCAGCTGATTAGCTTCAAAGACACGAAAGCGGACATGAGTGTGAAAAAAATCATTAATTATGTATGCACAATTATTCCCCCGTGAGCGGCAGGTATATATTAGCATGAGGACAATAGTAATTATATAAAAATTTGTCGGTTGGCGCTGTCAATCAGGCAAGGCAAGGCCGCGCCAAAAGGAATTTTTGACGTTGATGAGTGAGTGACACCGTCGCTGTTCCATCGCCTCGTGCATTTCTTTTTAATAGTGACCAATTGTAAGTCTTTCAACCTCCCATACAAACACATTAACACAGGAACGATTATCATTTCATTTGGTCTTCCTGCCGGGACAGAACGCTCAACATGCCTTCCGCATATAACTTTGTGTTTTCTCTTTTCGTAGAGGCAGCCATCAAATGGAAGGGCTTGCGAATCGAGTGGCTCCAAGTCACATGCTTCAAGCCCAACAAAACATTGCTGGTTCAACTCATTACGGAACCATATCTTTACAACAGACTCAACCTGAAAATATGCCACCTCCATCTTATGAAGAGTCCCAGTTAGCCGTACAAGCGGTCGATATGCAACAGATCACAAACATGGAGGCAGAGAAGCAAGCGATCTATCGCCATCCCTTGTTGCCTCTTCTGGCTAAGTTGTTCGAAAAGTGCGAGCAATCTACTCAGACATGCGACTGCACTCCCGCTAACGCTTTTGACAACGAGATCAAGAATGGTATTATACAGATGAATAGGGAAGGAAAACCCTTTTACACCGACGATCGAGACCTTGACAACTTGGTGAGGAGAATATTTTTTGGTTCGTCTAGTTCTAGTCTAATAATCATAACTTGTTCCTTGACGTGGGTAGACAAATTCAAAACATGCTAAATCCCCGAAAACTTTCAGGTCACTCGTGACAAACACTATCAAAAGTAGAAATAGATATTTTGATGGATTAAACGTTGAGTTGTAAATCGATACAAATTTTGTAATCAACGCATTCGTTGTTTTTGCTTTGGGCTAGTCAAAGCTTGGTGTCGTCTTTGAGCTTAAAGCGATCTTTTCCTCGATTGTTTTCACTGCCCGCCATGTTTTCATGTATTGAAAACCGCGGGTGGAATACTTGTATTATTAAAAACGCACACTTCTCGTGTGTTCTTGTGCTGGTACCAAGACAGTGTTTTCTGTTTTGGCGATGGCTGGGGAAAGTTTTAATCCAGATTAAGTTAAGCTTTCAATGGCGCCTGAAATCGAATTCTCGTTCCCAAATTGATGAATTTAATCGTATTTTGGAAATGTAGTTATTCGCGGACCACCTTAATATTAGGTTATCTTCGTTATAATCGCCAACTACGTCTTAATATGGTTTTTAGAGACTTCCTTTGCAAGTGCCATGTGAAATATTTTTTGTTGGATTTTTTATGAGTAAAAATGGTTTTTTTTTGGCAATTGAGTATGTTATATTGCCAGTATTTTCTTTTCAGTAAAAATTCACTTGTCACGAAATTAATTTTTGTTGTTCCCAATTCGCTGGTAGATTTTTAAAATTTATTATCTTCATGCCAAGAAAAATCTGTTTGTATGATGAAAGTCTGGCTTATCACTTCTTTCACTAAGCTAAGGGAAGCAAAAGTGTGATTTGCGTATGCAAATGTAATATCGAACGAGATCTAATGTTTCTTTTTCCGTCAATATGATTTTGCCGCTATTAATATTAAAGCAGACTTGTCAATAATATTTTTAGGCACTTGCTCTTTAGCGCTCTGCAACATTAACATGTTTGAGTGTGTATAATTTATGGATTTTGAAAGACCCCATTGATTTTAATTTGTTAAAATATAAAATTACCATTTGAAAAGGAAGAGTGATTTGCAATAAATCTTTTATTTGTCTCCATAGAGACAAACAAATTTGTTGAGTGTTTTGAGGAAAATCCATTTTTTACCACTATCGTTTTATCAACAGATGGTGAAAGCTATTCAGGTTCTCAGAATTCATCTCCTTGAACTTGAAAAAGTCAATGAACTCTGCAAAGATTTTTGCCAGAGGTACATAGCTTGTCTCAAAGGCAAAATGCAGAGTGAAAACTTACTACGCAGCCCACTTCAGACAGCTTACTCTCCTGCAGTGAATGTAATAAACTCAAATGTACAACAACAGCAACCAACAACACCAATCCAGGCGCAACAGCCGACATTCATTCCACAGCAACAAATTACTTATTATGCTGCACCAGCTGTGACACCTTGTACCGTGGCAAATGCAACTCCAAGTGCGAGTGTCATTGCCTCTCCTCTGCAACAGCAGGTTGCAACAGTGACATATGTTCCCCAGGGAGTAGTACCCGGGCAGCAGATTGTCATAGCACAGGTACCACAACAACCCACCGGGGCAACAAGTGTCACTTATACCAATAGCACAGTACCGACAACCATGACATACTCTACAGTGCCAGCAAGCGTGACATACGTGAGTACACCAGCGATTGAGACTGTGACACCACCCAGACCGCAGACACACTCTTCAGGAGACGAGTCTCCAACCGAAATCACTGTTCCGTCGAGTGTTCCGCTCCCTGCACTGGATTCTCCAACGGAAGTAACTGATAAGAAGCGAACAAGACGAGGTGTTTTGCCAAAGCAGGCAACAAATATCATGAAGACGTGGCTCTTTCAGCATCTTGTGGTGAGTCGTTGAAATGATGTTTCTGTTTTATCACATGGCAGCTTAGCCTCTACTTAGACACCTAGAATTGCTAATCCTTGTTACAGACACCACAACGATTTGGACACCTCCATGATACAGACACCTCACTCTGCAAGGAACCTCACACCACACATTACATTAACTAGCAGCAATTTTCATTATGTGACTTGAATTTCATTTTGTGACTTGTAATAATTCGTTTGTGAATTCTATTCTGTAATATTTTCTTTATAAAATGCAATGATTTTATTGTTTTTGTCCAGCACCCATACCCGACTGAGGATGAGAAGAGAACCATCGCTGCACAGACAAACCTGACGATACTCCAAGTCAACAACTGGTGAGCTGCAGATTATATTCCTTTGTTGAAAGGGTTAAAGAATATTGAGATACCACTACACTATCTTCTTTGGCCCTATTACCTGGTAGGACTCTTTGAGGCCAGATATTTAGATAAGTGAATGTTTGATAAACATCAATTTCCACACTAAATTAACACCAGTGCCTGTTTATTTTCTTAAGACACAAGAACAATTTGGTAAAACACTGTCACTATTTGATCTTTGCATTCTAAAACCCCAAAGAGTTTCTCAAGAGTTTTTGTTGTTTTCTCTGCTAACTCTCAATTCCTCAATTCATCTACACTTTTGTTTTATTTGGTTCAAATGAAAATTACATTTAGGTCAGTTAGGAACTTAATTAAGTGACAAAGATGTGCTGTTGTCAGTATAATATGTGAGCATGCTTCATAATTGAATGATACATTTTCGTGGTACGAGAAAAGTTGATGCAACTCTTATGTTTCTCTGCTCTCCAAACTTCATTGCCATGTGTAATGTCAGTTCTAGATACTTGCTATGAATCAAAAATTAGTCTTTAAGATATGTTATCTCACTGAGATTAACTTGTGTTCTATGTGTCTAGGTTTATCAATGCAAGACGTCGTATTTTACAACCCATGTTGGATGCCAGCAATCCTGAAGGACCAAAAGCTAAAAAGTCAAAAATTCAAAGTAGACCAGCACAGAGATTTTGGCCCGACAATCTTGTTCCCAGTCAGTTCAACACCATTCCGATAGCACCAGCACCAGTGACCGTCCAGGCAGCCATGATGCAGGGAGCGGTCCAAATGCAGGCAGTACCTCAAGGTGCGACAGTCACTGTGCCACCAGGTGTGGCCCTACCAACTACTATAACGATACCTAATGTTGAAGGGACCACAGTCATCCCAGGCACTGTCACTTTGCAACAACAAGCAGGTACACCAACTACAATGGTGGTTGTAACACTACCTCCATCAGCAAGCCACATCAGTACCGCTTCAGCATCAGAGAGTTCGTCAGCTGTAACAACACACCCTTCAATGATTGCATCAAGTGTTTCGTCCCAAGTTGAAACTGTTTCAGTCAGCAATTTATCTCCAATGTACAGTAGCATTCAGCAAGGAAGCCCATCAATGCAAAATTCGCCGTTGCCAACCATGGTTCAAAATGGTTCTATGGGGAGTGGGGAGAGTACCCTTGTAAGTTCTCCACATCACTTGACGCCATCAAGTGTTAGTATTGCCGGTGTTCAAGACAGTCTAGTGGGCGTAAACACAATACCATTGGAGTCTACTGCAGTTTCTAGAGGTTTAGTGAACTGACCATGTCTTTGTGGATTTTCACATCAGAATCCAGTACCTTGTACTCACGTTCTTGTTACTGTAACTGTAGTTAGTAACTCTTGCTGTTTCATAGAGAGAGACATCATAGATTCGTACTGAAATACTCCCAGTACTATAGAGCTCTGTTCTGGCTCTGATTTAATGTTTTTCCAGTTTATGAGCAAAGATTGTCAATGCAAAGATTTTCAGTTTGAATCTGAAATCTCTCTCGTATAGAAAATGAATACTTCTGTCCTCTGATGTTTGAGGTGTACGTGTAATGATTTTCTTGCTTTTCCAGAAATTAGGAAATTTGACTCTACCAGTTACACATTTGAAGTGCAATCCTTTTTTCAAACTTGGTTGCTTTTATTTTAAGCAGTGTCAATGATATTGCCAACGACTGTAAGTTAAACTTACATTTGCCCTAGTAAACTAATTCATAGCTATCTTAGTTCTTGTATTCTGTGAGATACACTGTGCTGATTGAACTTTGCTATTTTCCTGATTTGCTTCAAGTTTTTCCTGATAGGCAAATTTCAATATATTGGAATTATGACATTGCGCTGTGAGGTTTAGAGACCTAAAACAAAAGAAATTATTTACTCATTTTTCAACTTTATGGTGTTTTCCGTTCTCTAAGCCTCTAAGCATCGTATTGACCTATTTTATTTTTCTATGCAGAATTAGCTCTAGGTACAGTTAGTGCATTAAAAAAAAAAATGAAGTGTCATAATTCTAAGGATCTAAACAAGCAAGTCTTTATTACAGTTTGTCTGTTAAAGGCCTGTTTTATCTCCGTGGCCTTGCAGTGTGTTTTTGATGTGTTACAGTTCAATAGTCACTGGTTGTGTTGTTTCCTGCAAAAGACATGTACAACGAAGCTGGCCATTTTATGGTTCTCATCCTATACTTCTTGTGGTTTTCAATGCGTGAGAATTGCTGGCTTTTAAATTAAGTCTAGCAGCCATGGTGTATTTTTGGTAGAATTGTGTGTTCAGCGATCCATGATTGTTAACTGTATAAATAAAGTGAAGAATAGAAATTTTATAAAGAAAAATCAGCTCAAACAAGTATAATTTTATAGTGTACATTATTTTAAGGAGCGAGCTGTATATTGCAGTTAAATTATTAACAAGTGAATATTTTAAGGCTTGTTTGTCAGATGTTCATTGAGCATTCGTGTATATTTTTAGTTGAGTGAAAATTCAACTTAGATTGAGGTAAAAGTGAAAACAAACAGAATATTGATTAATTAAAAGTAGTACAGATTATGTGATTAAAACAAGGCCTTTGACATGATTGAATTGTGTTCAATGGATATTACTGTGGACTGAGCAGCAGGTCAGCTGTCAACAAAAATAGTCAATTTTAGGGACCTACTTTTGGTTTTAATCTCATGGAACTCAAACTTTGCAACGTGAAAGACGATTCATATCCAATCAAATGTATGTTTTATTATTTCAATGGTTTTTTACAGGGAAAATGACGTACATTCATCAGGAAAATTTTATTTTGAATTTGCTATCTGACTAAACTAATGTATGATTTTGAAAGGATATGTCAAGATGAATTCAAATGGGAAAAAAATATTAAGAGAGCTTGATTTGTTCAAAAAGCATGGGTATTTGAATATTGAATTTCCTGCCAGTTAAATTTTGTTACCATTATTTTTCAGAAATTTGACAACTTTCAACATGCAATATCTTTTTAATTAAAAGCCCTTTTAAAAGAATTGTTCTTATTTAAATTTTGCTGTTAGGTTTATGACATTATTTTCTCACCAAAAACTGTTAAAACCATGTTCCTGTTTGCATTAGAATTGTCCACCAGATTCCATCTGATTAAAAACGGGAAAGCAGTTCCCTAATGTCTATTTTTCGGTGACAGTCGACCCGGGATGTAATGAACACTAGCTGAGGTCAAGGTGCTGTGTTCTTTGGTGAAACACAATGCCCCTCTCAAGTATGTTAAAAAACAATCGATGGGCGGACTTAAACAAAATGTTGTTAACCTTTACTTCATTTCAAAGAAGTTGTGACCAATATATAATCAACCAGACTTCAAAGTTCACCAATATTTTTGTCTGGTGTTATTTGTTTAGGGTCTACAAAGTTGACTAGCTAGTACAGAACTTGAACATTCGAAAGCACAGCAAATTGGTGAGTAAAATCCTCTAATTAGCTCAAAGTAGTTTTGGCCCATTGATAGGGGGCCAGCTTGTTATTATCCACTTTATTCCGGTCACCTCAAAAGTTCAGTCAAACTTAATATGGCCAGGCTGTCAATACGGCCAAATGTTTATAATCAGTTGGTGACCTGATTAGCAGGGTTCCATTGTACCTATAATGAGGGGTTGTCCCCTCCCTTCTTCAGTAAGGTAATGTGACAAGGGTTGACATTAGGAGGGGACTGGGTTGGGTATTCTGAATTGAATGGTGTTTTGATTTAAGGGGTCTAGACATTTTCTTGGGAAGTGTGGTTTGATGTTTTATTGCCTTGTTTGAAGAACAGCTTTTGCTCAGAGAAATTTGCTCACTTGAGCTATATGTAAATAAAGTTATGTATGTATGTAAAGCTTATTTTCAAACTAAATTTTTTTAAAAAATTAATGATAAAATACTATCTACTAATAAGCATGTAATAAGTTAATATAAAAGTAATGATACAAAATTCTTATTACAATATTTTGTTTAAAAGGGTTTAAAAAATAAGTGTAATTTCATTTTGCACAATTCAACTGTTATCTTCTCAGACAACAACTTTTGGGTGATCAGTACAGCCCATTTCATTTAAAACCAAGCTGTATTAATTTATTCATGTGTTTACACTGCATCACTCTTTAATTTCAGGGTTAAGTATGGTGCATGTATGTTACATATTGGCTACTTATTTACCAAGAGTGAGGTCTCTGCTGGAAAATCTCAAGCCAAGCCCTTGCCATACTGACTGAGGGATAGCAAAGTGAATATAGCAAGGCAAAGGGTTTGAGATTTTCCCATAGAGAATGAACCTTTGAGGTTCATAATTTTCCCTAGACTTATAAGCTAATTGGAGAATACATTATATTGACTACAAAGACAAGTAATATAATAATGAACAAATACTGCATACTTGGTATGTAAACAACAAATAACATTTATCTGCAGTTTCTCTAAGTGACAGTAATCCCTTTTACTTTTTTACAAGCAGGCACCGTAACGAATCATACAATCTGATTGGTTCTTAGCACGGTCCAGATTTTCCTATCTCTGACCATGGTCACAGTAACGCTTGCGTGAGTTTTTTTCCGTGAGTCTTTCTTTCATTTGAGAGCTTGGAAAAAATAAATAAGTTATTTACTGGCTTAGGGTCGGTCTGTATAGTAAAAAACTGTGACCTTGGACTTGAAAATGCTGCCCTCTGCCTCGGTCACAGTTTTTCACTATACGGACCTCCCAGCCGGCAAATAACATATATCTCTTTGACCCCAAGCAAAATATATTTTAATTGACCATTTCCTAATAATTGTTTGTTTTCTATTGTTTCTTATTATCTAAATTGTAAAATGCCATAGGGCTACAAATGAACTGGTGCCATGAAAATACTACGGCCAAACCTCTCTAATACAGACATACCAAAAGGGTATATGTAAGTGTCATTGTTACAGAGAAAGCTATTAAAATACGGATTGATTTCTGGTTTTGTTGACTGTCTGTAATAGAGAGGTGATTGTTATAAAATTATACATGTATGGTGTCCATAAGGAAAGATTGGACTGTGTTGTTATATATGTTTTTAGACGTATTACGGTAGTTTTTGATAAAACATTCTAACTTGAAAATTAGGCAGATGTCAGTTGTGTTGCGATCTGTAACACATGAACAGAGCCAGAATGGAAAGCTTTGTAAGAACTACGAGGGGATGAAACAACCAAGTTTACAGCTAAGGAACCAGTCGATGGCACATTGAGAAATACTGCTCCCAAGCGAGACCTCTCCTGTGTTCAAATGTTACAAATACTGATCAGTTAATTAACACTTCACCTTCCTTCACCTAACTACTTCGTGCCAAGTGGCGCATAAGGTCTCAAAACTAAGTAACTTTTAAAAACTCTTTTTAACTTGTGAGCTTTATATCTTCTCAATCATAGCTGAGAATAAAAAACAATACCCCTGTATCCTCAGCCCTCTGGAAAATTATTTTTTGATCAAGATTATAGAATCCACCATCACCCCTAAGAATTTTCAATCTCTTCTGTGGGGGGAGTATATAAGACATTTTCTAGACCTAAGCCACTTTATTGTGGGAATTCCTGAGACCCTGCTAGGATCTAGGAGCTCCCATCCAATTCATTATCAGACTGTAAAATTGACAATGTTTTACAACTCCAACTGAGATCAGAGTCTGATGAATGTTAACGTTCTGGAGCATGATTTTTTTTTGTCACCTTAGGTTGTGCATATTTTTTTTGTAGATAGCATGTGCAAATAGTTTTTTAAAAACTCAAAAATAGGGCCTTCATAGCAAAAAGCACTAGCTCAGTTTTTATTTCAGCACTTTTGCTCTGCAGGATTTTTTTTTCGGAAATTGCCCAACTTTGCACACACCCCCAACTCAAAAAAATAATGGTGATGGGAGAAGAACAAAAATGCAAAACCTACCTCAGGGCTTTTTACTGTGAAAGATGCCTGTAAGAAAACAATTTTAACTTGTAAGTGTAGACTCTTAGTTGTTGATGTAAAGTCATGTCAGAGTCCTTTTTAGTGGAATCCTTTAGTAAGTATTAACAATGATTTTCAAAAGAAGATTACATTGATTTCAAATTTATCTAGAGCCCCTAATGACAGAGAAAGAACATTATTTCAAAACCGGTTATGGCTATTAACTACTATTTATTTTTACCATTTTACCTTTTCTCCAGGGCATGGATCCGTTTTCTGGCATCCTCTTGTGGCATTTCCAGAAGGAAAGGAACTTCCTCCAAAGAACACATACAGTTCACCTTCCTCAGCTAGGAAACAAAGTAAGGGATTCAAAATAAATTGCAAAGTTTAAGTTAACTTTCATTAACAGTATTTAAAATAGGTTGGGATAGTTTCATTGTTACTTATAAGTCAGAGTTGAAACATACCTATGTAGCCCTTACAAACATTACATCACTAAACTAAGTGCAGACACAAGAACAAAAATCATATCCCTCTGCACAGATTGTACATCTGGTAGGTATACAATTATAATGGCAGCTCAACTAGAACAAAAACCTAAAAAAAAGTGTTTTGCTGGACTAAAATGAAATCCTGGGATAGACACATGTACTGCCCTTCCCCTAAAAAAATGATTTTTATTAATACAAACCTCCTCGTAACACCTCAGTGATATCTTCAGTTCTAAATGGTGCAGAGAATAACAAATCTTTGACCCCATCGTGGTTCACATCTGTCAAAGCCAGACTCCAACCAAATCTAGCAAAACTACGGTCACCTTCAAAAATGGCGGCATAATTTATCTCTCCAATAGAAATGTCATTTCCATGTTGAAGAACAGTTGTCAGGTTTATCATGTAGACTGCTCCAGATTGGTCAAATGATACTGGCATGTCTTTCAAGTAATCCAGGTGGCCCTCAAGACCTAAGGAAGAAAGAAAGTAACATATAATGATTACTAAACCTGATGTGTGCTTGATTGTTAAATTTTTAATTTTTGCACAGTAAATGCAAAAATTTTCACTCAAGTGTTCAGTCAGCTGAGACCCAATATAAATAATAAATTCTGAGTAGGAAAACCTCACCAATTTTCCAAACTCACATTTCTGCTCATTGTTACACCAGATTCATAAACCTCATGTACACTATGGCCTTTCCTTGTCCCTAGGGTTACATGTTGTTCTTTTAATAAGTAATGACTTCAGAAAAAAAGAGAGAATGCAATATAAAATTTAAAATGGGTTTTTTCATAATTAGAATCATTTTTTTTTTTTGTAATTACAAAATAATTTTCAGCAATTTTTGATGTGACTCTTGACTTGTGGACTCATATACCGTCAGTTAAAGCAGTAAAAATTGTGAGATATCTCACCAACTATAAAAATCACATTAAAAACAATACAAAGGGATACTAAAAAACAAAAAAACTTAAATAAAAACCAATACAATGGAATATCAGTAACTACTGACCAACTTTGATTTAAAATTATCCTTAACTATCCAATCACTAACAGGAACAACTAAACATGCTAATAAAAGAATCTTACTCAATGTCATGGCAGAAACTGCAAGCATGTCATTGTCTTTGTTGACAAAACTGTTGTCATAAGGATTACCCACAGCAAGGCTGGAACCCAGTTTCATAAATGTCTTGTGGCCAGTTATGGTTGTAAGGGGCTGAAGTGAGCCTGTCAGGGTGAACTGGAACAAGTAAATTCTTCCTACACTTTGTATGTCATCCTTGGAGTAGCTGCAGTTTTTATTGGCACAAAGCCTTGAGAAATGAAGCAAAATGAAAAGATGGTATTAACTGGAGAAGGGTGAATAGGGTATGTAAATCCACTGATTTGTGTATTTTTTGCCAAATCCATCGTCATTATTTTCATTCAAATCCGAAAAATAATTGTTTGAAAAATTTCTGCAATGTATTTTCACTCCAACAGTATGCCAGACGTTTGTTTTTAGTTTTTCTTCTTCCTGGGTGAGAGGGATACTTCTTTGAAATAGGTAATACATTTCGATCATTCTGGTCTGCAATAAGGATATAGTTTGTGCACACTGGTTTGAATTAGGTGTATTAGAGTGGTTTTCAATTGAGTGGAAAGTTGATTATAATAATTGAATTGGAAAGTAATCAGGCGATAACATTGTGTTTGGTTTTAGTTTTACTATGGTTTGCGATTGTCTGAGTAGTCTAATTGGTGAGCCTTTTTCAAATGTTTTTGGACATTTTTAAGACACTTTTGGATAATCCAGGATAGTCTTAGAAATGAGAAATGAGAAAAGTTAACCATGAAAAGGGCTATTCCATGCTAGAGCAGTAAGAGTCTCAGCTTTGAAATTATTTTCTCCTGAGAGATTTTCATACAACTCTTTTCAAACTAGTTGTGAGAATTTTGTGGTTCATCAACTGATATCTTAAAGTTGATCCTAGTCTTTATTCTCATCACCTGTCTGATTGGCACTATATTAAGATTGTCAGGAGATTAGATTTTGATCAGTTGTAAATTCCTTTACCTGAATGTTGGTGCAGTAATGACTAGAAGCATCTTTCCATTTGTGTTGGCAACAGTCAACGAATAACCAAACCAGCTGTAATTTTGTTCACCAAATGCCATCCAGTCAGCATCATGTACAGGAATATTTGACCCAGGTTTTCTTTGTGTCTTGGCTAAAAACACTGCCACAGAGCCCCTCTGGGGACCTCCTTCTGGGGCATATGGGGACCCTATTATGAGGTCCTTAAAACCATCTCCATCAACATCAGCCCCAAGGAGAGTGGTGCCAAGGTTATAATATGTCCCATTGCCATGAATTGTAAAGCTTGGTTTGGCACCAAGTCCTTCTCCTTTCACCCCATAAAATATGTACACTGTACCTGTATACTGAAGATCATCGGCACCTGTACAACAAACCACGAAATAATTATTATTCACTGTGTTAATTTTTGAATTGGCTTGTCACCTTGCCATGGTGGCGGAGATTGTGTTTGTGTACCTTTAGTATTCTGTACTCTAGCTATGCCAGCATGGCCTACGGATACTGAAAGCTGTTCTAGGGTTAGGGGAATGACATAATCTGATCATAAATGACTGGTGTTAGAACTAGTGAGTATGACAAACCCCAGCTGGTGTCCCATGAATAATGTGCTGATTGCATATCATTTTAAGCAGGGTGTAGTTCCAGAAAATAGCCATGCCTCCCTATGGAAGGGATATTCTCTAAGACCTTCACAACCCCTCTGGAAATTGCTTTAAGCTTCATACATTTCTTAAAATTCTTTGGCCCTCCACAACCCCCATTCCCCAGGAAGTAATTACAATACCTTTTTTGTAAGGGGGAGTACAGATATTTTTGGAACTGCAATGTCATTTAAGTCTATAAAAAAGATTTAATTACCGGTAATCAACCTGGCCCCAGTTGTTTGAAGGCTGGATAATGCTATCCACCGGATAGATCGCTATCCAGTGGATAAGTGTTAACAAAACAAACCACGCTATCCACTGGATAGTGATTTATCCAGTGGATAGTGTTACATGTATCTGCCTTTTGAACCACCTGAGCCTGATTGAGAATAAAACAGTGCCTGAGGTATACTTGATTCAATGTAATGGTGTAATGATCCACTTAACTGTACATATAGTAACAGAATACCTCAGCAACTGCCACAAAACTACCAATGGATATACCTGGCAGGTGCATTTGGCATAACAACAGGCAACTAGCTTCCCAAAGGAATTAACATGCTGTATATTTATAGCAAAGGATGGCCTGCCCAAAAAGGTGTGCTTAAGGAAGGAATCTAAGAAGCCGCTCAACACTACAAACCTGTTGATGGGGCACTGACAGCTACATCATCCACTTCATCTCTGTTTAAATCCACCACTGCCACTGCTGTACCAAATCTTCCATTCTCCACCATTCCATCAAGAATCATGTTTGCAGAAACATCTAAGTTTATGTCCTTAGATGGTAAGTTGCCGTCAGTCATACTGGTCACAAGGTATATACGACCATGTTGGCTGTGCCCTGGTGATCCATAACCCGGTGCACCAATCACAAGGGAGTGGTTTAGACCATTAAAATTACCGTACCCCAGAGACCTGAAAAAGAAGAGAGTTTTATTAATAGAAAGACCTGTGTTTAAAGTGCTGTCAGGATGGTAACTACCTATCAACTACAATTTCTACCAGATGACAGAGTGTAGAAATGGAGATGCAGGCAAGTGGAGTCAGCTGGGAAAAGCTGAGATGCAAAGTGAAAAATGGGCAGCTGTGGCAATCTCTGGTCATGGCCTTATATGCTCAAGGGCATGAAGAGCATTGAAGGAGTGAGTGAGTATCTAACACAGTATGGGCAGAGAATACAATGTATGTAAGATGTAAGTATTACAGAAGCTCTTAGGATATAGGCTCTTCTGTAGAATTGCATGTGTAAAATTGGCCTACAACAGTTTGCATACCATTCAATATTTAGATATTAAATATTAATTGACCCACCATCCTAATCTTGCATACGGCACAGAACACCAATATTCTGCAGATTTTGTTAATCCCACTTGATCTGCAGTGTTGTCATTAGCTATTACTTCAAGATGGCAGTTTTCAGAACCAGGGCAGCCCCTAGAAAGTTCCCTCTTGTTCAGAGTCTTTGAGCGCAGAGACTCCGATAAAGAGAAATAACTTCCTCGCTCAGTCTGTCTGATGTTCAGATCTGATAAATTCACTTTTTTACTGATTTCATGTAAAATTACAGTTCCAGGGTTCTTTAGCCTTCTCTTGGACTTTTTTGTTTTTAAAGCAGTGGCATGATCACTCTTGTTGCAGTTAATAAACAGTGGGCTTTTAGGGATGACACACACATCTGTTCCATGCTCCAACATGTCTATAGTTTTGTGCCAGAGCAGAACAGACCAGGCTGCCATGTCAGCCACACCCCCTAAAAAATCATCAATCAAAAATCAACATCACCAACAACTTGTACAACAACTGCAGAAATTCTTGTATGGTCATTGGCTAATTTTCATTGTCAGTAAGCATACAGACTCACAAATGTATGCTCAATTGACTGAATTAAGTGGCTAGAGAGAGGGCACCTAATCATCCAGTATGAAAAGATATTTATTAACAGAGTAAGGAAAATTTCTTCCGGTCTCAAGAGTCCTCATGGGCCCGATGAGGATAAGTAAGTAAGTAAGGAAGGAAAATTTTAAGGGAGCTTAAAAGAGGTTTAAGTACGTGAATATGAATAGGCGGGGTGTGGTTTAAAACCTGTAGAGTCCAGTGAAGGATATGAGAAAATATACATTCAGCATTCAATAGATGATAACATGTTCTCTACAACCAACTTAGCTCATACCCTGGAAATAAGAGTGCATATCCTCCATCAAAAATGGTGATGTCTTTGAGAAAATAGAAAACAGCTTTGCCCCAGCAATCTTCTCTCCTATCCAACCAAGAAGCATAAGAGCAGAACACAGTTGTATCTCATCTTTATTGATCTTTTTCTCCCCATAATATTCAAGATAAATATTTTCCAGATCTCCAGATGGAACGTACCTGGTGGGAAACATTTTTACATCAGGAAAGGTAGTACATATTGCAAGCCACAGGTCAATTTTTTTTTCAAATTTTCCAAGCCCCATAGGGGTGAGAACTGATGCAAGCTTCTTTTTAGCTAAGGAAGGAACTGATTTAAAATTTACAAAATGCTTCATTCTTTTTCCTTGTATTTTTGTATCTTTTCAAGTTCTGCACCATCCAGTGTGTAACTGTTACCAGCATATGCACCCCGCAGGGGGAAGGAACTCCATTTTATGGGCTATATAGGCATGTGCGACCCCAAAGAGTGTGGTTTTTCACCATTTTAGTCATAAATAGGGTATCGATTTTGGTCAACTTTTTTCATAAATGGTGAAGGGTTGTTGGACCCTAGTATTGAATTGGGCATGTTTGTTATAAGAAGGTACTTTTTCATCATTATTGACAAGACCATCAGGGTAACTGTGCCAGTCACAACAATAATAATACAGGGTATCAAATTTTTGGTAAGGTAGAGAAAATCACCGATTGGAAAGCAGACCGTACACTCTCACCCAATTTTTCTGGAAGTACCCCTAGGGATATGCACACATCAGTTTGTATTCACTGCATCAAACAAATTCCATGCTGTGTTTTCTTTTCACATGAGATTAAAACTGGGTAAAAAACAGTTAATTAAAGAAGGGAGCTCTAGCAATAACCAACATAACCTACCTTGGGAAGTGGAGGTACACTGTAACACCCTCCACCTGCATCCCCCCACCCAAAAAAACATCTGGGTTTTCTAAGAAGCTATTTTCAGCATTTAAAAGAGAATTGCATCAACACAAAAGCCAAGTCTTCAAATGAAAGAACACACTTTATCCATCCTTCAACATGCAGTTAACGTACCATTCATTAATGCCAGAGTGTATTTTTCTTGTATCACCCTCAAATGACACCACCATGTCCCCCCCAGGATCACCAATGCTATGAGCAGCAGGAAAAGAACCAAAGAAGTTGACATCTCCCATGGTGGTCAGGAATCCTTGCTCGATCCCAAGACTGTGCCAAGTTACATCTGCTACTTGGTGTGATACGAAGCCAAGTGTAAAAGCAACCAGCTTTTCTGTGTCCTATAAATAATTCATTTCACTGGCTTGTAAAGACATATATTGCACTAATTCATGTCAAAATTGACCCACTGTGCAGTTCCAAAATATTTCCACACTCATCCCATGGAAGGAATTGGCATTTCCTGGAAGGGGGGGGGGGTCTGTAAGACCAAAAACGTTTAAAGAAGTGTATGAAACTTAATTGGAAGTTCCAGAGGGGTGGGGGGGAGGTCTTAGAAAAATCCCTTTTGTGGGGGAGGTATGGAACTACACATTGCGATCTTAAACCCTGATAGCCTAGCCCCAACATGGCACTACGTCTGTTTGTTTTTTCCTCTGGTGAGGGTTAGGGGAGGGGGGGAGTGAGCAGTGGGGTATGGATGCACAACAGATAATATAATCAGCTTGTCTTTCAGTTTTACGGCAACGCTCATCATCATCATCATCATTTATTTGCCACTTTTAAATTAAAAACTACAGCATTAACAATTAAGTGAGGGCGAGGAG
>OMLO01001513.1_pt1 | contig 17950 bp, 14 predicted proteins | sample 1674811 | NCBI WGS metagenome assembly OMLO01 (sample SAMN06265003, study PRJEB25207) | coral metagenome | isolation source: Coral host | place: Mexico:La Bocana,Puerto Morelos, Mexico | collected 2008-11-13 | reverse complement strand
ATTTTTCTCTTTGTCAAGTGAAGTTGTGCATTGGTCAGCGGAAATACAAACAAAAGTTTACGACCCAAGGATCGACCAATCGACAAGTGAATTCGTGCTCACTCACTAAACTCCTATTTCGCATTCTGCAAAATAGTCGTAAAAACGATTATTGAACAATCATCGTGCATATTCTCTTTGGGCTGTTTTCTAAAATATTGTAATGGAAGTTACATACATACATACATACATACATTTATTTCACATCCCCACGGGGCTTTTCAGTGAAATATTAATAGAAAAAAAACACTTATAGATAAATAAATAAATACGTGAATGAATGAGTAAGTAAATAGATAAATAACAGGTATGAAGTTGCTATCATGGCTTATAGGATTATAAATTATTGTTTTTGACTTGCCGTTACAGTGGCAGATGAGAACACCTACATCTTAACAACAGATGCTGATGTCAGATTCACTCATGAATCAGTGGAAGCCTTGCTTGATCTCATGGCAAGAGACCCCACTGTGGGTGCTGTTTGTGGAAGGACACATCCCTTAGGGGTTGGACCCATTGTCTGGTACCAGGTCTTTGATTATGCAATTGGGCACTGGTTCCAAAAGGTACACAGAAATTATATGATTGTATTTGTTCACCTAAAAGTTTTGTCACAGCATGTAGTTACTTTTCCAGTGGGCAGATTGCAGGGATTAGTTTCAGTAAGGGAAGTATTGCTCTTGTTATTGAACAGTCTCTGTTGTTGGTTGCTCTGTTTCCAGCAAATTTAAATGTTCCCTTAGTGCAGATTCAGAAAATAGTTGAGATTCTCAATTTCCTTTGTCTTGTAACCCTAATTATTCATAATCAATGAATAAGTAAGTAGGGTTAAGAGACAAAGGAATTTAATTTTTACCTGAATTTAATTTTGACCTGTAACATATACATGAAGGACATATTAACTTAACTAAAAGATACCACTTAAAATGGAAATGGACAGTGTTAATTTTTATTATTTCGTTGGGTGTACCCTAGCAGATTCATTGACAGCTAAAAGTTGTGGTGTTCGGTCCTGAACACCGTAATCGAGTCCAAAATCCACAATTTACAACCCTATGCTAAACAACGAGCCTCGCTGATCTTTTCATATGTAAGTTCCCCCCTGGGGAAACCGGTCTTCATGTCAATGTTTACAAACACTTTATTTTGCCTTTTAACTAAGTTACTTTTCATTTTCCTTCATTTATGTACAGGTGGCCAATCATGTTCTTGGTTCTGTTCTGTGTTCACCTGGCTGCTTCAGTGTCTACAGAGCTACTGCACTTCGGGATGTGCTCCCAATATATTCTTCCAAAGTTGACAGCTCGTTTGACTTTCTCACAAAAGACATGGGTGAGCCTTTTGTACATCGACATTTGTACTAACAGCTGTAACGTTTGTCGTTCCCTAGGTGAGGCCAGCTGAGGCAGCTGAGACCAAACGTACATTGTTGTACTCTGTATCAAGTATTTCAGTAGCAAAATTACTTAATATAATTATGATTCAGTTGAGACTTGTTTAAGTTTTATTTAAATATTACCTTATTAAAGAGATGAAAAGGTGAAACTGCCGAAAGAGAAATTTTCTGTTATAACAAGAGGAACAGCATGATGTATAGGTGAAAGCACTGAAACATAACATGATCAGAGTTCTCAATACGTTGAGAGAAATAAATACCTCAGAGGGAGGGAAGGGACTAAAATTGTTTAAAAGGTGAAAAAAGAGTACAAAAATACCAAATTATTAGTCAGGAACAAAAGTTCTGAAGTGAGCCTATAAATAACACATGTGGAAATACATGTACATGTATACACGTAATGCTGTGTCATAATGAATGAGGGTGTCTTAGTTCAAAGTGCTGAAATATTGAAAAAATTGGTTAGAATATCTCTGACGGTTTTCCTGAGTGTGTACTACTGTAAAAGCATAAAAGTGGACAGTCTTGGCAGGAAACTTGTTTCTTGATAGTCAATGCTTACAAAGATGTTAAAAATCAAGTTTTAAGTCTTGTGTTTTGAGTTTTAAGTATCAAGTTTCTAGTTTCACGAGGGTCATAAAACATAATTTTTTTAGGTTCTTAAAAAGAAATTTTGAAGTTAGAAACTCAACATTAATTTTGTAGTGCATGAATCAAAACTAGAAGATCTCGCCGTTAGACTTAAATAGAATAGTTAGTTAGATAGAATTAATAAGCCATATTTGTAATCTTGATATTTACACTGCAATTAGAGGCTGCAATGGAGGCTGATGAGAGGAAAATAAAATAAAAAATGGATTAATACCATTTGCAATCGAAAAGAATTGCCGCATTAGCTTCATATTCAAGATAAATCTAGCCCATTACGAATATGGCTGATTTGTTTTAATAAGGGGAATCACAGACAGAGCTGAGTAATTCACTAAGTTCCATAGACACAATAATTATACTGTACATGTACTTTGCATCGCTAAAGCCACTGTGACTACAGGAATAATGATTACCCTTTTCTGCTGAATAGACACCGGCTTCATGGGCCGCTAGGATTGAATGCACATTATTTACCCCCCTCTCCCCTGCTGGCTCTAGGTGAAGACCGATGGTTATGTACTCTGATGGTGCAGTCTGGGTGGAAGTTAGATTACTGTGCAGCAGCTGAGGACAGCACTTATTGTCCAGACAATTTTGACGAATTTTTCAAACAAAGGCGGCGTTGGATTCCTTCCACTTTAGCCAATCTTGTTCTTCTGATCAGTGAGTGGAAATTAACAGTGAACAACAATGACTACATTTCATTTGGTTTCATTCTCTACCAGGCAATGATGGTTTTTTCAACAATTATCAGGTTTGTAAGACGTTTTTTTAAGAGGTAGAAAACATGTACTGCGTTTCTATCAAGTTTTAGTATAAATCTATTAGCATTCTATCACGAATGTCGTTCTCTGATTGGCTACGCTACTCACTCTCTACTCCGTGATTCATAGTGAGTAACGTAGGAGTGCGTTTCTTAGCGTTTTCGAACTGTCTGTGAAGAGGTTGGATTTATACTAAAACGATTAGATTATTCGCTCTCGATTTCTATGCGTGATAGTAATCTCGAGCTCATAAGCTAATTGTTCAAAAGAACACGAGTGGAAGTTTTGAACAAAGAGAATTCTGTGGAAACATTTGCCGGCAGGCGAGTGTTTCCATAGCTTTTTAGAGTTCTCCCAAGTTTTCACGAGTGTTTCTATTTGACAATTAAAGAACAGAGTATTTCTATCGAGGAACTCTCTTGTCTTAATTGTTAACCACTAAATTTTCTTCTGTGTGCAGGTTCAAAAATCATGTTGAATTATTTTCAACTGTAGTTTGTACTGAACATAAAACTAAAAGTGAGTTTTAAACTTTGCCATCAGCATTTATGTTGTTGGCTGCACAAATCTATGCTATCTCCTTTTTTTATTTACAACTTACAGCACGAAAAGGTAGAGGGGTACTCAAACCTTAAAACTCTGCACTAAAACTCAAAACTGAATAAAAAAAACCGTTCACCTTCAATGTACGCCCCTGTACTGCATGCTTGCAAGGAAACTGTTGCCTTGTGGGTAATCTCTCAATAGATTTGCGATCAAAGGTTGGTTAAAAACGTAACAAGGAACAGAAATTTACGGTTGATTTTTCTCTTTTTTTGTTTCAGCCCTTCCACAGTGATCCTTATCGTAGCTAGTAGTTTGTCTTATGTCGGTTTTGTTGAGAGTACCCTCCTACTCGTAGTTCTTCTCTCACTTCTGACGGTTGGATATGCGTTAATCTGCCTTTACACCTCACAGGAATTCCAGCTAAAAGTGGCAAAATTGTTGACGATTATTTTCTCTTTAACGATGGCCTTCGTCACAGTAGGCTTGGCTGCTCAGGCTGCCGATGATATCTATAAACGTGAACACCCACCAACTCCAACTCCAACTGCACCTATTCCAACAACAAAATCAAACCTAACATTTATTACAGATGTATCATCGACCACAGCTGCTCCTGGTGATGGGCTACCCGCTGATGTAAGCTCACTGTATTTGGGAGGCCTGATCGGGATTTTCCTCGTGGCGGCCCTTTTGCACCCTACAGAAGCTTTCTGTTTGGTTGATGGCGTTTGGTATCTACTTTGCCTTCCATCCGGTTATCTTTTGCTGATTGTGTACTCTATTTGTAACATGACAGATCGCTCTTGGGGTAAGCAACACATGCTTTCCAAATATGATTAGTTGTGTTTTTGTTTTGGAAAGTGCTTGTACTTACAGAATATTAATTGACCTCTTGGCGAGGCGGCAATTCAACATGTAACTGTTCAGTGGCAAATAAATACATCATGTAAAGGTGGATTTAGATGGAACAACTTTGTAGCAATGTAACTATACAGTGTTTTAGCTTGCAGTGCTCTTCTCTTTAACCTCGTTCCTGTTCATGCAAAATTGGAAGCTGATTGTAACTAAAGAATATCTCTCAATTAATCAACTGACCTCTTAGCGATGTAGCTTCACTCTAATTATGTAGACGTTTTACACAACTTCTACCATATGCATGTAACATGATTTTTGTAGTTTGGTCATGAAACATGCATAGGCCTACATGCACCTTCGGACTTGAAGTGATAGGGGGAGGGGGTGACCTTCCCGGAAAAACATTAAACAAAAACTCAATGTGTGAGTGTTGAAATCGAGATACAAACGTACTCTATCGAAAGACTGAGAATTCTGCTAAAGTCAGGAACTTATAGAAGAGAAAAAGTTATTTCTTCCTGGTACAAAAATGCCTAGAAAAAATTTAAAACAACCCTTCATTTCCAACCACTGGTTCACTGCAGTTGTGGCGCTTATAGTGGGGAATGTTTAGAGTAGGATTACCCTCTCTGGGATTAAAGTTCATGACATTTTTGTCAATATATATGCAGTACACACAGAAAGATACATTGGATTAAGCATGTTCCATGTAGAGAGATCGCATGTGCATATTCATTTCAATATGTCGTAACTTTTTTTTTATTTCTTATATGTATTTTGTTAGTTTCCCGACAGGTGTCATTCTGGAAGGTTATTGAATTCCCAAATAATAAGTGTGAGGTTCATCAGTTGAAGTAATGATCTACTCGCCTACAGTTTAGCGCATTGTTCTCTCTAAATTCTAATCTGCACTGTACTTGTCACTTTCTTGTTTGTGAGGTATCAATATTGCCCTCTGAAGTGGTTGGAAATGACAGAGATGTTTAAACATATTTAAAACTTGTTAGTGCTTAAGAGAGGAAAATCTCTACCATCGATGTTGCGAGAACTCTGAAAGTTATAACCTTATGATAAAGATTATTTTAAGAAATTATTTGCCATTTGTGGTGGGTTTGCTTGAGATACGTCTGCGTGAAGGCAGTAAAGCGGTTTGATGGCCTGGTTGGATTTACTGTACTTGGTACACGCAAAGCACTTCATTCCTTATTAAGGGTGAAAGGTGGGTAATTGAGTAGGAGAAAACTGTTATTATCTCAGATGAAATGCAGTACCTAATTTCAATACATTTTCCAGGGAAATTTCCATTGCTAGTCAGAGTTGTTCATGTACATTGCTTTAACACAGGCCATTTAATGATGTTTGCTTTTGCTCAGGCACAAGGGAGGAAAAAACCAAGAAAGTGGATGATGTTCCTTGGTATACGACACTTTGGACAAAGATCAGGTATATTTGTACATGTTGCAGACCTGAGCCAACACCACAGCCTGGTGAAACTAGTAGGGTGGAAGGGCATGTAACTGATACGGCTTCTGCAACCTCTGGGGAGGTGAGTACTCCTATCAGAGCTACGTCACGATTTGTGCATCTTGAAAAATGTACCTAAATTTTTCAAGTTGGTCGTTTGTACTCAGTGTTAATTTTCTCCATTCTTAACCGTCTTTTTCTCTCTTTGGTGTTTTTCTATATTTACATCTTAGTAAACTGCTATTTTAGGTTTTCTTTAATTGAAAAGGTATTTTGTACCAGGCCAAAATGTCACAAAATACTGTGACTGTGCTCCTTGAACTTACATACAGTGCAAAGCACAAATACCGTGGCCTACCTACAGCGCCCTGTAGGAAATCCCTAGTCACTCTATAATGAGTATATCTGTTCAGTACATCAGACATATTCAGACTGAAGTGCTTCTGATTTTAAGATCCAATCTAGACACTTGCAGGAAAAATGAGCCAACCGATTGCAGAAGAGTCTCTGTTAGTCCCTCATTTAAGAGATAATCTCATTATAAAACTTTTCGAGGACTTCATGTAATGAACCTGTAATGTAATAACACCCAAGAAGCCGTATTTATACTTGTTGAATTTTTTGCTGCAAAAGTATCATATAGTGTCTGCCCAATGTGATGTACTGCCAGAATTCCTGTGAAATTCATCATTCTACATCGGTTTTGTTTTATTCAAGGAGACTTCCTCATCTGATAACGGGTTACAACCTTCTGAAGATGAAGGTGCTGCTCTCACTGTTCATGTAGACGATCCTGGTAAAGAGGATGATGCAGGCTCCTCTGTTACTACTGACCATACCACTAAACTATTGGATGATGCACCGCCTAAGTCAGCTCTGAAGCACGCTCCAATACGCCGGCAGCCGTCTCTAACTCGTGGTCAGTGTTGTAAATTAAGGAGAAAGGCACAAACGCGCTTGACTGAAAATTGATACATCTTTTTGACGTAATGTGGAGTTGGACATTTCTCTCCAAAAAACTGTTATCCTTGAAATGGAGAAGTCCCCTGTACTAATCGTGTACACCTAATTAATAACCTAATTAAAGTCATTTACTTAACTCTGAAACACAAAACATTCGTGGGCAGTTATATATAAAGAAACCTAATTACAAGCTTTAACTTAGCTAAAACTACAAATAAATTGAATTTTTTTTATTTTAAACCATGTAAAAATATTTAATTATATATATTGGTTGTATAAACGTGTGTAAAACGACCAGTCATTCTCGGCTAGATTGCAGCCTCGACAACCACTGACATTTGCAGCTAGGGCAATAAGGTCTTGATTACGTGTGACGCTTTTAAATTGCTTCAAGGATGGCAGATTTCCTATCCTAGGAGTGAGATCACTCCACAGTTTAGGCTCTAAGTAACGAAGTGAGCATTTTCCATATGCCACCGAGTAGATCAGAGGTTGAACAAATTCTCGAGCCATGGTCTAATTGGAAAAGATTCCAAAGTCCCTATTGCAGTAGTTTATGTTTAATCGTTAACATGAGGGTGGCACTGTCCTGTAATCTTCTGCTGTATAACGATGGTATGTCTGCTTTTGCCAGTAGTTTCTCGTAGCTAGAATCTTTATCCTTAAATACTGTCCTGAGTCCTCTTTATTATACTGGCGCGCTCAAGCTTTCTCCTGTCACTAGCTTGTAGAAGAAGCAGGTGAGGTGTGATAAGATGGCAGCTTTATTTAGTTGCAGCTTTGCCTCAGTTGGTATCAGGTTTTTCACTCTCATAAGGACTTCAATCCTTTGGCTTGCTTTTTTACACACATTGTTGACATGATGGCTAAAATTCAGCTTACTATCTATCGTGACGCTTAAAAGGTTTAGCTTTTCTGTCGACTCTATTTCCCCTCCTTGAATACTTATGATCATCTCATAAAGTATTTCCGTAACCTTCTTTGGGTGTAAAATGATACACTACAGATTGGACAGTCATGTATTTACCTGTGTCTGTTGTCTCTTCCGAGGAGTGAGCGGGAACTTCCTAGCTTTTATAAAACGTTCTCTAGCTTGGCTTTTTTATGGTGACATATGCTTCTTGTTTTGCTTTGTAGAAAGTCAAAAAGAGGATAGTGGACGTTTTACGAAATTTCGTTATCCTGGGGACAAGAAGGTTACATTTGCAACCAAACTTCCCCGGCTGCATCCTGAAACCCCAGTGGAGGACTGGCTCCAAAGAGACTTTCGGGTAACATTTTTAAAAGAACTACATGCAAGCTCTCCAATTTCGTTCTCAGGCTAATATTTGTTTCTACGATCAATATGTTAGCATTCTAAAAGTCTACCCGTGCTTTGTTTTTATAGAGTGCACTCGAAATTATGTGATTACCGATACTTATTTTGTGTTCTCTTCTCGTTACAGCAACTGTATTTGAATAACTTTAAAGATTGTGGCTATGACAACGTGAGCTTCATCGCTGGTATGACAGACAGGGTTAGTATTCACACCAGCAGTAGTGATTGTGGTTTCAGCTCCTTCTGTGCTCTCTTTGGGCTTTGAGGAGAATTATTTGGGAGAATGCAAAAGTGGGCAATTAAAAAAAGAATGCTTATTAGCATGCAAAGATTGCCCCATACTTTGTTTTCTTCTCTAATCCTTAATTCATCGGTCAGTAGTGAGAGCGCGTTCCGCCAATGTGGTCTGGGTTTGATTCCGGCCCGTTGTCATGTGTGGGTTGAGTTTGTTGTTGATTCTCGCCCTGCCTGCTCCGATGGATTTTCTCCAGGTTCTCCGGTTTTCCTTCCTCCCCTGAATTATTTATTTATTTTATATATTTAATGAATCTCACAAAAGTAGAAAAAAAAACAGTTCATAGAAAATACAGATATTCTCACTTCAGTGTGAAACGGCTTAAACAAGAACAAAAAATCAATTTTTGCTGTCGCTAATGATACGGTGTGATTTATTTACCTATTTTTCAAGCCGCTTATATCTTGTCATTTTGAATATTGTTTCCAACTAAACAGAACTTAAAAGACATTGGTATTGAGAAACGTGGTCACCGAAGGAGGCTGCAGATGGAAATTGAGAAGCTACCTCAAGTAGAAATTGCCCAGGAAGTGCCGGTAAGTCAGTGTAGACATCCTGCATGGGCCCTTGGAACTGAAAGTGGCTCTCCCTTCAGAAAAAGTGACCCATAGTGGTTTTAAGGAAACACCGTTGGCAAAACGAGGCTTCCCCTAGAAGCTCAATTCTTGTAGGAGGTGATTAAAGTTTTCAACAAGAATAAGAGGTTTAACAATAATCATAATTATTTGATTGTAGTGATATGAACTCTTCCGAAAGACTCTGGCTACTTTGGCTGCTACGCACAACAAGCTCACAATTTACTTTCCTCTTTTTAAAAAGAAACAAACAATGTACAAAATTAAAAAAATTAATGAAAAAAATTAATGTATAGTGAAAAAAAAAATAGTGCAAAACAATAAAAGAAAGAAGAAAAAAGAAAGAAACGAGTAATCAGACATTTCTTGTGTTTTGTTTTGGTCAGGAAAATGTTGAAGATTGGTTAACTGAACTGGGTCTTGATGAATACTGGGAAAACTTTGTTCAGAGTGGCTACACAGAGCCAAGAATGCTCGAAGATCTAAAGGTTATGAACAAGGAGACACTGAAAGAGACCTTCAGAATCATCAAACCAGGACACTTAGAAAAGATGTACAAGGCGATACTGAAAGTACAGTACCCAACTGAAGGTAGGCTATTGTTATCCTGATCGTCACATAGCACGGATGGTACGTTTGAAGCACTCTACAGTAGGGGATATGAACTCACGGACAGGCCGCGGCTATTGCTATGTTTTCTTGGACAGCAAGCTTTACTCTCCAAGTGTCTTTTTTAGGAGCATAAAAATATTGGGTACCAAGAAAGTCATTCTTGTCTCCAAATGCCATGGATCAGCATCGAGAACAAAAGGAACGTAGCGATTACACTTGCTACCTCCAGTTGGAGAATTTATGGCATTATCTCGCAGAGGTTGTTGTGTGCTCATAGCTGGGGAATAACGAATATCCTTCTGGAACAATTTGTTTCCATAACTGCTAATCAATGAGCCTTAAAGGAAGAAATACTTTGGAAGTGAAGTACTCGTAGTCAACAATGAGAGATCTGTTCTCACCTTTTCCAAGTCTTTTTAACGAACGTTTGAATTGTAAAGAATGTAAAATTACCAAACAAATGCATCAGATAACAATTTCTACATGTAGTATCCTTTCTGCTATCCATTTCACAGCTCAGAGAAGAATTCGGCGGACACGCGATGAAACAAACAAGTTGATGGTCATGGATTTAAAGGTGGATAATCAAGATGGTGGACATGAATATCAATTTTGGGAAGGTAAATGCAAACATGTAAATGTAATTTGGTTATATCAACTAAGTTAAAAATGTAAATTGGCCACCGTAACGAGTTGAAAAGCTGACGTTTCGAGCGTTAGCCCTTCGTCAGAGCGAATGGCGAAGGGCTAACGCTCGAAACGTCAGCTTTTAACTCGTTACGGTGGCCAATTTACATATTCAACTTAGTTGATATAATCAAATTACCTTGTTACCCCAAACCGACGCAGCACAACAGTTTCTTTAGAAACTTTCACCCTTTATCCATATGTAAATGTAAGTCTCATTTATAGTGATCATGCACGTAGCTATACAAGCACTAGGCTTAGCTAGTTTACAACTTTAAGGTACTTATAAATAACGAGTTTCTTTCGTTTTGCTCGGTTCTAGTTTCCATCAGTCTAGGGTTTGGTCGAGGCTGACTATGATAATCCGTTGGTGTTGTATTTTGTTCTCATCCGAAAATCCCAAAGAACATTTGCAAATTGGTTTTTGCAAATTGGGTGTTGCGTTTTTGTGTTTGCTTGTAGTAACATTCATCCTTTCTGAGAGGTTAATGGTGGAATTAACTGCTTTAATTTACATTTCTGATTAATCAATACACTTTTAAACCAGTGTTCCAGATTATGCCACAATTTCTGTACGATATCATAAAGTAGTTTTCTATTTCAGAAGACATATCTTAACTTTCTAGATCAACTTAGAACAGACCGGGATATTTGTGTTCTCGGTACTGAGGCTAATGTGGAGAGTATTTTCAAATGCAAATGATATTTATCTCTTTTTGATGACATTCCCTCGCATGAATCTCCACTGCAAGCTAGTTCCAGCAGTCAAAAACCGGGAATACGAAAAGGGCCTATTGTGAGTGCGAAATTATTGTTTGATAGACAGCAATCTTGAAAGCTGGATCTAAGACCTTAGCGAACCTACGCCACGGTTTGCCCATCTTGAAAAGTTGAGCCTTCCTCGTTTGTAATCCCTGTTAATCTTCTGTTATCTCTTTGATGTTTTTCTGTCTTAGTAATCTACTATTTTGAGGTTTCCTTCATTTCAAGGGCAATTTTGAATGGGCCGAAATATCTCAAAATACCGTAACCGAGTCCCTTTAATCTTTTTACTTGAAATGAGAACATTATCCGCGAAGTTGTATTTGTAAATCCGCCCAGAATAAATTCAGGGTTGAAGGAGTTAATCCATCATTGCCGCGCTCTTCCCTGTGAAGTACTAGGGAATCAGTTTTAGCAATGACAACGGGGTCGCCGAGGACGACACTTTGTAAAAAATGGATTTATATTTTACCTTCGAATTTCGCGACTGTGTAGATCTTTTCAGTACGCCTATCGGTCTAAAACTAGCTCAGGATAAATATGAAATGACGCCGCTCAATTCCATACGAAAAATTAGCCAATGCGGTTTGCGTTATCCGAAATACGTAGAACTTGGTCATTTCACGTTGTTGTTTTGCAGACGATGGCTAAAAATATACCAATGTTCTAAACACACGTACAGAACTATTGTTCTCCTCATCTAAGCTTTTTTAGTGACGTTTTGTTGGCGTCGCCGTCGTGATTTGCTAAAACTCCCTACTGAGCGGTATGAAGTCACAGGGTGCTTGTGTGTTATGCCATGCATGGATTGGAGTGTCATGTGATGTATACGACACTGTATGTCACCTGCAGATACAGTGTGGAGATAGGTTTGCATCATTACTTGTAAATTTTTATTTTGTAAGAGCATTGAGATTTTTTAATGTAATGCGCTAGAAATAAATTATTATTATTATTATTATTATTATTATTATTATTATTATTATTATTATTATTTGAAAGCAGATTAGTTAATAAATAGCAAATCGACTTATCAAAGTGAAAAAAAATGTAGGTCTTAAGATGGAGTTTTGTTCTAAATGCAACTGACATCGCAGCCTGTTTTTGTGTACAGGTCTGCGGAAAGCCTGCCTTGTACCGGAGTCAGCTGTGTTTGGGGCAGTTGAAGAATTAAAAGAGAAGCTTGAAGATCTCCGTGACAATACTCTGGTGGTGTTTGCGATTGCCAACGCTATTTGGATAATTCTGATAATGGCCCTTGTCGAACAGAAAAACCTGGAAGTCTTCGGAACCAATGTCCTGGGTTTTTCGTTTCTCTGCGTCTACGGCTTCCTCATAGTTATACAGTTTTTGACTCTGCTATGGCACAGGGGTGTGACGCTCTGCCACGTGATTGCACGTGCTCCTTGGAGGCGTGGTCAGTTGCACATGGTGTGGGCATTTGATGACCAAAATCTGCCTCCTCCTCCCGATGAGCGAGCCTTGGAAGCCGTCCGCAACCATCAACGCCGGAGACCTCGCAGAAAATCTAAACTAGAATTGCGCCGCCCATTTAGCCAGCCAAGTTATACCAGCGAGGAACGAGAGCATCTCCTGACGGATTCAAGACCGCAGTCCGCAACTTATGGTTCACGATCATTGTTGGTTTAGGGATGTGTAGACCAAATGTTATCAGTATGTTAACGTGCGTTTGTGCAGTTTAGTCTAATTAAGAGCACAATTATCAGAAAACCAAACATTGTGGCTGCGTCAATGCTGGCTTCAATATTCACTATAAATTAATAGTAATGGAAGGATTTCGTAGTGTGGGGAATAGCTGTAGGTGCCTAAAAGTCCATGTGACCTAAATTGTGGGTACATTCGGCTCAACACACGATTGACGCAGGACTACGTTAGGCATCTGTTAGTGTTTTGAATGGCTTAGAGCGTGATAAATCATTCTGAAGTAGCAGGTTAACTTTTCAATTGCAAAACAAAAACCACATATAGCTTGCGCTTAAAACCTTCTCGGTGGCAGCGTCAACATTCTCCGAGATGAACAAAATAGCTCAGTCTAGGCGTAGAAATAGATTTTAATAACATAGACATTTAATTACATATTACATATACCTTTTATTACTGTTTTTATTGCATTTTATAGTTCTTAGATGCTGGTTTTATTTTTATTTTAAATCTCATTTTTATAAGATCATTGAATACACTGGCCCTAAATATATTATTGTTATCATTAAGACATTAACACCTTACCGTTGCGTTTCCCAAAGTAAGAACATCAGCAACTGTTCATAACGTCGATGGTTCACTAAAATATCTTATGAACACGATAATGGATGGTTCTATTTCTCTAGGTCAAAAAAATCCTCTGGAAATGGAAATGCGGTTTAACAAAATGTTGATTTAACGACATGAAAATAAAGCTTCATACCTGTCTGTTTTTCCGTGACGATTTTTCCGAAATGACGTTTCAAAAAGATGGACTGTTTTGTGCCTCAGTAGACAGCAGTATGAGTCGTTCTTTGGTTCACCGGCAATAATCAACTGTCAAAGTTAGCTCTCAAGTTAGTCTTCCACTTTTTATTATTGGTTCTCACTGTTAAACAGTATTGGTATAACAGCTAGTAATGTATTGGAGAATTACTATTTTGATATTCATTATTGAGACTGGAATCAGCTAAATGATGTTTGCACGACTGAGATTGGATGCCTGATAAATTCGTAGGCTTCCACTTTGAGCAGATAGCCCCTAGATTGCATAACTCTTCCTGGCTTATGTAACCCCACAACCCAGCCAATGAGCGCACGGAAGGAAGGGACAGGCGGGGGGACACTGCAGCCTTTTTCCAAAAAACGCTGGTCGTGAATGGCCATGGTTCAGTCTCAAAACACGCGCGTTGAAGTTGAACCACTGCAATGTATATGCGTATTATAACGAACCAATGACCATAGGCACTAAGCTTTGGACTGTTAGCATTTAAGAATTTCGCATTTCATTTCTGTCCGCAATGAAGTCATTTACAGGGCTTTTTAACTTTTTAAGTGTTAAAGTAGTTAGGAAATGATTGTACTTGAGGAAAATGAAATATTTTTATATTAAAATACTGTAAGATAATTAACAAATATCAGTGTTAAAAATGCCATAAATGGTATCCTTTTGGTTTCATTTAATTAGGTTGAACTTTTTCAGTAATTGATAGAGTAGTATCTCCAACTGCTCTGTCACCTGGCTGAATAAAACGCCATGAAATGTAGCTGTGTTTTGTTTAAAGTATACAATGTTTGATAAACGTAAAACAAAGATAACAGCCTTCTTAAACAAACCATCCACTGTTGCAAGCAGTTTCGAGCCTCTGGGTAGGGGTGTGCGGCCCGCTTCTCAAAACCCTTACCCTATTTATGACTAAAATCTGCGATTTTCCCTACCCTAATCATGACCTGACCAAAAATTTGATACCCTATTTATGACCTGACTCTTAGATCATTAGGGGAAGGGCTTTTGTTGTTGGCTTTATTTAGCCAGCGTAGCAGGCGTTAAACCGGGTAGAGGAAGGCAAAGCACGTGTGGAAGAAGGAGGGCGTGATGAAGAAGTAGCTTCTAAAAAAGAGTGCAAAAATCAATACCCTATTTATGACCAAAATGGCGGCAATACGGCTAAAATCTATACCCTATTTATGACCAAGACGGCTGAAAAACCATTCCCTTTGGGGCCGCACATACCTATATAGCCCATATAAGGGAGTACCCCCGGGCTCTCCGGTTTGATCAGCCTCAACCGCTGCCGATGTTGGAAGACTGGACTCGAGATGGTTGAACCAGATGAAAAACGAACTTTCTCCTAGCGTCTTTCTTCCCGTCTTTCTATCCACGAGGCTGGATGACAAAGACAGCCATCTCTCATCACTCGTGGCTGGTTGCTGACGGATCGGAAGATTCATTAGCAGGCTACAATCCTGGCGAAATCGTGTAAAACGCTATCACTTTTCATAAGGACAGCAATTCAGTTTACTCCCGTTCTCCTAGAGATTTTTGTTGCTCAATGTTGAGTTTCACAAGTCAAACGAGTCACTAAGCTATAGCCTGTGTTGCGGACGTACGGGGAAAAGGAAGGATTTACTACGGTTTAAGGCCTTATGCATTTTTCAGGGGGTGTGGGGAAAAGGTTAGGCTATATCCGAATGCAAATTTCCACAAAAAAAGGCGAGAAAAAACACAAATGGCCAGGACTGTAGAAGGCATAACGACAGCCTCCAAAATAAACCTTTTTAATGTCGGTATCAGTGCTGGGTGTTCTTTCCTTTAGCTGACTGGAAGCAAGATTTGCATCCAACTATATTCGGTTTGTATTATCATGCTTGGTTTAAGACGCGTTGAGAAACCGCCTAGTTATTTATCAACTTGAGCTCGTCGAGGTAATTAACCACCGTAGAAAGTTTGTGAAGCTTTAGTGCTGAACTCGCACTGGTAAAGATTAGAACAGTCAGAAAGAAATAAAGTTAAAAATCGCCCCGGGAGCCTGAGGCGAATACAAGATTTTAGAAAAACGGGTTCAAAATGCGGACCAACGTAAACTGTCCCCTGTTGGGGGTCCGGAAAATGGTTAAATTTGAGCTTCTAGGAAATGAAATGTCCGCCATTGTAAGGCAAAATCAGCGTGTTATTATGTCTCATTTTGTTAATCTAGGGAGTGCGTAGGAATCCCTGTAGATCCGCTCCCGGGGATTCCTTTCCAAGCTGAAAGAAGAGCTCAATTGTTACGTTAAATTACACGTCATTTCAGCTACAAATTTCAACATTTTTTTGTTACGTCCGGGGTCCCGTGGACGCTCCATACCCACCTCCTCCTGACCTCACTTTCGTGTTTCCGCATTTCGTGCGTTTTCAATTCACGCCTCATGACAACCTCGTTCGTAGGCTCTTTCTCCTCTGCCTCCTTTTGTCATTGGGAGTGTTTCAAACCTTGTGTTTTGTAAAAGTAAAATTTGTCTCTCTTTACAAAAACGTATGCGGACCCTTGACGTTTGCCAGGCTTGCAACTCAGATTCACTAGCTGGGTTTACAGATTGGGAGAAGTTTAAGATGTGCAAGCCACCTCATCATGATGCGATAACCTGCTTTCGCCTGAAAAAAGTATATATGAAAAAACCATCAAAAATAACAAAAGTAAAATGAACGAAAACGCTAGGGGATCGATTTCTTTTTCAAGAACCCCTTCAGTACCGTCATATTTTATTAAGGTGGTGTTAGACAAGATTTTTAATACAAAAAAATTGCAATGAAAATCAATATTGTGTAACATTGGGCACTGGGCGACTTTCAAAACAACATTTCTCATTTGCGGGTTCCAAGAAGTTTTAAAATCTGCGCGCAATGTTCCCATCTGTTCATCATCATCAGCATCAGCATCATACTTTATTTACCTTCGGATTTTAGAGCAGCTTTAACAGCTAATGTGTCTCCGAGCATTTCAACAACACAACAGCACAATGGGCAAAGACCAGATCACAACACCGGGAACTTCGTGCACTACTCTTTAACGTCTCCTGCTGACCAAAACAGTGAAGATGCAGGTGACGGGGCCTACGGTTAATCCAACCTCGTAGAACGAAAGTACGTTCTCGAGGAGAGAGGACCCTGGGAACGAGGTTGCGGTTTATCGGCTTTATCCGAGAAGACTGGTATATGTAAGGTATATCTAACCATTCGCAGATGTCTTTGCAAAGGCATCATATTCGGTGTTGGTCCGGTCTAGGGCTCGAACCCGAGACCTCCTGCACGTTAGTCTGACGCTCTACCAACTGACGACGGTTATATCTGTTTGTCCTGCTATTGACCATGAAAGTTAGAAACGCGCACGACAATCTCGGCATGTCAGGCAGCGTCCATACTACGCAAGAGAAATTTGAAAACGCAGCTTTATTTCTACGGTCCACACTAATCCGTCACGAAAATGCAGCTTTTCGAAAAACGCTCTTCAAACCGAAGGAATTTGAAAACGCCAGCTTTTCGTTTCCTGCGGATGGAAAACATTTTGAAAAGGAAGCTTTTCAAAAATGATTGTGTCACGATAATCAACTGATTTTCCTGACCGAGTTTTCCTCAAATTCAAATCCAAAATGAACGGTGATTGTTCTACGGTGTAGTGTGAACGGCGTTTTCAGAGTAAAAACTCGGCGCATAAATTCGTTCGCTCCGCGCATATTTTCGTGCGCTCGCTTTTCATTGGGGAAAAAAGGCTTTGAACAGACAAAGAAGATTGTGAAAAGTTTGCGTCTTTATTTCCTCATCATCTTATTAAGATTTCTTCACACATCCACCAAAACAGAATTTTGTCTGGATAAAGGAATAACAACAATCTTGTCTATAGAACTTTTCATTTCCTTTATAAAGAAGGGTAAGGCTACAATACAGCTTATGTACAGCCAGTATGGCAAAGGTGGTGTACTACCAAAAGGCCAAAACCACAAGCCACGCCTGTTCCCATCACGCAAGTGGTGTGAAATAACAGCTACAACAAACATGTATGGAAGAGATCGAAGAAAAGAAATGTTTTGTGCAAACCACACTTGCAGTATTGGACCCAGAATGAAAACAATTGTTGTTGCATGAAGAAAGGGTCTCCTGTTGAGCTGAAGGGCATCCTGAAAAACATAACAGAGAGCAATTTTCACATTGTACATTTTCATAATACTCAAATAAAAAGACTCGGCTTTGCTTTTTTTCTGACCAGAGACTGTTAAATCATTTTACATATGTTCAATTTTGTCATAGCAAGTTGAATATTTTAAAGTGCACCTAACACCAAAAATTTTTTTTCGCTAAAATAATGAAGCTTATTTTTTGGAGTAATTTGCCGCGAAAATTTTTTGATTTGGTTAAATCCTCGATATTCTGTGCCCGTCGAAACCGAGTTGTGGATGGTTTGCGACTGCGCATGGGGAATCTGGGGAGAGTTAAGAGGCTGTCCGCGTAAGAACGGATAAGGCAAATTTCGGACCTTCACCGATTGGCCTCATTTTTCCAGTGAA
>OMLO01001512.1_pt1 | contig 17951 bp, 6 predicted proteins | sample 1674811 | NCBI WGS metagenome assembly OMLO01 (sample SAMN06265003, study PRJEB25207) | coral metagenome | isolation source: Coral host | place: Mexico:La Bocana,Puerto Morelos, Mexico | collected 2008-11-13 | reverse complement strand
CACGCGTACCGCGCTCCAATCAGAGATTCATCATTATTTGATCGAATTTTCAAATCCTTTTTCCTGTTCGTCATCTACTCTTAAGCTGGAATTCTGCCTTTTCAAAAGTGGTAATCGAACATTATCTATTGCATTCTTATCTTTCGAACGCGCTTGTACAGGTGGCCTAAAGGCCTTAAAAGGACCAAGGATATTGGGAGGACCTAGTCTGTTTGGATCCGATGAAGATGACGACATCTGCTGATGTCCTGATTTCGACGCTATTGTGGGAAGCTTTAACCTCTCTGTATCTCTATATGCATCTTCTACTTTTGATAAAACTATATCTGGCACTTCAAAGCGGTCTCTCTCTCCAATACTACCAATAGTCTTCCGTCTAACGACTGGAGTAGGACTGCTGGTGTATTTTTCTTCTACTAGTGGTGGTAATACGGATAAAGAACTATGGGATGATATCCTTTCTTTACGCCGTTGATTAATAAACTTTGCAGACATTGGATTGTCCTCTGGGCCGCTCTTTGTTATTTTATCGTGTCTTGATGTACCGCTCACGTGCTCAGCGGGTGACGAAAATGAACCCAAAGGTTCGATTATGTAACTCTCGCCATCAACGTTATGGTTGTTTTCAACAGCACAGCCTAAGCGTAGTTTCTGACACAGTGGCAAAGTATCATTACTGATGAACTGTCGACAACGTTCTTCCCAAGCTGTTAATTTGTACAAATGAAAGACATCTTGATTGTTAAATTCCACAATGTCTTCAAAAGTTGGCAAGTTTTCTTTCTTCTCGTTTAAGAGTGGCTTGGCGAAGCCATCGTTTCCATACTTCGTATTAAACACTTCTGATTCCACACGATCGTCCAGTCGTTGATTTCCACTTGATGGCTCCCTCTGTCCATCATTCCCGTAGCCATTCGAGACCTCATCCCACATTTTTGGAAAAAAACTGCAATGAGTGTGCTGATATCACATCCACATATATCAGCTAGTTCCCTTGAAAGCAGAACGTCTTGAAATAATACCCTGGCGTCGTCCACTTCTCTTAAGAAATCATGGCACCGTCAAATTGACGTAGACTGTGATTGGCATAACAAAGATGCAATAGTTTGTAGCGACAAGCATGGTGCTTGCCACATCTGCCATCAAGAAACGAATTCAAACAGTTCCTGTTCGAGATAAGATTACATGTGCGTTGCATCGCGTAATCGAGTGCATTGGCTTGCTTAAACACCTATCAGCAGATTGCATTGTGTTTATTATCTCCAAGTTGGTCTACACACCAAGGCGTATCATGCGCGGACTGCACCAAAATAAATAATGTAATGTCGATAATAACAGATTGTATTTGTACACACATCGCAGCCGAGATAATGTTAATTTTGGTTTGAAACGAAATTTTTTTTTTAATGTCAAATATCATACCGAAAACATTTTTGTGTTTTAATTATTTCATCGGTTAAACTCAATGGGATGTTATAAAGAAAATTCCCGTTCAATGCTGAATTATTTATTATGTCTGGCTGAGGATAATTATAATCGCGAAAATTCATCTTACATGATGAGTGCAACGTGTCCGAAAAAGAACTTTTGTTTGCCATATGAAATTTTAAAAAGCGTCATTTAAAGCTTCCTGTTGCCAAACTTCTTCTTGTCAAGGCATTACAAAATACTTGAAATAAATTAACAAGAAACAATGGAGACGGAGGCATCATACTAGAGGGCACCCATGAACGAAATGAGGAACGAATGAAATAAATGATACACAATCTATCAATTACAGTGATGTTTGTCTCTTTCGCACCAGACTTTCTCTCCTCTATCAGTTGAAAGAGCTATTTACTGTGTTAGACGCCCCTCGGTGCATGTTTTCAATTTAAAGTTGTTGTCGTTATGTAATTCCAATCTCGATTAAAAAAGCGTAGAAACATGATATGATTACGGTCGCTGCGCCTACAAATTATTGGTAGGAAGACGAACCGTTATGTACATGTTTGACTCACTGGGAAGGTGAGAGGAAATAATATCACGGGCACCGTAAAAGTCTTCAAACAAGATGAAAACAACTCTTAACTTTTAAAACCGCGTGGCCAACTCTACATTTGATATTATGAAATGGAAGTGGCAAGCCTACGTTGTAGGTCAAAACGAAATTCAAGTTAAATTGAAATTCCTTTGTCTCTTTGTCCCTAATTATTCATAGGTCATGAATAATTAACAATTAGATTATGAGTTCGAGATTTCTATGAGGTGATGTTCATGAGGCCGCAGGTCGAATCAACTGTCATCTCATAGAAATCGAGAGCGAGTTTTAGTAGAATTTTAACTAGGATTTGCTTCATATAACGATTCCAGATATTTCTAGGTCGGTTCTTGGTAACAACCGTCACGCTTTAGAGAATTAGCGCGTACTGAATTGAAAATTTCGAGCTTTTTAAATTCAAGAAACCCTAAATGAATTTGATTATCCATTTGTTTGCAAATGTGCTTTCAAAAGTTCGCAGAAACAAAGAAACATTTCAATTTTGTCGAGCACACCAAGCCACTGCACACTAATAGTGTGCAATGTCTCAGTCAATCAGATTAAGTGCAATTCTTCGCTAAATACCCTCTCTTCGATAGCCAATAAGACCGCGGGTTTTTCTTTAGCTATGTGATTCTAAAGAAAATTTGTGAATTAATATACTTTCCTTCTTCCCGCCCTTAAAGAAAGCTGACCCCTTAATAGAGGTACACTCTAAAAAACAATAGAAAAGCCCTCACTGAGTTTAAGAGTTTCTCATCGATTTGCTTAGCATGGCCTGAGTTAATCAGTCTATATTTCCTTTATTCAAAGCACAAGCTATACAAGCTGCTAAATTTGTACAAATCCAAACGTCTTGCATGGATAATACCCACTGTCGCGTTTTAAGACTTGTCCATTATATGACCACACTCATCCTCGAGAAACTATCACCTCAATGCTCGTAACAGCTCGTCAAATGATGATGAGAAGGCTTTTGCATGCTTCCTCTTGGTTTTATTGACCGTTGAATCTGCAAAGACGCCCTCTAAGTCGCCTGCGCTCTCTATCCGTTTGTGGCTACAACTGAGGATCTAGCTGTAGTAAAACCTACAAGATGTTCAAATTTTGTGCTCCTCAGCATTTGTGTTATGTGTAACTGGACATGTCAATAATTAGTAGGAGAATGGCATTTAACTTGACATACCAGGATTACTGAAAAGTTCTAGTTAGAACATTGGGGAAGTTTATAAGAAATGTGTAACCATCTGTTAACAACTCTAAGTCGTAAGCCTCATATAGGTAGGGTCAACAATTATCATTCAAGTTTTAGCCTAATAACAGGCACACAACAAAAAGCTGGATGTCTATTTTCTAGACCAGTTTAACGACAGACACATTTCTGTCATCCGTTTAAAAAACGTTGTTACATGTTAGGAGGTACGAAATTTACTATCTATAATTATGTATAGGGCTGTGGATAAAACCGGGAACATGGAACATTCATTCAAAAATTACAATAATTATGAGACAAATATGAAAATTTAAATAAAGAGATAACTCCGAAGCTCCGAATTTGCAAAAAAAGCGGAAAAAATCCGAATAACTGCAACGAGTAAAGGCTTGTCGCCGGCATTCCTTTCTCTGTTTTCTTTCCTCATTCCGTATTTATTTTCTTTCTTCTCTCCAGTTTTTGTTATTAGTGTTTTCTATTATTTTTTCTTTGTTTCTCTGAGGTACTTTTTTTCTCTTAGAAGCTTTCTTTCGTTTTTTTCCTTTTATTCTGCCGTTCTTCATTTCCGTCGATCGTTTGTCCATACTTTCAACAAACGAACTACGAAACAACGATTGAACGAAGGAGATACTATCTCCTTCGTTCAATCGTTGTTTCGTAGTTCGTTTGTGTATTGTTTTGTTATTCGTTTGCCCTTTCTTTCGTTCGTTTATTTTCAACTCCATTGTTCGTTTTTGTTTTCGTTTCGTTATTGTTGTCATTTGACCTTGATCCTTTAGATAACTCTCATATCGGCCACGAACATTTAGCACACCATGATTGCACCCACTGTATTGCCAACGGATGGCCAGTCAATATCTGCGTGGCTCAAGGCACGCGGTATTCGATATGAGAAACATAGCCAAGTGCTACCTTATCGTAATGTAGAATTAAAAATATTGCTTTCCAGCTCTGGAATCATGATTTCAAAAATATATAAAATAGTTTTTTGTACTCAGAAGGATCATATAAAGGTCTCGCGGGGGCTAAAATAATGTCATAGATTCTGGCTATATCGAAGCTATTGTCTTTGTTCAAAGAGGGCTTACGTAATCTTATCTCAATTGCCTCCCTCATGCGGCAAATGAAATACAAGCAAGCTCACAACGTATATTATAATGTTTTCTGTTTCATTCGATATCAGTCGAGATAACACATCTGATAAAAAAGAGTATTATATGATAATGTAATCAGATTCTCCGAAGTGGTAGCATAGCAAACTTATGTACACTAGTAGGGAGTACTTATATCTTGGTCAGTAAATAAGATGGGAATGAAACTTTTGTTTTGGAGTATTAGCCTACGAATGCCATGTAATCACCTCCCACAGTGTTCCTCCACCCCCCGCCTCTTTAGCACAAAAGTCTTAAACGAAATAAGAAAAAGAAAGTAACCTCGGTTATCTTTGTCAGGAACGTTAAAAAGCAGATACTGCAAAGCGTAGCTTATTAGAAGAAGATTCAGTACGATTTGGAGAAAATGAAGCCGATGTAATTTGCACATGTTCTCTGGAATTTTATCTTGAACGTAAAACGTGTAGTCAATATAAGATGAAAACAATACCTCACGGCACTCAGTAGAGAAACCTAACAATAGATACTGATCCACCGCAAACAGCAAAACAATATGGCGAAAAGAAACTCATTGCAAGAACAAAACAAGAGCTTAATACCCCTTAAATCTCTTTTCACGCTCAATGATGATAGCCCGGTAACTTCTTCAGATGGTACTATAAAAGCCCAACTGAGTTTAAGGTCACCTCGCAATGCACGATTTTACTTTTGAAGAGCCTCAATTTCTGTCTCTTCGTAATATGATCCACTTGTTAAAACTGCATTTGTCCTACTTTTTATCCGATATCTTTTTGTTTTAGAAAGCTTTTAAAGGCTATTAAAGCTCATGCATGCTCTCTACATTCCATACCCACTGTTCAATTATATATAACATGTAATATAACATATTATTTTTTTGTTTCCTTTCATAAAGCTGTATCAAAATCTCTTTTAGCATGTGACTGTTAACTTAGATTCTTCTTTAGTCATTTCTTTGATGTTAATAAAGAGAGTTTATGGAGATCAATATAAAAATCTAAGACAATCTAAAGAACCTAATCAGTTACTCTACACTGTTATCCTTTCCATCCACGTGTTTAGTTCCACTCACAACAAAGGTTTAGCTGAATCGTTATAAACATATGAAACCTATTCATGATCACTGTTTACAAAGACATGTTGTTCTCGAATGTTTCTCGTTTCATTGCTAAAATTGGATCTATATTTACTTGACGTATATAGTTGACCGTCCTTAAGCATTACCCTTAGACACACAGAATATCCCAGTGTTAGGGTACGTTTGGCGTGTGTCCAAGCAGAAGGAAAACTTTCCTTTGATGTAAATGACCTGAGGATTTAGATTAATTTGATTTTAAAGACATTTCAATCTTGACTGAATGAAATCATTTAAGAACGCTTTTTGTTGTTTCTTGTTTTCATTATCCTCACACTCGGGCTTTTACCGAATCCAGGATTTCCGAAAAAGAGATTGATCCTGGTTTTTTTTTACGCTACTCGGTTGCTTTAGCATTTAATTGAACATTTTAGCATACATCAGCTAAAAAAATTTGAAATCGTTTTTCTTTCAAATGAAACAGCTGCTATCATTAATTACCGAAGCGTAGAAACAGGACATCGATCTGTTTTAAAATATCGCATCGGTTGAATCAAACTGCCAGGTTGGAACAAAATTTTATGTATCATAAAGTGCTTACTGTAGTTAACAGAGATAAGGAATCCTTGTATTCAGGAAAAACTACACACAATGATTATGCAAATACGTAAACTATCATCACAATTGTTCACGAGTCTCTTAAGAGGCAATTTGCAATTTCCCTCTTACTTCCCGTCTCGAGCGCGTGCAAACTCAAGAGAGTGCACATTCAATGGGTTATTGTTCGTCGTCCTGGTAAATCAATATGTTTTCACCCAGCAAAGAGGAAAGTCACTTAATATCTGTCAAGGGAAAACGAATTGAAACCATTTCAAGAAAACAATGTTTCTTATTCGCGTCAGAAAGGACTGAAAAAATAATCAGTTTATAAAATTGTTAGCGCTTTAAGGTTTCTCAGTGCAATGAAAACACTGATCCTTTAACTAGGTATTTAAAGCTAATTTTCTCGGCTAGAGATCAACTCCTTTTGTGTACAGAGTATGTTGTTTGCAAACGACCATTAAACAAGTACATTGTACTTACAATCGGTCTCCAAGCCGTGCTCGCGGGCGCCATACGAAGCACGTGTCTTTTCCACCTGGTTAACAATGGCGATTGTGTTCGCCACGCGCAACATGTATCGCCGAAACAAAACCATCTAATAACGATTAATTACTTTCGCTTAATTATTCACACTAAGTTTCTTGATGTTCGGGCAGAAATCCGCGGCAAATAAAACACTTTCGTCGACCTACCACCTGCCACACTCCGCGCGGGGACGAGCTCTGATTGGCCTGCGATGGTCACGTGACAACACAATAAGTTAATTTTACTCAAAGTTTTGAATTCTGGGTTTTTGAATGTTCGCTCCTTGTCAGAACGCATTTGGTCATTGACTATGTGGAGTCGGCAAGCCAGATTTCGTCGAGAACGATCTGCACTTGCCGGTTGGAATTCCCCCTTGATGGAGCTTCGGCGAGCAGTATGTGGAATATACTGAATATTGTGTGTTTTTTAACGATTTACATTAATGGCAAGGCAGGTAAATTTGAACAGGGGATTTCTGGTGGATTTTTCTTGTGAGCGTGAGTGTACACCCAGTGTTGTTCATATCATAACCAGTCACCGGTATATTTACTTGGTATATTTCCAGCCGCCGGACGCTACAAACGACTCAAGTCACAGGAGGGCCGAGTCAACAACTGTCCACCAAGACTCGCGCCGAAGGTTTTTAAATCCTTCTGCACCAGTTCCACATGTGAAAATGACAAAATGTGCAAGACTAACGAGATCTGCGTGTGCACAAACCACTGCGGTAAACTCTGCATAGACCCAAGTAAGTCAAAATACTGAGTTTTGTAAAACCTGTGAAAATTCACTCGATCGCTCGATAGCCCCGCATCGCCTACGCGTTTTGTTTTTGTCATCCAGGTTGTGCATGCATTCAGGAAGAAATCAGGCATACACGGTGTGGAATCAACTCATTTTAGACGAGCTAGCTTTGCCTTATCAGCGCGATAAATTAATATTTTACTAGTGTGTACGCCGAGTAAAACCATCTCGTGCTAAATGATGGCACGTCGCGTCATCTCAATCTGCTCATCAATCGATTAAATCTAAGCAATGATTTTCTTGCCAATCCTAGAAACGCGAAATTAATAAACGTTGACGTTTGTTCTTGTCTCTTTCTGGATCGCTTACTTGCACAGTACTGAAGGTCTTATTCGTTTAATAGCTCAAGTGGAAAGGCATCCGATGGATCTGTCTTTGCATTTGCAGTTTAACCTCATTACTGCGATTTCAAGGAATGACCCACCAGTCGTTTCACAATCAGCCATAGTTACCCGGTTATTTTCTCTCACTAGCTCTGCGCGCAGATAAACGGCAGCTATTTTTTCCTTTCTCTGCCGAGATCATTATCACCAGTAGGATAGTTTCCAATGAATGAATGAATGAGTGGATCAATGAAACTTCGTTTGAGTCTTATTTTAATTTTGTTCGACGATTAAAATACACCTGTTAATCTGCCGCAATGACGAATTTCACTTTGAACCAATTGCCGCAAGCCATTAACGTTGAATTTTCCACTCGCTATCTGACAACATCGTATTGCCGACGATTGAGAATTGCTACTGATAAACATGACTTGCGACCTGAGAGTAAAGCGAGACCTGTTTCGGCCAAATCACCTCGAATTTATTTCCTTTTCTTGTCAAAAAGATAGAATCTATAGGAAAAGGTTCAAGATATTAAGGCAAAGCTGACTCTTGATCTTTCAGTCAAAGGACACTAGAAAATGATCACAAAAGCTGCTTGACTGATAATTATTCATTAGCTCTGAGGCCGGTTCCCGCGAATTCTGTTGTTATCAACAGCTGTTCCCAAACCAATGTTTTCCCTGTAAGACTAAGGGATATTTAAATTTTGTCTGTGTGTAGAGTGGCGCCCCTCAACTCGCACATTGAGGGTTTGCGTAGGCCGTTTAAAACCAGCCTTTGTATCGTTTTGACATAAAACCAGCTTAAATTTGACGTTTGGCACGTGTACGCACGCTTCTATTTGAATAATACGCATATCATCCTTTTGGTAACTTTTTACTAAAATTTAATTTTGGCCCTTAACGCTAATTCGCCAACTCCCTTAAACTTCCTTAAAAGTGTAAATCTCTTTAGTGACGCTTACTTCATTGAGATACCGCAAGTTTTAAACAAAATTCTTTTGAAACTTATTTACTCGTGCTGATTTCTCCTTGCTTGCGCCCGCCCGTGGCCGATTTGTTTGGTAATTTTGACGTGAACGCTAAATACCATTTTATTGTCATTTGTTATACAGTGTGATACTCTCTTCCGAGACAAAAAATCGTGACTCATTCGGGCATGTGTTACTTTAGAAAGTTGAAAGCAAAATTCATATTTTCCTAATTTGTTCTATGGAAACCATTGTGGAAGCTGTGAAAAGAATAAGACTCGTTTTATATGCGAATTCATTTACCGGAACAAAAGAGATTTCTTCGTTGATTTGCTCGCGGCGTCACATTCAAATTTGTCAGTCACTTTAATAACTGGATTCCTCCAAAGCAAACACAGTACATAGATTTTTCTGTTGTACCACTGATGAAGTACAATATTCTCGTCTTGGTAGAATTAGCTGACACATGTAAATAAGGACAGCTAATTTTCTCATTTGTATTTCTTTCGTTACATGTTCTTTGTTACTGAGGCCTATAGATCTTGATGGGTTTTAAGACTTGACAGCCGCGGTTGAGCGTGAAATTTGCCCAATACTTTACACAGTACTTTCGCAACATTGCTCAAAAGGTTTTCCGTCTATTTCACATTTATCGCAAAAGGTTAGCTAGCCGAACGCTTAGTACTTTGATTCCCAAAGCTCTCATTTGAAAGAGACAAAAAAGCATTGTTCCAACATATTCAAGGATCAAAAATGTTTACCCATGGGGTGCGATGTGTTTGCATAAAAATGAAAACAGCCACAGTATTTAATGAGAAATGCTTTTCAGAAAATTGAAAGCCGTTATTAAAAAGGACTAAGCATTGTTCTAATTATAGATGAATTGTCATGGAATTGAGTTAAGCCTCTGCTTCATAAAAACAAGAAACCGCTTGCGCATTCGAGATTTGCGCAGAATCTTGCAAAACGCTGGCCTCAACATAATTTGTTGGTATTGTTATTTTCATTCTGTTGCAAATAACATCTAGATCCACATATAACTCGAAAGCGCAGCGAGAGGCCACGACGAATTATGATTTGATGTAAAAAGAATGAGCCTTGTGGCATCCATTGTTATCTGGACTTGTCAAAGCGCGTTTGGAGGTGTGCTTGATTTCCATGAAAATCACTTGCGCACAAAGAGATCACCGGCTTAAGTAACGTTTCTTTGTCAATTATGCCATTAATGTGCACCTTGTCATCGCTCTAGCAGTTCGTTTGTAAAAGAGCCGAAATCCGCCATGTTACAAATCTTATAGACTGCTATTTTAGTCATCCGAATCCAGCCACCGCGACCTTAATTCAACAGTTGCGACCGACTAAGCACATTAACATAATAGGATATTTACTCCTCACACGAGATTTAGTCTGTTTAGATCAACAAATAGATGAAGTTTATGTGCGACAAAGACAAATAGAAAGAATACAGGGATCAAATAAAGAAAATATTTATTCACTCGTGGAATTTTCGAGAATACGACTATTTGTTTTCTTAGCCTTGAAAGATAAAGTTTAGAATGATAGATTTCCTTTCTGGTAGTTTCTGCTAAAAGCGTTCCCGTGAAAAACGTTCCGATCAGTCAGATGTCGTTTTCCTTGGCACTATTTTTTTTATGAGATCAGAGAGGAATACAGGTCATTTTAACCAATCTTGCTATAATACCATGCATATGCTTGATCTATGAGGAATGGAAAAAATTAAATCAATGTTCATCCTCTCTTTACATAAAATACTTTCGCAGTTGTATGAGTTACTTGTCTCTCTTCATGAGTTACTTGTTGCGGTTTCAGTATGAGTTACATGTTCCGCTTAAAACATCCGCATCTTACGACATCCTCTACAGCTTATTTCACTTTCGAACCATTTTGTAACATTGACCTTGTTTTCAGTTGTGCTTCCTGTTGTCCTGATACAACAGACAAAAGGAGTTCTTTTCTATAGCAATTATCCACATGCTACTTTCCACGTGGCGTCAAACAACAGCCATGCTTTTAATCAGTTCAGTTCTTGAAATTGTCCTGAATTTAACCCGAGGCTTACAACGTACATTGTATTTTTTTAATTTCTTTTGAAACGTTTCCAAATAACAGCAAGGTGGAAAATCGAGGGAACTGAACTTTCGATTAATAATAATAGTATGTAAAACGACTGAACTGTCAGGTGTGGGCAAATATGTGTATAAGAGAAAATTACTGGTGTTTTCTGCCGTCTTAATGGGGCTGATAACCCTATGGCTTAGATTGTTACGGAAACCTGTTATCTGTAGGGAGACAGAAAGCCTGGCTTGACTGATCCACGCTTGTGTTTGTTTTCGAGGTCCGAGGTCTTAAATCCGTGCTGACAAAAGATTCACAACTGCGATCAATAGAGCCGCGCATATCGTCTTCTTAATTCTTGGTTACTGTAGGAAAAGAAAAAAAATTGAACAACTTTGATATCTAAACGCAATGGTTTAAACTAAAAAATTGGCGTTTGCTGTTTTCAGGAAAGGCTAGTATTGCCGGAAAACTTAAACTAATAATAACCCCACCCTGTCGTTGACGGTAGGAGAAATTAATTGAGAGTGTTCACATATTGATACATGACGTTAGAACCGTTCAATTCTTTCTGACTAATTTCCACATCAATGCTCGTTAATTTCTGCTTTACTGGCTGACTCTCGAAAAAAAAACAAACATCTTTAATCTGCTCTGTATTTACTAACAAGAGATTGCTGATCGCTTTTCCACACACACTTGCGATTTATACGTGTGAAAACAAGAGGTGAAGAATTTCCTTATCAGTTGTGCTCCTTCTCGTTCAATTTATTGCTTGTTTTAATTAATTGATACACTGGAAACTCCTTTTGCGATAAAGTAATTTGTTTGCCAGCTAACACATGTAAGTAGTTGTCTCATGCAGGCCTTATAGATTAGTCTGTCTAGAGGATTTTTTTTGGGACAGTACACCTGATATCGGAAAGAGATAACAAGATTTCCGCCTCCTCTTGGGCAGTGCTGAGTATCACAGACAGCAGCTAAGAAGCTTCCACTGAAATGTCACGACTGTGCGTGTTCGAGCAAAAGAATTGAAAGAATGAAGTAAATAAATAATATCAAAACTGAAAGAAAGGATAGCCTGCAAAAAGTTTTGATTCCGATGTATAAATAACAAAGGATAGACCTGTGAAAAATGTAAATGAGTTGCCTTAAATTTAACTGAAGCTTAAGGACTCGAGCATCGTAGAATCTCTGAACTCATTATCAAAGAAATTTTGGATAATTTTAGAGCGCCTGTTAAAGTGAGAAAGCTGATCTCTACGACCTTTGGCACCAGAAATCACTGATCAGACTGGGCTGCAATGAAGATTACAGCTTCCAATGCTTGCCATGCTTATGTTGATGAAAGCTTTCTTTTAAGAGTTTCCAAAAATAAACGACTGTATATGAGACGAACATTAGAAAACGGAAAAACTCAAAAACGTTGGAAATGTCAGGAAACTTAAAACACGCATGCGCCAATGAAACAAAGAAAACCATGCCAAACTGAAAAAAAAAAACACTTTTCCACCACCGAACATTTCCCATTGTTATGACAACCTTGTTGTTATCCCCTCTCTCTCTGCCTTAGCTCCAAAGTTATTAACCTTTAGAGATAATTAATATTAATTTTCCAAGCCGATTATCTTTAGCTTTATGTTGTGTTCATTGATGAAGCGATAGAATGAAATTCGACCAATAAGGCCTAGTTCAAACTAGCGAGACAACCACATAGGAAGGACGTTATATCGTTACGTTTGCAGTGTAAACATCCAAACTAATAACGTGATAGCAACATAACAGTATGAATAAAACGACATAAGGAAAAAAAATAATACTTTCGTCCATAATCCTATTTGAGGGAATGATCTCCTTAATTGTCTAGTCACTATAGCATTTCTTCCAAACTTATCCAAGTTGAAAATAAACCCTGTTGGTTTGGTTTAAGTTTACATACCGGTGAGTAGCAAAAGAGACTGTTATTGGATAGTGTTTATCATGAATTATAATCCATGAAATATTTTTGTTCGCGCGCGGTTGGTCTAAACCATATCCCAGCTTAAACTCGGGAATATCCGAGTGATACTAGTTCCCCAATAATATGTGATGGATAATTAACACAATACCCTAAATTTGACGCAAAAATATGTACGGATATTTGTCCTTAGAAATTATCTGTTTCTCAAAGCACACAGTTTTTCCCGCGCTAGGCTTTTGAAAAACTGTTTGCTTCTAGTAACATGCACTTCAGTGAGTGACTTCGGTAATCAAAGGCATTCCAGCACCCATCCATGAATTCAAACACAGAAGTTAGTCTAAAAGATCGTAAATCACCGATTATTTTGAAATGTGTTGAGGAAAAATCGATAACGGCTAAGGACAAGAACTACGTTGACTTTATTTTTCTATTTACACTTCAATAAATACTGTAACCTGTCTTCCAGTTAGTAAATGATTCTCCCCTCAGCTTCTTATAATATACATATACGAAACTCTTAATGTTCGCGGGATTTTTCGAATTTTCTGATTCTTGTTTGTGCGTTTGTATGTTTCTTAGCAACATCTCTCTCATATATCGATAACTAAGGGAACCAAATCTTTCTAGAATCTGTTTTCAAATCAATATTACAACTGACGTTGACGAAAATAGAAAATACCTACACAATATTAGCAATCACGGGACACCCAATTTGCAGTACTAACGGAGTGTATATGGTCGGAGGCTGGTAGCCATCGAAATCAAATGTTTTGGTTGTATCAGCTCATTAAGGTGACTATGAAATAGCTACAAGTGAAGTCAGTGAAAAGTTTGTAGCGTGTGCTTTGATATTAAGCCCAAGTATGTTCCGCTTTTGAAATTGAGATAAAGCGCGTTCAAGGGCCACTGTCAGAGAGGAGTACTAATTTGCAATAATTAAAAAATTAGCGTAATGACTAAAACGGAAACAATCTATAGTCGCTTTAGTAAGTTTAGACTGACTTATATTGACAGTGGGGCAGACAAAGTTTCCCAAAAAGAACTATAAAGGAAGCGAAGGGAGAAAAAGAACATTTGTATTCCTAAAACAAACCTACTCACTGCTGACGTGATTGACCACTGTCATTCATCGCTCTAGCTCGCTCGCCTGATTGATTGGTTCTTGTCCTAAAGTGGCTTCCGCGACGAGAAGTGGCTTCCTGCAAAGTGGTTTTTGCACTCTGTTTAATATATTGGAATCATAAATTTTGAATTTGTTTTTGCGGTAACAAAGCACGTTTTGTAATGTTATATGTTTTAAGATGTGGATGACTTAAGTTGCACTTGAGGCAACGAGAACACCGTCAAGAGACGTTTCCTTCAAAAAACTTAACGTGAAATGACAACAATCGCTTAATAAGTCGAAATAAACGAGAAATTATCCTAATTAGCACGTTTAGTCATGCTCAATTGTTTATTTGAAAGGGGTAGCGGCAGACGAACAATGAAAGTTATGTTTATGAGTGACACATTTTAAGAAATTAAGGGTGGCTTTAGGCATGCAGCTCTTAAAAACCCGACAGTTCGGGGGCGTTTCAAACTTTAAGACTGTTAGTATTTTCCACAACCTTGAGTTTCTAGCAATAAATACGTCATCCATTATGCACTGACAAGTCATACTTATATCTGCTTATATACTTGGTGTACAGACCGGCGAAAAAGCATGCATTATTTATTTCCCCTTCAGTGGAACAATAGCTGACGATGCAATTCACCAATCAAAGTCCTACAACATGCGTAATAACAAAAGTAAACAACAAATAAATTATAACTGCGTGAGAATCTCTAATCAGTCATAGAAAAGACTTAAGACTGTCTTAACTTTTCATTTGCTCGATGGTGTAATTAAAACGTTTCCTGAACGTGCAATAAAAGCTTGCGTCATCCACTTGTGTTGCCACTGGGCTCTCAACGGTCACCAGCAGTATTACCGTTAACAAACAATATTTTCACCACAATGGCATGCGATCAACGGGCACGCAACCCGTGTATGATTCCCGCTGAACCTATACAAACAAAGGCTTGCTTCTTTGATAGATCAAAGAGGACACCGATCTTCCCTATTGACAAAACATGAACATTGACGAAGCCAAAAATAAACAAAATCTCATTTTTAGCGCAGCTTCCGAAAGAAATCCAGCCCGCAAAATGGGATGGGAAAGTCGAGTAGTGCCGCTAAAAAGGCTTGTGACGCCTCGACGTATATCTTATTGAAGAGGTTGTTGAAACAATTGTTTATTGGGAAGGCATTTTGTTGTTTTATTACGCCACCTGCTGCAAGTGAAGGGAAACGAATTGATCAATATTTTAAATTTGGAAGCAGTTGAACATGCCTTGTCGGAATGTATTCAATTTGAGTTTTGGAGGGAAATGTCCCGCGCAACTAGTAATAATCAAGATATGACTGTGCAACTCGGAAGGCCGACTTACATGCAAGAAAAAAAGAAAGAACAAATAAATGTTTTGAATTTGTAAAGGAAACAACTCTGCAACACTATTATTTACTGATATACTGTTTTGCAAGCGTACCCACTTAAGCTGAATCATAAGTTAAAAAAAGGTTGAGCTTAATTTTAGCCACTCAGTAATATGTCCTTACAGGCTCAGGAAAAAAGTGCGGTTTCGAATTCCATATACACGTATCTATTGAAATTCTGTTCGCGTGTTCTACAAAATCTGGTCATAAAATTCACATAGCTTAGCTAGCTTAGCGTGTAGTTGTATTGTTGGTTTGTTATTAGCAGGGTTGCTTCCGTGGTCAGTTTCAACAATTAAAGAAACCCTTGAGGTTGCTCCGGTTTGTTAGTGTTGAACTGAAAAACAAATAACTCTTACTGCAACCTAACTGACATACCTTGCCTCAGCTTGACTCCTCAGATCGATGCTTACAAAGTGAATGAGATCTCTTTAGATTTGAATCGGCATGGCATGAAAAGTCATCCATCCTGATACAAGTCACAAATGACTTCTCTGATGATTTTTGTAACGACAGTAAAAAGGTGCGCTTTGCGCTTTTAAAATCCTGTTCTTGGAGGCTTATGCTCTCCTCAAGAAACGAAATCGTGTAACAGCTTGTACGTTATTTGAATCAGCCTGTGGACAGCGAGTCGCCGATTTTCAGTCTTAACGCGCGTACTGTATGAGCGGGTTTATTGTTTAACGTTATTTCACCTGATGGTCATTTGTACACTTGTGGCTTTTGCCATTTAGCGGGCCATAGATACAACGTGTTTATCATTCTACATTGTTAAGTTAATTCCACTGGCCTTCATTAGCCAGCAGGAGAAACACTTGTACTCCCTGGAGATAACGAAACTCTTGTTTATGGAAAGAACATGGTGCCCTCCTATTGGCCGCGATCGAGTGTTCTTTGAATTGATCATGTGCTCCATTGTTTGGCGCACGATGCCGCTTGTTGAAACACCTTTTTGTGTGTCTTTAAAGCGACTTTTAAGCTTTTCTTCTGTAATGGAAACATTTTAGAAAAAGGTTGTACCAGCCGCTTCAGCAATACAGATTGAGAAGAAAAGATTTCGAAAACATGCCCTTCCTCTTCTTTCTTCGTTAATTTCGAATTCCGATCCCTCGGGCGAGACTATCGTAAACTTTAAATTAAGAATGCATGGTCCAGGACCGTGGTAAAAATGGTGTTGAGAAGGTGTAAGAAGAACCAACTTCTCAATGCAAAATGGAATCACATTACGTCAATAAACGAAAACAATTAACAAGTATATTCAGAACTGTGGAAAATAAGTCCGTAAAACAAAGTGCAACAAAAGATTTATTAGTTCTGATTACTAAGTACAGTGCACTCATCTTTAGCCACTATAGACGGCAAACTGTTTTTAATTTTAAGTCCTGCCTGAACTCGTTAACTCCATCTTGTAGCCCTGGGCTGTTTTCCGGGTGCGTGGTGAGCATTCGATGATTAGTCGCGCGAAAAAAGAGAGTTCTTCAGTGTTGCTTTGGCGGGTGGATACGGAAGAAATATTGAAAAACACATCGTTTTTTCAGTAAGGAATCCAAAACGCGTACTGTTTGACAATTATGACACCCGTAACACCCTCTCCGAGGTAACATTCTTTCGACACGTGGCAAGAAGTCATATGACTTGAGTCACGTGACTAAATTATGATCAAGAAATTGCTTTATTTTGCAGTATTGACTTTTCTGGCAAGGCCACAAAAATAACACAAAGACAAATTGAAATTTGCGGTCACTCTACATCGCCAATATCATCTTTAAAAGACTTGTGATTATCGCTATAACTTTAAACAATGTAAAAATGTTTCCGAAGAACAACGCGTCCAAAAAGTTTCATACAAGTATAAGAATAAACCAGTATATGAAGAGTTTTGATACATAATACAGAAATATTTGCATCTCTTGAAAGGAATCATGATAGTTATCTTCATTTCAATAAGATGCTCGAAAAACGTTACTGAAAGAGCTCAAGTAGTATTGTACTAGTTTAAAAGCTCGGAGCTTTTTTGTTGCGTTTTTCCGTACGTCATACCACGTCTGTCAATTCATCACATCTTGAAGGCCGTTCAATTTGCCAAAAGTACAATGAGGCCAGTGCGGTCTTGACCGAAGTTTATTGTTCGACTTCGCAGTATAATTCAATCTTATTAGTTGTGAAAATCTTTATGTCAATATTGTTAGGGACATTGAAATATCGGTTGGCTCAGTGTTTGCTTTGTGTAGTTTCATATTGTTTTCGTTCGATTGATTTCTTTATTGCTCTAGTGATTATCCCTGTTGATGTTATTCGTCTTCGACGCAGTATTTTCGGTCTAGTGCTAAACTGCACGTGTTGGAGCGAAAATGTATATATCATATATGAAGCACTTTGCTGAGGTTAAAGGAGTTAATTTTGCATTTATTTCGCAATGCACAACGTATTTTTAATGATCTAAGAAATAAAAAACCGGAAAAGGTGCACCGTAAGTTTGAAATTCACACTGTCACGATGCCTATAAACCTCTCAACTTTGGGCATGTTTAGTTTTAGCGTTGCTTCATATGGCGCGCTAAATAGACATAAATGCTACTAGATTTGTTTTGAAAATGTAGTACTCAGTTGAAGGAAGTGCGGACTATGTCGTCATGTTCCGTCTCCCATTTTTCACTTTCGCTTCTACCTAAGATTTCCACAGAAGAACTGTAATATCGTATTCTAGAGAACTTGTACAGTTTATTTCTAACAGA
>OMLO01001510.1_pt1 | contig 17956 bp, 11 predicted proteins | sample 1674811 | NCBI WGS metagenome assembly OMLO01 (sample SAMN06265003, study PRJEB25207) | coral metagenome | isolation source: Coral host | place: Mexico:La Bocana,Puerto Morelos, Mexico | collected 2008-11-13 | reverse complement strand
TACATTTAAGATAACTATTTAATTGCACTGGACAATGAAGGTCTTTTGTGAGTGGAGTTTATCCATTTAGTAATTGTGTTGCCAGAGAGGGAAAGTGTTGTTTATGGGAGAAAATAATTCCTTCTTGCCTAACAGTTGGATATGCATCTTTCTATAAAACTATTGCACAGCTGTATAGTGCATTGTTCACTTTCATGGGATCTAAATATATTTCAGATCAAGACATCTGCTTGCACAAGCTTAAAATTGCTTCTTGCAAAATAGTTGAAATGCTGCTTTGTAAAGATCCATTAGGCAGTTGTATTGTAGTATTGTTCATTATTGTGGGCTATAAATTTAGTTCATATCTAGACATTTTACATCTCACTAGTTGAGCACAATGTATTGACAATATTATCTTGTTCTGTAACTGCAGTAACATTTGGCTCATAAGTTGTTTTATTCATGGTTAAACTTGTGCTTTACCATTTGTTGAGTATTAAGAATTTTATAGAAAATTGTTTAGTCAATCAGGCCAGCAAGTTAAATTAAAAGTGCATTATGACTGTTTGGACAAGTACAGCTTTTTTCTGTTGCTACTGTACACATACAATGAAGCACCTTATTTAGGCCAACCATTAATTGAGACTAAAAATATGCAGAATGTATATAGTTAAGAAGAATCAGTTTTGTTGCAAAGAGTAAATACTACAGATATACAGTGTAATGCATTAACTCTGAAACGAGGATCATTCTTCTACATGTAGATGATTGTGATGCAGCTTTTTGCATCTTACAACTTAGTAAGGTTATTATTTTTGGATGGTTTTACATAACTTTCAGAAGTTTGCTACTTTCTGGATCATAGCTACATAGTAGAACCTAGCCACAATGTCACAGTGCCATAATTTGATTCTACTGAATGACCAGAAATGGGCACATTTTGATTGGTGGTGCAAGGAGCTACATTGATGCACTAAGAAAAGCATATATGTAGCAGCAGTCATTTCCTTTCACTGTCAATACAGTATTGCGGCGTATATTTTTCATGATGTTTTAAATTTGTTTACAACTGGTGTAGTCAATTGACTTTCTCCAGGAGACAGTGAACAAATTTATATTTAATAAGGAAGATATTTGGTATCATAGTATAGGAGCTATAGATCAAAGGTGAATTTGTACATGTACAATTCTGAATTGTTTGACAATTAACCCTTGCAGGTGCTGGAATGAGCCTGAGCATGGAGCGGCATATTCAGCAAACTAATGAAAGACTGCAGTGCATAAAACAGCACCTCTCCTCTCCACAAGGGTTCCAGACATCTGCAAGGGAACTTCTGGAATGGTGCGGGGATGTACGTGCCTTTCAGCGGGCATTTGAGGGCAATTTGATGGGATGCCTCACGGTACGCTTTGCTTAATAAATTCCTTGCTATTTTAAAATTCTGATGCAACGTACTGATGTGTATGGTTTGATGGCAGAATATGCAAATTCGCTCTTGTAATGTAGTTTATTGTCTTTTAGGTTGTAAGTCAAGTTGCAGCAAATCCTGGTTATGATTTGGATCTAGGTATGTGTGACATTTTTGTTCTTAAGTGCTTAAACTAACTTGTTCTATGAAAATAACTTGACCTATCTCTAGCCATTTAAAGACCTGTTTCTAGGCTTGTGGTTAATGATATTCTCAATTGATTGAAATATGAATTCACCTTACAATATCAATACACTGTCAAGTGGACAAGTGATAAAAATAGAAAAACATCATTGTAGGTAATAAAAATTGCAGTCTTGGAAGTATTTACCTTCTTGTAGGGAAATGTGGTAAGGAGTTTTTGATGTCTGTTATAGTAATAAACATATTATGTTTTGGTTTTGTTTTTTAATTGCATAGGTTACAGACTCTTAGCAGTTTGTGCTGCACATAAAGACAGGTTCTCAACAAAATCAGCAAGTAAGTAACTTGACCATTAGTTAGTTTATAAATCAATAGTTTTCAGTGGTCTACGCTCTTTTAGTATAAATCTACTAGCTAGCATTGTATCAGGAATGTCATTCTCTGATTGGCTATGCTAGTCACTAACTATTCTGTCAAACTGTTGTTCTTCTGAGAGTACATGACCTCATTCCGATATCAGTTAAATTACACAGACTTCCAATGCCAGAAACTTTCTTCCAAACTAGAAGAAATTAAGAACAAGCCTTGTGCGCTGTTTATTGTGACAATAAATCAACATGTGAGGAACCCTTTCAAAGAGTGAAACTACCAACACTCCATACCTGATGACCACAAGCCATTGCAATAATTAAGGTCAGCACACACAAGGGGACTAGTTGCTGGGACTAGTCCCTGCAACAAGTCCCATCATGTGAAGTAGCCATTGTTGCCACAAAATCTAGTCGCTGGGACTAAAATTTGGTCCCTGTGACTAGTCTCACAGATTCAAAGTTATTTTAGCTACTATGGTAGCTTTTTCTGGTTTACCTACACAAACCACAACCAAAGCCATAACCCTACTGAATGACACTAGACTATTCCCTTATCTTAACCTTAACCCTAACCTCAAGAGCATGGCAAAATCAACATTGTATTGTCAAACTCATCACCAATAGAGGAGCTTGGGAACTGGTGCCTTAAAGGTGGGCCAGGGGCCTGAGCACCTCAGGCATAGCAAGAAGGTATCCATGGCAACCATGTGAGCAGGAACCACCACTGCACGCAGCCACGAATTGGCACCAACACCCGGAAGGAATTCAGTGGAAAATACTCACCCGACCCCATATTTACCAATGCATGAACCAAAAAAGGATAGGAAGGGATTGGGAGTCTGAATTCCCGAAGATTCACTTTAATGCAAAAGCAACACTTGATTCGCAATTATCAGCTCTAAATGCCAGCATGGAATGCAACACAAAAGACATGATAAGCAAAAGACCCCTGCAGACACCCCACAGATCATGTAGACTTGAGGGGTAGACTGCTGACCGCATTGGCTTGAAATTTAACTTTTGCTAAATTACATTAACCCACACATTCTCATCAAATCAACATTTTACTGTAGAATGTTAAGTGAAATCAACATCTGTGAGGTTGAGCACTGATGTGAAATTAATATTTTGCCAACAAGAATAGTGATTCCAAAATCTGAAGTGAAACAAACTTCTTTGCTTGAGTCTAATGTGGAACAGAAATTTGTTTTGAGCTTTGTTCTGGAAAATCAGATCACAAGGTGGTCATAGAAAGAAAAAAGAAAGACCCTGTTTGACCACTTTTCCAAACACCTAGATGAAAGTTAGAAAAAAATGATGTGAAGCAGAGTACTTTTTACGAACTTTGGGGTCTTTGGAAATATGGTCAAACACTGTCTTGGTGTTTGATATGTCTTCTTAGTTAAAAACAAAACTAAGGGGAAAACAGAGAAATAGAATCGTAAAAATTTTTGCTAATTAATATCAGATATCCAAACACCATCACAGTCATGATTTCCTGTGTTTAAGCATGATGAATTATTAATGAGTTAGAGAATTAAACATCTCAATCAGTCATGACCAGTGCATCACAAGTGCGTGGGCAACACAAAGTTCTAAAGTCTGGATCACATGATAAATTATTGTTAAGGGTAAATACATGTATAAAGAAGCATGCATAATTAAGCTCTTGGAATTACAATACTCCAGTGGTAGCTTGTACATGGCATTGTAGAAACTAGTTATTGATAATCTTTCTGATTGTTTTACGTGCCCTACATGTACAAGTTAAATACAGTGTATATGTTTTTGTATTTCGTTGTTTTTTTACTTCTGTGTAGTATCATTAAGGTACTAAGCCATTAAAAGCATAATAATTATGTTGAGTGCATCAACACAAAGTGCTAACAAGTGCTGTCATGCAAGTGTCTTGAGTATCAAGAAAACAATCCTGCCCAATATGCAGAGTATCAGCAGTCTTAAAAATTTTAACAACATGAGATTTGGGAGTTGTTTTTTGTTTTTTATTGAGTTTGAATGGATCAATGTGCATGTTGGTGACAGGAAAAAACTATTCAAATGAACACTTAATTAACCAGAAATGACATTATTTATATTTTCCCTGTAAGAGTTCTTAAGCTAATATTGATATGTAATATTGATTCTGTGCTATTCACAGCTATGTTAGGCGTGTGGTGTGAAGATCTTGGCAGACTTCTGCTCTTACGACATCAAAAGCAAAGAAATGTTGACATGCAGAAGACAGCAGGCTATCCCACAGGGCCGGCTAACAAGCTCACACCGATGAATCAGTTGAACCAGATGAATCAATTAAATCAGCTCACTAACAAGTATGTCACCTAGTTATTGATTTCTTTGCAAACTGTTTTCTGCAACTTTTTTGCGTTAGATTGATCTTGCATGAATTTGTAACTGCATTATTGCCTTCTCAGTGCTTTACTGCCTTTTCTCCTTCATTCTTGTTACTAAGCATAAATTATAGGAACAATCTTAAGGTTGCTCTGAAATTGTTTTGTTTTTCTTGTGAAATGGACACAGCCAAATCACCATAAACCACATAGTTAAGGTTACCTTCTAGGTAATTACCATAACACATGGTTAGAGTTCTTACATCAGAGGGGCTTGTGAAAATATTCTGCTCCATCACGCATGCAACATGGTCCCCATACTAATTCCAGCCACAGGTTGAATTACTTGTAAGGTTACTAATACAGATAAATGTTTCTTTTGCTTCCAGTGGGTTGATTGTGTTAGGCTAGGGAAATTTCATTTATTACACAGTTTAATGAACACACGATTATGTTAGTGTAGACAACAACTTAAAGATTAGTGCCATTGATTCATTGCATCATATCTAACTACTGTCATACAATCCCTTCTAAGACACTGGTTTATTATAAATCATTGCACGCATTTCGGGTCAATACTGCACATTGGTTTGGAGATAAATGTGTATTGAAATTTGTGACCAGCAAGCTTTGCCTGTGTGGCTTAAATGTGACACATTTACACTCTTCTTTAAACTTTCAGATATGATAAATATTTATTAGTGACATCCAGAGAGTTCTGAAGTGAATAGTAATGATATTGATAGAAAGATTACTTGTTTCAACACTGTCCTTTCTTTTAACATGGTTATGCAGAACACTGTTTAAAAATTATGTTTCCATAAAGTTTGGAAAATTGTATCTTAATCCTTATCCTGTTATCATAAATTCCTTCATACTGTTGGTCATGCAATGCAGCAGATTTTCTTATATTGTACGAGACAATTCAAGTATTGGATGAATTGCAGTGATTTTGTATAATGATGTTGTGCAAGTAAATTAGTTTAGTACCCTATTTCCTTTTGACCTCTCGTCATTATGATTGGCATTGTTAAAACATCTCTTGCAGTTTCTTATGTGTACATCTTCGTATTTAGTAGGATGTTTAAAGCATGTCATTGTAGGTTTTGAGTGATTTACGTCAGAGCTTCTGTCATATTGATCATCGATGACTTCCAGACTTAATCCATGCATTATTTTGCAGTGATGCATCAACTGTCATGTGGCCGCAAACTACACAAGGTCATGGCCAACAGCAGCCTTCCCTGTCTGTTGTGACAACAGTGTGGGGTGTCACATCATCTATGACAAATGGAACAGCCAACATGACGCATGATCCAACTAATCCAGGCATTCCAACGACGAACACCGTCAACTCTGTGGGACATCCATATCTTTCAACCTCGGCAAATCCTAAGCAATACGCACAATCAGGTAAAATTGATTGAAGTCATCTTTCTGGTCCATTTTTCAAACAGTACACATTACATGGTCGTGTAGTGAGAAAAACTGTTCGTATTTCTGTCATTAGCTGTGAAGTGTCATTGTGCATTTGAAGTACAGTATGTGCATGTTTTTTCCTCTTTTAATTTGAAATAAACATCAACTAGATTTTTGCATTCACTTCACTCCTACAATTTTGGTCACCTTAAATAATTTGCTCCATGCCATTGAATTAAAGAAGCTTCGATTTTAACATGCTTCAACACGGCAGTAGATTTCCTAAAACAAGCAAGCAGCACTATAAATTAACCTGTATATACAGCAATGGCCCTGTATTAAGTGGCCCCTTGCTATTTGCAGTTTTCGCTGTACATGTATTTGTTCCCTGCATTACGTGGCCACCTCTATTAAGTGGTCACGGCCACCCTGTAGCAGTCCTGTGTTTGCCTTAACTGCACACTACTTTCGCACAATGTTAGGTAAAACTATATAATACTGTTAAGTTACAAGTTCAATCAATCAAACTTTATTTTAAGAGGGTGAACATTGTTAAGTTCAGGTTCCTGGTTGATGGTCATTATTTACAGGTATATTCATTTTCACGCACTCTTAAGTTTAACAAACAGCACTCTTTAGTGTAACAAACAAGTTTCGGCAGATGCTTGAACATTATATGCCGTAGAATATAAATGGTGAAAATGACGTTCTTGCTTGTTTACGTTCTACAGGTGGCTATCCAGCAAGACCAGGAAGTAGGTTACCTCAGGAAACAACACCCACTGCAGCACAAAACTACATGCAGAGACAGAGCAGTTACCCTGCGACTGCCGCCACACCAAGCGTACCTCCAGGAAGTAACCATTATTACTCCCAGCAGAACTCTGTTCCACCCAATGCATCCCCCTTTCCACAACCCACGGCCAATCCAGCTGCTGCCGCAGCAGCGGCTGCAGTTGCAGCAGCAGCTGCTACAGCAACAGCAACTGCTACAGCCACAGCTACTGCTGCCCTTCAGGATCAGCAACAAATGGGTAAGTACTATCGAAATGTGTACATTCATCTTGGTGAACCTAATGGCTCACTGATAGTGCGATAACTACAAAATTAAAGCATTTGGCTTCAGTGCCCTTATTTTAAAAGACAACCAGCTGGTAAATGAAATCAAAGGGTTGCATCAACCTGACAGATTGCACTATTTCTCTTTGTACAGCTTAATTTAGGTTTTTCATGATTTCTTTCTGTAGGAGAATATGGATTCCCTCCAGGACAAACCCAATATCCTCCCAATCAAGCTGGCCACCCACAACATCCACCACCACCTTACCAGCGCAGTAACAGCTTTCCGCAATATCCACAGCCATTTTCACAGCAGCAGCAGCAGCAACAACAACAGCAACAACCTGGGACCCAACAGGGAATGCAAAAACCAAACTCAAACATGAGCCGGGCACAGTATTTACAGGAGTTTATGTTAAGAAAACAGCAACAGCAGCAGCAACAGCAAATGCAGCAGCAACAACAACAGCAAATGCAGCAGCATTATAAACAACAATACCCTGGGCAGTATGGGGTAAGGTGCTTTGTTGACTGCACATGCATAGCAATCCTTAGTAATGATTTGATTTAGTGCCCTCCTTCCAATAAGCACTTCCTTTCTAATAAGCGCTACTGTTTGAGTGTAGTTTTAATAAGTACGCCTGTTCCAAGAGTTAAAAACAGACTGTAAGACAAGCACAATATGAAGTCTACTTTCTCATTTGAATGCAACACTGAATGTGTGCTTGCTTTCAAGTGCCTATATTTTGGCATCAAACATAGAATTTAGTTGTTTTTGGGAAGGTAAGTTCAGGAACTAAGACAAAACTTACAAGGTTACTAAAACATCTACCAGTGATTGTTTTCAAAAGAAAATCTAGCATCCGGTGTCATGAAAGTGTGAAAAATGAGTGTACTATGTATAGAACAAACTTATAAAGCCTCTTTCATTGCACTATCCTGACATTGTCTGGTTTGTGAATACAAGGACATTGTCGTTGAACTCAGCACTAATATCAGTCATCTCTTTCTCAGTTTTACAACATGCCATTTTGTAGCAACACCATTCCAAATTTTTAGGGACAAAAAGAAAGTGTTTCTAATGTATTTTTTTTAAAACTGATGTGTTTTTGTGATGTTATTGGAAAGCATTTTGTCCAAAAGCAGCATGTATATAACTTGCAATTTACAGTGGAACATCTCAGTAATTTTTGTCTCATTACTCCCTTTCTTCTCTCTTTTTACTCTAGCAACAGGGTGGTTATCAAATGCCTTCATACCCAGCACAGAGTGGATACCAACAGCAGCCAACACCACCCCCTCCTTACACGCCTAGCATGAGCCCCATGTCACAAATCAACCAACAGATGGGGCACATGATGCAGGCAAACTCAGTCAACCAATCAATGGGGCAGTTGAACCAACCAGTGGGAACACAGATGGGCCAAATGCCACCCATGGGGCCAGTGAACCAGATGTCCCAAATAAGCCCCATGGGTCAAGTGCCTCAAGTAGCACAGACACCTCAGGTCCCAGCAATGGGCCAGGTGCCCCAACCAGGGATGTATGGCTCTCATATGCCACAACAAGGACCACGCCCCATGGCAAGACGGCGCAAAAGTACACTTCAGTACCAAAACTCTTCAATGGCAAATGCTTTATCTCCACCAGTCACGCCAGGAGCTATACCTAGCCCGTACATGAGTATTAGTGATGCCAGCGGTAATCCTTCAAACTGTTATGACATTAAACCTCAGATTGTTCCTAACACTTCTCCGCCACAGGGTTACGAGGACATCAAGCCTCCAAGGCTAAATAGTAAGTAGGTAGTAGTAAATAGGGAGGCTTGGTGGTGACCACTGTTTGGTATGTTGTAGGCTTTTTAGAGATTGATTTGTTTTACACTGTACCTGTGGGCCTAAGGGCACTATGCATCTCCTTAGGTTTGAACAGAAATGCCCTCAAGCATGGGCTGAAAGTTCACAAGATGACATAAAATTATCGAATGATACCAGGCTGCACAATGTAATTTACATGTTTTTAAGTTTACAATACATGTTTCAACAAAAACGTCTGCGTTGTCAATTACAAAACTTCTGAAGACATAGTTAATCAGATACAAAACTTGTGTTAACTTTGAATAACGGTGTCATAAATCGTGTTAGATTATCTCCCTTTCTAATGTCCTTTCCATGCTACCTCTACACAGTTCTTTACTTGTTACATGCTGAAATAAAGTACGTGCATTTACTAGTCCTGTATGATGTAACAGTGGGTAACACCTACTGTTGCATACAGTGTCCACTGTAGCTGGAATTCTCCCCAAACAGCCCATGCTTTCATTGTAATTTCATTATATCAACTAAGTTGAAAATGTAAATTGGCCACCGTAATGAGTTATAAAGCTGACGTTTCGAGCGTTAGCCATTCGTCAGAGCACATGGCCACTTTGAGGTCACATGACATTTAATGAAACTGTTTCCTGCAAATTTTAAACTACAACTGCTGTGAGAATAATTGGTTTTCTCATTGCATCCTTTAATGTCTTTAGTGTCCTTGATAACAAATAACTTAATAACTGGAATCATGGGAAACCAGTAATTTTGTTTCTCTGGAACCTCATTGTTTCTAGATTCTCAGGAGACAAAACTAACTTTTTTTAATAAGAGTCATTAAGTGTTAATGGACACAAAACTGTATTAAAATTATTTGCACATCTCTTTTATAGCTGTTAAAATATTCCTTAATTTAAAAAGGTTGCACATTTTCTCTAAGTCACTACCGGCCTGATATCAGCAAAAATACAAATGTGTTGGAAAATTATTTTTTTGTACTACTTTTTATGACTTAACAAAATAATTTTCCTTAAGCTGGAAAGACACTACTGTCAGTTTTCTGGTTTGTTTCATTATATTATTCCATTTACTTGGGTAGCTTGTTGTCATTACCACAGCTTTTGTCTTTATGAAGGTCGCTGGCCATCTGTTCTGTAACTTTCAAAACACACACAACTCAGTTTAGCTTCACTCACTTATAGTTTCTGCGTAGGTGGTTTCCATAACAAATAAGTACTTATCTTTGTTTTTTTTATTGTAACTTTATCAGGTGAAACTGATGTAATAAGATTAACCTTCCCTGTACGAGATGGCATTGTGCTAGCTCCATTCAGACTGGAGCACAATTTAGCTGTCAGCAATCATGTGTTTCATCTAAGAGACTCTGTTCATCAAACACTTATGATGAGGTAATGTTGAAACTTTTAACAAAAGTCAATTAGCCAGTTTTAGTTAACAAATGTCCATTAGCCAGTTTTAATTGGCTGGTCGTTGAAAAAGGCCACCACTTAAACATAACATGTTATAGCTCAAAACTTGCCCTCAGTTTACTGTAAACATTTTCACTCTGCAGACTTTTCAGCATAACATGGCAGTTGCTAAGATTTACATGTATGAAAAGTATCTATTGCTTGATAACTACCACAGTGTGGTCTTTGGTTAGGTTGTACTAATTTGGGAGCGTTTCTGTTTTTCAGACCTGATCTTGAGCTTCAATTCAAATGTTATCATCATGAGGATAAACAGATGTACACCAACTGGCCAGCATCAGTCACTGTCAGTGTGAATGCTAATCCCCTTATCATTGAAAGGGTGAGTGTAGTGTATCACTACTGATCTGAATTAATCATAAATTTGTCCCTTTAGTAGGTTCTTTTACAATCCTTCTTTTGTGTATCTGTTACAGGTCAAAATGAAATTCCTTTGTCTGTTAACCCTTCTTATTCATTGATTATGAATAATTAGGGTTAGAAGACAAAGGAAATTCAGAATCAAACCAGTTTAAAATAATTTTGACCTGTAACATATCCATTGTACCAGGGTTTGAAAAAAACTTCAATTCCAGCTTGCCCTTGGGACAAGAAGCTCTCCAATTTTCCTTACCCTGGGATAGTCAACATGCTTTTTTGATTATTTATATTTTAGTTGGAAGAGGACTTGCTGATCCTTTTTACATCAGGCAAGTCAGGCAAGGTTACTTGCCCAAAAGGAAAATTTACTTATCCTAGACAGCCAGACTTCACTTTTTTCGAATTTGTTTTTGTGTGGGGGTTTTACTGACATTTTAGCAGGAGGGCAACTTGTTTTAAGAGGCGGGCAAAACGTTTTGAAGTGTACCTCTCTTTTAAAAAAGAAAAACTCCCCTTTAGCTGGTCAAACCAGGCAGGCCAAATCATCTTCACAGTCAGTCAATTTGCCCGGTACCAGGCCTTAAATGAAACCCCCTGGTGTTGTAACGGTGTTTAGTTTAATGTTTAATGACATGCCTGTCACTAACATGGTGCTTTTTATGTAAATTGCAGCAAGGGGACAACAAAACCTCGCATAAACCTCTTCATTTAAAGAATGTTTGTAAACCTGGAAGGAATACAATACAGATAACAGTAACAGCTTGCTGCTGTGTGAGTAGAAATCAACTTTGGCTCAAAAGTTAACCTGTCTGCATACTTTCAGTATCGTAATATTAAAATGTCAATGAAGTAAGTTATAATTGTTGTTTTCTTTCTTTCTTTTAGTCCCACCTCTTTGTCCTGCAGCTGGTTCACAGACCTTCAGTCAGTTCTGTTTTACAGAGCTTGTTACGTAAACGTCTTCTACCAGCTGAACATTGTATCACAAAAAGTGAGTCCTGCAAATCATACCAGTACATGTGTATATCTTGCATGTTTTTTTTAAGAACCGTTTATCTGTTGTAAGAAGCTGTGACATGTGCTGACATTTTTGCCATTTACTTTGTTCTGCAGTCAAAAGAAACTTTTCGCTTTGTCCATCTGCTGTGGGCGGCACTGATGATGGTGTGGAACAAACGGCTATCAAAGTATCCCTAAAATGTCCAATCACATTCAGAAGAATAACTCTGCCAGCCAGAGGCCATGATTGTAAACATATTCAGGTATGTAACTTTGCTGTACATGCGCTGTAAGATATGGTCAAAATCTGATCTGTGATGACTCACCTTTGTTGATACGGAACTGCCAACAATGTAAATGAATATATGAAAGATCATATAATTTCAACTGCGGAGAAAGATATGAATTAAAGATTGATCATACCTGTAGAATGTGAAGGATGCGAATGAATATATGAAAGATCATATATTTGAACTGGTCAGTTCACATTCTATGGATATATTACGAACCCACAAAGTGACCAGCTCCCAGTGTCTTGATACACTGTAGCTCAGTCGGTACCGGTGCATACAGAGGTCATGGGTTCGAATCCCGTTCAGGCCGGATTGTTTTTCAGGCTTTAATTTTTTCAACTGCTTGAGTTGTGTGTGTAACTGCGATGATCAATCATAAATTCAGAACAAGTTACTAATCAGTAATAATATGCATGAATCAATACCAAAATGGGTACATTTCACTAAGCCGCTTAATAGTGACATTTTTTGAGGTGGTTATGGATGACCCCTTGAGCTTTCCTCATTTATCTGCACCTGATTAACAGGCAATGGTTGTTCAAAAGCTGGATAACGCTATCCACCAGATGAGTTGCTATCCAGTGGATGGATAAGTGTTAACAAAACAAAGCATGCTATCTTCTGGATAGTGGCTTATCTGGTGGTTCACCTTTCAAACTGCCCAGACCTGATAATGCAAAATTATTTGGCATTTTAACTTCTGTTGAAATGGTGAAATATTTGTCCAGTTTTTCTAATGTACAATTTCAATTTGTTATTTATTTCTCTAGTGTTTTGACTTAGAATCATACTTGAGGTTAAACTGTGAAAGAGGGAGTTGGAAGTGTCCAGTCTGTAGGTGAGTCTCTCTGCTCAGTGTATGTCACGTAAATTATTGATTTGACAGTTACACGTAGTTCTTTGATGGGTGCTTTGTTGAAAGACTTCAAGCTACAAATGTACAAGTAGGATGAATTAAGTGTAAGTTGATGAATAAAAACAATGGGAAGGAAAGAGGTCTTTTTGTTGGAAGTTGCTACTACGGCAGTTTCTCAGTTATGCAAAGTGTGTATTTGGTTGAAGTACTGATGCTTAGAGGATTTTCCAGCACAATCAACCACCACGAGTCTTGGTAATTTAGTTTGTACTATATAAACTTGATTTTGATTCCTTCATTTTTCAGCAAAGTTGCCCTTTTGGAAGGACTTGAAGTGGATCAGTACATGTGGGGAATCCTTACAACCTCCAGGTGGTTGCTATAGTTACCATTTTACAAATCTATCAACATGTCTTACTTTTTGCACGTGAATGAAATGCCAAAAAAAGAAACATTAACATTAAAAGAAACATTGGCTTACATGTATGACAAGTTCTTTACTGGACTTAAGAGTAAGTGCCAGAGATCCAGTGTATAGAGTGTTTTTAGACATTTTCCTCTTGCCATGTAGAAAATTAGCATAGTAGCATTCTCCACATTAACCATAGTGTATTTTTTTTTATCTTTTAGTACGGATGTTGAAGAAGTAACGTTCGATCCTAACAGTCAGTGGGAGCCTGTTCCTGTCAAACAAGAACCAAAAGATGAAGAATGTCAAGGACCACAGCCAGCTAAAAAGGCACGTCCCTCACCTCCTGATTCATTACCTCTGTCTGGTGTCAGGACACCCACATCGCAAATGTCTAGTAGTAGTGGACATTACTCACCTTACCAAACACAACCACCGTCGAATCCTGGTATGGGTGTGCCCACTCCACCTGGACGCACACCTCCCGAGACGCATGGTTCATCTGGTGGAGGTCAGTTACAAGAACTTAACCCCAATAGCTCGGGGACTACACAGGCAACAACTACCCCCAGTGGTAAGTGGACAGACATTGTGATCTTTTATATATATTTACTTGCACTTTTCACTATCTACGGGTATATTATGAACTCACAAAGTGACCAGCTCGCAGTTGGCTTGATAACTCACTTGGTAGGGCATTAACAGTGAATTTAAACTGACAAGCTGTGTAATCCCTCAGGTGATAAGATGACTCCGAGTCCAGTCACAAGTCAAGCCACCACCCAGAGCAGCAACCATCCCAGAGGTCCTTCCACTCCCCAAACTCCAGGGAGTCATCCTGCTCAAAAAGGGTCCGCTGAAAGAACACAACACTCCGCAGTCCTATCCCAGGCTCCCGTGTCGGGCAACGCTGACAGTATTGCAGCTGACCTTGAACATGACAACCTCCCGGATGAGTTTAACTTTGGTGTCCTGGAAGATCACGGTGGAGGAACAGATGGAGTGGAAGGCGCTTTGGATGTAAGTTGATACAATGCACTTAAGCCAGGAGAGAAAAGTTTGGCGAGGAAAAAACAATATGAGGACTTTCAATTGATCTTACTTTTTCAACCTTTTTTTATTTGTTCAAGTTGAAGTATTTGATCGTGTAGCTGTCATTTCCATGTCATTTCTATGAAAGCTTGCAGTGTAAGGTGGAGCAAGTATTTTCGCATTCTCCTTGTGTGCTCACAAAGGGAACCACAGCTAGCCTAGGCCGTTTCTGTAGTTTTATGGGTAAACGTCATCGTGCCGTAGTTTTCCAAAAAGTAATACAAGCCGTCAGTTGACCTTTCGTATGACCTTTCTGACTTAGTGATCTTACTGGTCTTTTTCAGGTTTTACCAGGAACTCTCGACCCTGAAGAACTTTTTAACTACCTGACGCCGTCCGACCTTCCCAGCGAGGATATCTTGTCCATGTTCGAGTAATGGTATGCTGGTGGTGCCGTCCACAGGAAAGGCCATACTAGAAATTTTTACGTTGCTTCTAGCAAATAAAACACATAATTCATATTTAGGTAACATATTATATCTACTGTATGCAATACATTGATTGTCTCTGTTGTGTGTAGTATATATAAACTCATAATGATTAGTTAGAATTCGAAATAATAGGTTATGTTATAGAATGGTTTGTTCGGTTTTAGACTATAGTTCAACCTAAAATCGTTTTCAGTAGTAGCGGTATTTTAAGAGATTTTTTGGAATGATTCTGTTGTTTTTTATGATTCATACCTCTTCTGTGATCTTTTTTTATATAAAAAAATCATGTTGTAAAGCAATGGCAGAAATTTCTCAGTAACGGCACAATTTTTATCCTGGGTTCACGCGGACACGTTTTTACAAGTGATGCAGCTAAAGGTAATCTTGATATAGAGATGTAGAAGCTGTGATTTTGGGTCAAACTCAAGAACAATAATTTTATGCAAAGGACTAATACAGTAGCTTTTGCCTGATGTGAATAGTACGAAACAGACTGTTTTTATACCATGCACTCGAGGTGTGATGGACAGAAGGAATTATTAATTATTCCAACATTTGGAATACATTTAGTAAATGCTATAATATATGCATAAATAAATTAAAGGGGCATGCATCCCTAACTGTACACAGGCATAATAAAAGTAGTAGTCTTTCTTTTTGTTTTTAATTAGAGGGATTTATTAATTTTAGTTCAATTAGTGCCGTAAAGTTGTATTTGAAAAGAGCTAGTAATATCTTATGAGTATCAGTGTACGAAAAATGATTTCTAGTGGAATAGTGATTAGAGAGTACTTTCTTTTGCATCCTCGTATCAGAATATTTCATCAGGAACGTTGAAAGAACCAAGCTAACAAATCCAGTCTTAATCTCTCGCTCGTTCGTTGTTTGACCTGTTTTCTTTTGCCTGGCCTCTCAGAATTAACACTGCTGGAATTTGGGAAGTTCTTTTATACAAAACCGCTTTTCATCGTCTTATGCTTGAATCTTGTACCTGTCACTGAAATGCGTCTTGAGGGTCTCTGATTCTATTTAGATCAAAATTTTGCATCTCGATCTTACTTTTGTTCCGATTTCGTGTTCTACTGATTCTAACTAACAAAAGTGTATTATGGTAACAATAATACAAAAATGACAAGGCTGTCTTTTAGAATGTAAGCTGAGCGAATTAGTCATTCACGTTCTCTTTACCGTTTCTTCTTATGGCGTTTTTTAAATAAGTTGCTAATATACCAACCATTTTGGTGGTTTCTTTTAAACGTTTTCTATCGCGTCTTACTTTTTGTGAGACCTGACAAATACCCTTGCTTTCGGAGACCTTTTTCAGTCTGGTTTAGTGTGTGTTGAGCACCGAGAACTCGTTTGTGAAATAGCCCTTTTTCCTCCGTTAAGTTCCTGTGTTTTTTAGTATGTGATGTTGCTTCTAAACAGATTTTAGCTTTGTGAACGTTTCTCCAGAAGACTTTTCATATCAACTGCGAACTGCCTTATCTCGATTTCACTCTCGTGCCGTACTTTGAAAGCAGGTTTCGATCTTCTCGGAGCCACTTTTCTAGCTAAAATGCACGCGAATAATGTGGATCTTGGAAAGAGGGTAGTCAGATTTTTCAGCTTTAAAAGACGACCAGTGATTGCTTAAACATGGCTTTGTCGCGATCAATTTCTTGAAAGTGCCTTTGCAAAACCTGATAGTAGACATTGCGCCGCCGTTTTGAACTTCCGACTGACGGTTTAGGGAGAGGTCAGACGGTGCGCACACCATATAGTGTAAATAAAAGTTAACATGTATCTATACATCTATAAATATTGTATATCTAAAATATGATTTAGCCTCTGTAAATACAGTACAGGCGCGTGTATGTGGACAAATGAGATTATGTGTAGTAAACTGTCCTGTGAGCGTTGTTTCAGCCCCCATGTCAGTGAAAGGTTTAATTTATAGTGCTGAAGTTAGTTTGGTTCACAGATTTAGTGCCAATTACCAGATGAGCATCACTTTGAAACAGTCGTCTGAATAAATGTTTCTTTTGAAGGGAATGGATTGGGGCTCGTTAACATGTTATTCTCTAGTTGTAAATGCGTAGCAAGATTATTACGATCGTATTAATACAAAGTTCGTTGTACCGTGAAAGAAAGTTGTTTCGTACGCTGTTCAGGGTAGTGTGTCAGCCCTTTGTTTGAGTTAAATGCTAAGCAATTCGTCGTCTCTCGTGCTCTCTTGTAGTATCGATAGTGAAGTAGATTTTATACTTATTTATAACCTGAAGTTTACAACTACAGTTCTGTGGTGAAGAACAAATTCTTACGAAGAAGGCTATGATAGACTTATTAAAGCCGCCTGTATGTGTAGATATTCTATATCTAAATTTTATAAGAAATAAAGGCCATGCAGTCAACTGAGACGTGCGGTTGGTTTTGTGTGTTGGGTCGAGTGGGAAACAACTACTTTCAGCCTGTGAAAGTTGACCCGTTGTGGGGCGCGATCCATTCAACCAAAATTTCCGGACTGAGGTTCGAAAATTTCTTGGGGGCAAATAGATCGCGACGGGTCCGGAAGGTCTCGTTCCATTCCACCCTCACAAAGAGTTTCACGCTCATCTAATGGCGGATGCTGATCACTGTTGCTCAAATTCGACTTTATCAATGATAATGTACGAACTGCTGCATGCGTAGAAATTTTACTCGGGTTGTTTTGAGTGGACCCAGATATGTGCAGGTTTAGGTCAATGGTGGACCCGTTTTGTTTGGACTGTTAGACCGAAATTTCCGGAAATTTTGGTTGAATCCTTCACTATCTTGTACCCAGATCTAACCGGCCGTGAGAGATCTAGGTTCCATTCCTACTGTTTAGTCCGTTTCGCGAGTAAATAGCCTGGGGATTTTTGGGCCTATGTCCTCCACGGTTCTCGTAACCCCCTTATTCAGTATCGTCACCAAAATGGGTAATGTTAAATATTCAAAACACCATTTTGTAGGTGATCGTTTGAGATTAAAAGCCGATTCAATTCCAACGACTCGATTTAATACAATCAAAGTAAAACCTATCTTATTTATGCTTGAACAGAGGGACGGGTCAATCTCGTTCCTCGAGTTTTCCTCCGGAGGGGGGGGGCACTCCCTTATATGGGCTTTATAGGTATGTGCGGCCCCAAAGGTTATGGTTCTTTAGCCGTTTTGGTCATAAGTTGGGTATCGATTTTAGCCATTTTGTCGCCATTTTGATCATAAATAGGGTATCGATTTTTGCACTCTAGTCTTCAATTCGGTATTTTGAGAGAAGAAGTTACTTTTTCATCACGCCTTCCTTCTCCTATCCGCGCTTTGCCTTCCTCTACGCCTTTTAACACCTGCTACGCAGGCTAAATAAAGCCAGCAACAAAAGCCCTTCCCCTAATGATCTAAGAGTCAGGTCATAAATAGGGT
>OMLO01001509.1_pt1 | contig 17958 bp, 14 predicted proteins | sample 1674811 | NCBI WGS metagenome assembly OMLO01 (sample SAMN06265003, study PRJEB25207) | coral metagenome | isolation source: Coral host | place: Mexico:La Bocana,Puerto Morelos, Mexico | collected 2008-11-13 | reverse complement strand
GATGTAGGTAAATGCAGGGGCCTCCTTTACTCTGCAACTAGGTAGGGGTGGAGGAGGTGGTGTCTTGTACGGTTTCCCTTGGAACTTCTTACAGACTGTACAGCCAACAGCAAATTTCTGACAAAGTAGCGACCTCGAACAATCCAAAAGGTTGATCTCAGTTCAGCAAGTGTCTCCTTAACACCTCCACGACCTTCCTGTGACAGCTCCAAACAGTGAAGGTGGTAAGATGATGTTTGGTATCGAGCAAGATGGGGTACTTAGCAGAATCCGCCAGATCAGGGCTTCTGAGTCTCCCTCGACATCTCACAACTCCCCTTTCATCCTCAAACAAGTTCAACTGTTGTTTCCAAGACCTGAATTTGTCCTTATCCTTCAATGATCGCTGCACCTCCTTTATCCAACACAGTTCAGCTTCCTCCATGTCTGCACTGGTTATCTCTGGCTTCTCATTAGTTCCTCTATGTTTCGCCTTCAGAAGCCTGATGAATTTAAAAACCAGAGCAGTGACCCATAGAAGGCGCTCAAGGCAGCTGAACCCACTGCAATCAATGACATTATCCAGTGAGGTTGATTGACTGTTCACAGTTAATACAGAGAGGACTCCAACCAACTCCGCCTTTCGATCCTTTGCCTTCATTTCTGAAAGACACTCCTCTAGAGGCAACTCCTAGAGGCAACTTTCGTCAAACCTCGAGCAAACAAACACGCTCTAATCAAAACAATACAATGTAGTAACTTTCCGAATGCTATTGTCATACCTATCGCTGAATCAACCTCTCGAATCAACATTTTCTATTATTCTCAACAGTTTCTTTCGGATGTTACTCCATATTTTCTATGAGCCGTACAATTCTTGTTTGGCTTGCTATGCAGGGCTTAGCTCGTTGTTATAATTTATCTGATCTTGAAGCGTAAACAACATACACTTAGGACATTTGGTCAGATCAGTAAGTTGCACAGCAATCAATAAGTCCTTCCTCAAGCGTTCGATATGCTTGTCAGGTTTAAATCTTTCAAATTAAAGCAATGCGAAAATAAATTAAGCTCAAATGACTGACATCGAAGTTTATAATAACTAAACAAGAGGTCATTTTGATGGTTCTTTATTAATATACCACATAACATGCACTACAAAACACAATGGATATCTTGCACTGAGTTCTTAAGGCGCCGAAATACGAAAAACAAAAAACTTTATCTCGTATATCGCCGATTTAACTGAAGGCAGCGATGATATATTCGATACAAAAACACTGAACTTGGCTGTTTCGAATTTCTCACCTTGCGTGTTCAACTTGTTTTTGCGAATAATAGAGAGCGGGTCTACTTTGAGTAACAAATTTTGACTTTGCTGCTCGTTCATCCAGCTACCAACTTGTCACGCATAAAATTTGCTCACATTTGGCGACAAGTTAAAGGGTTTTGCATCTCGTGGTTTGCATCTCAAGGTTTACCACTTGAAGCCTTTCATGTTGTGACAAAACCAGCCTTGATTCTGGTAAAAATATAACAGGAGCTACCATTGGCTACAATCATTACAACACAGGCACGCTTTAAGTGTGTACCCACATTTTGTGGGTCGATTATTATTCATATATTCATGCTATTGTTCTTTCTCATCGAATATTCAACAATCACGGACCGATTACTTTCCGAACATGTGGCTGGCTACTGCACGAGCGCAAACGCTTTGATGTTAGGTGCGATATTTTTGTTTTGTTTTAGGATTTCTGCTTGGTTGATTGTTCTAAATCCTATTGCTGTGACATATTAATTTATTCATAAGAGGGTCTGGGAAAGCTCAAAGCATGCATGTGGAAAGGCCCGGGGAAAGGCTCACAAATTGACATGAATGAATGCTTGGCGTCTGGAAATGTCAGACACCGCAAAAACACTCGCAAACATTCTAGTTTCAGGAATAATATTCATCAATAAATTTGCTCCTTTTATTCATTCCAGTGTTCATTTGAATCTAAGCTACGATTTTTGACGTACCGCTTTGTTAAAATCATACTGCTTTGACGAGTCCAAGTGAATATAAAGCTATGGAACCGGAAGCCCGCTTGATTATTTATAAAAACACTCTGTCGATCGATAGCTAGCTGTTGGAAGTCGGCCTGTTTTCACCGAATTAAACGTAGACATTCATAAGCAAGAAGAAAATAAAATGAGTGTGTTGGATTGTGAATTCCGTGTACCCTTTCGCTTGCATAAGAATATATCGTCTGTTGTCTTGACAAGTGCATGGTCGATCAAATCCAAACAAACTCTTATGTATTTCTTTGTCGCTTAATAGTATCGGATTGTTAACCTTAAATAAACTAATCCAACGAAAAGCTTAGCGATCGGTCGGGAACAAATCACTTAGAATAATTTTTTTTTCATTTACAACTCGACTTCCACCTCGCAAATGAGCAAATTCATTCAGACATGTCGCTGCCGTTCTCACCGCCGGCGGCAAATTGCATTGTAATTTGCAAAACAAAGCGGTTCTCCAGTAATACTGAACCAAAAATTTCGTTTAAACGCTCATTTTCAAGCTTGTAAAATGCATATCAATAATAAACCGATATTACCTCTGCTGCTTATGAGCGAAATGTTTTTCGGTGGAAAGAGATGAAAATGCGATCGCAATCACCACACTTCAAAGAACAAAAGGATACGCACTTGAGGGACAATAATTAAGCCTCATTGTTAAATTCTTTTGAAATACATCCACTGAATCGCCGCCCAAAAGTCACAAGTCCTATTCATTCATCTGAGCCCAATAATTCCGAAGATACTCAGCCCTTTCATCCGAGCAAACTCAACAATAACTCGAAGCTTGCCGACGGGTAAATTAAGGAGCCTTCTGTGTCAATTAGCCAGTGGTATAACCCATTTCTGAACAACACAAATAAAGCATGCCTGTGTTGTAATGTGTAGCTGTAGCCAATAGCAACTTACGTTACTATTTGCGACTACCATGAAGAAAAATACAACTAAACAAAAAGAAACAAACTCGTCCCAATTTCTAACGTGGATTGCTTCGCATCCATGTAATTAGCCATTTTGGCCCATTCCACCATAAGGTACTAGCCACTAGTTCACAAGAATCCATACCCCTGGAGAGTATGTCCGCTGGGTTGTCTGTTCCAGGGCAATGGTTCCAACACTTCATTATCTCATCTACCCGATGCTGCACAAATTGTTTCCACTACTTTGCACTCTGTACAATCCAATACCAGACTACCCTTGAGTCAGTCCAACACACCAACTTGCTCATGATCTCTATCTCAGAAGTAAGGGCTTCCTTGATGCTGTGCATCAGTTAGGCAAGAACGACAGCTGACAGCAATTCTAAGCGCGGTATGGTCTGGTTAGAGAGAGGTGCTACTCATGTTTTCGAAGCTACAAATCTGATGTAGTTGCAGACAGACAATTGCCCCATACACCCTTGCAGATGCATCACAGAACCTGTGAAGTTCACTTGTAACAACTTCCCCTTCTATGTCGGTGTAATAAAATCTGGGAAGGGTGAAGGGTTTTACATCCTGTAGCTGGGCCACAAGTCTTTGCCAAGTTGACTTGCAAGAACCTTCTAGTGGGTCATCCCAGTCCCTCCTTTCCTTACACAGCTCTTGAAACAAGATTTTGAATTGGATAGTGATTGGGGAAATAACACCAAGCGGATCATAGAATTTGGACACTGCACTGATCACATTTCTCTTTGTAGGCTCTACCTTCCTTGCCAAGGAAGCAGTCTCTGTGAGTTCAAATACGATGTTGTCATTGTGAAAGTTCCACAGGGTTTCTAATATCTTTTGTTTGCCAGGGTCTTCAATGACTGGAGTTCCCAAGACCCTCCTTGAGTAGGTCATGTCCTCCTCTTCCATCTGCCATCACTGTCTCAGCAATCTGACACCTGCCAACATCCTCTTTCGGCTGAGCTTCTTCACTCCTTGAAGCTGATCTCTCATTTTTCTCAATTCTCTCATGCAGCTCTACAGAAATGGTGACAAATTTTTGCAGATTAAATCCCGCTTCCTTCAAACGCAATTTGGACTTCACATAAAGCTCAAAGGTGCGATCCACATGACTGTCACCTGAGGTCAAGTCATCAACGTAAATACTCTCAAGGAATTTCTGTGTGAAGCTAGGATCACACTGTTCATATTTTCCTATGTGATGTTTGGTAGTGGCATTCAGCAAAAACGGACTTGAGGATAGACCAAACACAACACGTGAAAACCTTAGAACAACATCCGGTTCAGCCTTATCAGTGTCCTTGACCCACAGAAACCGGAGTACATCCCTGTCTTCCTCAGCGATGTGAACCATTAAGAAAGCCTTCTCAATGTCTCCGACAAGAGCAACTCTGTAACTACGGAACCTTAACATGATGTCAAAGATGTTCTGTGCGAGTGGAGGACCAGCATGTAGACACTTGTTCAATGACACTCCATTTGACCTTGCTGAGCCATTGTAGACGACTCACAACTTTGTGGTTGACTTGTCCCTCCTGATAACTTCATGGTGAGGGATGTAATGTATGTGATCAGACTCTGGCTTGGCTTGGCTTTAACTCTCCTTGCAGACCTTCATAGGGAACTTCATCAGTGGCACAGTTTCCACAAGATTGCTACTTTGCTGGCTTCCTGGATCTCCACGACAAACAGGCCCTGAGAGTACCCATCCTAGTTTAGTATGAATACCTGTGGGTCCTTCAGTTCCTCGGACGGTGTGAGCAAATCAGAGGCACAGTAAAGGCTGACAACAACAGGTTGGGTCCCCCTTTCAGCTCGATCCCCAGCAATGCAACTTCCACGAATTCAACTCTTTCATCTGTGGATCCAAATGTCTTAATTGAGACTTGTTTCCTTTCTAACACTGGTAATTGAAGAATGTTCTTCAGGTTGTCTGTCAAATAGGTGCGCTGGCTACAACTGTCCAAGATGATTCTAGCCTTGACCTTGTACTCTGGTTGCTGAGGATTGTAAACAATAGCCTGAGCCGTTTGAAGTAACACTGATGTCGAAGAATTCGAGTAACAGACCACAGAATTGGTACCTGGTTGCACTGTTAAACCTTGCTGTTCTGGAACTGGTGTAGACACTGTAGGTGCAGGGTAGGTAGGTGGCACTGCATTTAAATTACTTTGACAGATACTATCATGGTGCTTGCCATTACACTTATGACATTTGGACTTGGATGGACAGTTGCGGCTTATGTGATCCTTCCGAAGGCACACAAAACATCTTCCATATTTCCTCAAAAGATCTTTCCGAGTTAGTACATTGATCAGTGTTTTACAATCCCTTGATGGGTGTTTTCCTTTACAGTTGATGCAGGTGGGACCATTAGAATTGCCATTAAAAAGGGTGAATGTTGTCCATGAATCCTTTTGTTCTTCTTAGGAGGCTTAGGAGGCAAAGACTGACTTCCATTCACAGAGAGTGCCCAAGCTCTTTCTCTTGCCTCTAGTTCCCTCTTAAAGATCGTGAGAAGCTGGTCCAGTTGCCAGTCGTCATTCCCCATTTCTCTAGTAATAACAAGACAAAAGTCCTGTGGTAGCTTAATCATTAAAATGGACGAAAGTAGACCACCATATGTTTCATGGGGAACTCCCAGTGACTTTAGGCTTCTGACATTTGATTCAACAGTGTCATGGAGCTTCCGTAAGCTCCTCATGTTAAGATGAGATGTTACAGTGTCAAGGTTTAGCAAAATCTCCATGTGACGATTAATTATTTGCTGCTTATTGCCGAATCTACCTTTCAGAATTTCTATTGCTTCATTATAATTCGATGCTGTTAGAGTCAAACCCGAAATTGCTTCAGCTGCTGACCGTTCAAGGCGCGAAATCGAGTAACTAAGCTTGTCAATGGCAGAAAGACTTTTGTTTTTATGTACTGAGGCTTCAAAGGTATCCCAGAAAGAAATCCACTTACTATGATCGCTGTCGAATTTCTTTAGTTCCAACTTCGGTAGTTTGACTTGTGTTTTCCTCGATGTAGATGCTGAAGAATCCGCTAAAGAAGCACTTGGAGGCAAGAACAATTTTCATTTTGACCTGAAGCACTTGGAGGCGAGGAACCATTCTCGGTTTGACTTGAAGCACTTGGAGGCGAGGAACCATTCTCGGTTTCACCTTCTGAAGCTCTCAGCGGACCTTCTTCTCTCGACGTGCTTGCTGGCATGATTGGTTACGCGGGAAGATTCGCAACACCATTTGTGTTTGCATTTGATGACAAGGCGTGATCTATGTTAGCTATAGCCAGCTGGATATTTTCCTCAACCAATCTGCCCGCTCTATTTCGGTTTCGATTTCCTCTTCGTCCACAAGGGCCAAAATTTCCATGTCAAGCTGTAGAAGAATTGTCCGTTTCTCTTGAAGGCTTGCCTTTTGTTGATTTAGCTTGACCACGGGCTTAGCGATTTCTGACAAGTCTCCAGTGGCAAGGACTTTGATTGCAGACGTAATAATACGGGTTGCGGTGGATTGGTGACCTCCACGTGTCCTTCGCTTTCTAGCAAGTTCTTCAGCCATTTTTTCCTCAATGAAATTTGCAGAATAACACAGAACATAAGCTCAACTTTACTCACCACTCGCTTGCAAGACCCGTTTCAATCGGCTTCCATCCAGCTCAAAATGACCATGTACAAGATTCCCTCTGGACTGTATTTATTCTGGATTCTATAGGCTCTAGTCCTTAAGATTAGGCTGTCTCATGCTCTACCGACTGAGGATTACAAGGATTCTGAAGGATTCACTCCATACAAAATTTCAATATGGCTTCTCATACAAAAAAATAACATTCAAAAACACTTTCGGTCTCATGACTAAACTGACTCACAGGGCAGTCATAAGTTTGATGGATTTCTTGATGGATAGAGTCCTCCTAAGTGTGTGAGCAGTTCCAAGAAGGACGGTCTTTTGTAGCTCTGTTATTCTAATATTGCCTAGGATGTTGCCGATGTAGTTTTCTGTTCTCTTCTTGACAAGCCTGAAAGCACCAATTATCACTAGGACAGTTGTTGTTGTTTATTATTATTATTATTATTATTATTATTATTATTATTATTGAAGCCCTTTTATACATGTATGTCTGTATGAACATACCTGTTAGCATACTTTCATTCACAATGCAGTTGCCACTTATAACAACAGCATCACAGTGAACTAGGGAGCCTTTTGGTGGAATTACCAGCACATCACCAGGAACAAGTTGTTCAGATGTGACATCCACTTGAACTGTTAAGATTAATACTGTTAGCAGATTGTCTTTTGAGCTTGCTGTTGTAGTCGGTATACTAGCTGTTAAATGATACTAGATATCACTTTCTAAGTAAAAATAATAGCCAACAGGATTGATGGAAATCCCGATCTCCACTGGCACGAACTCTTGTTAGTTCATTTTGGGAGAATGAAAGACAGAACAGGATTTTGTGACATGTATTCTCAGCAATGAGGAAATTCTTACTTGAAAACAATGTGTTTATAAAATCTCACAGAGAAACAAAGGCTGAGGTGAGTAATGTTTTTACAGTTTGAACCTGTATGTGCAACATTATTTAAGCAAGGACATTCTCACATACATGTATAGGGAAATCCTGTTTTCTGTAAGCCTCCATTTTTTCAATCAAAAGGATGAAAAGCAGTTTCTCTCCTCCCCCCTCCCCATTCCAGCAATGTAATTCAACCTTTTATTTCTAAAACTACCCAATTTTCAAAACAATTTTTATTCCCTTGGAGGTGTAAACAAAATGGTGAAGTCTTATTTAGTTGCAATCCTACAAGTCTGTAAAACTACAGCAATGTTCTTCTCCTGGCTATGAAAAGGTGTGTATTACTTAAACAGTTTGGTTTTTCTATTATTACGTTTGAATTGTAATAAGACAGTCAGTCATGGTGAAACTATCTGGGCAAATTTTTGCACCTGGCTTTTCTTATGATAAAGTATCAGTGTGTTCATCAACCAAACCATGCATGTTTAGAAACTTTCTGTCAACTGAAAAAATCTTCTTCACTCAAGACCATACACAATGTCTTATTCTGTAGTACTTTCCATCGCAAAACTCAGTTTATCACACCATAACATTCATCTACACACATTAAAGTCTGTTGCAGTTTTACAGGAGTTTGGGGTTCTATTTTACAATAATTTTATCTTATATGATAAGACTCCACTCTGAGCTCCAGATCCTCACCTTATATGTACTAATTTTGACCAGAAGATAACTCTTTTCAATAACTTCAGTTGAAAGTAGGACCTGTTTATAATGATTTATTGTGTACTTAAAATGCACAATCACAACAGGTGAACATCAGGAAGACAGCATTTGGACGAGAGCCCCTGATCTCATGGTATTTAAATGGGTAACACATGATGAAGATCAACTCATATCAATTTAAAATCCAAATAGGATGGTAGATTCACATTCAGTTGTAGTTCTGAAGCCAAAGCCTTTCATTGCAACAAACTCTAAAATATTGAGAATGCAGTTTTATTACTGTACATTTTAATGTTAAATTTAACATTTATTTTCAAAATTGTTTGTTCTGTTTTTGCAAAATATTTGCAACATGTTTTAAGATATAGAGAATGCATTTCAATAAGAACATACCTATCAACTTTCTCAATGTAATGCAATCTCACTTTAAAGTGCCTATGAAATGAAAAATAATTGCTGCACTTTTGAAAGGTCTTTCAAGCTACAGAAGAATGGCATTTTCCTTTTTGGAAGATTTGCAAGCTATTTATGCACATCAAACTGTTAAAATACACCTTGACACTGGTTTGATTTGTGTATGTAAAATAGCATGATTGTTTGTCCCAAAACTCCTTCACATGACACGTCTGTTGTGTTACATTTCATCAACAATGAGCTTTACATTGCCTCTTTTCATCTTTTATTGTGTTGTCTTTATTGTAAATAAATAATCTTGAAACATTTTGTCGTCCTTGTACATGTATACCTGTAACATGATTGTGAAAAATGACTCGGAGTGTCACACATGTCAAAACAGGAATTCAAAATATCATGGATTGATCGATCAACAAGAGCTGGATTTTTGAAAGCACAATTTTGAACTGTAAAAATTTGACTTGTTGGTAATTTAACTTGTAAATTAGGGATGGTGGCCACTTGATACTGCGTACATGATCTGCCAATCACACAATGCATGGTTTACACATCACGTGTGTGCTAGGGTTGACATTGACAAAGTCAACTACCTGTATGTTGCCAAGTACCCAACTAAAATGAAAGCAAACTTTTCCTGCTGTGCCAAATTAAGTTTAATGAGCCTGTATGTACACCAGGAACACTGGAATAGCAGTATATTGCTAACCACTAACTGTTGAGTCTTCCAGCCAAAAAACTAGCTTTTATTCACAAAAGATCGTATAATCCAGCAATCATATTAATCGCCTCAAGTTTCAGTTTAGTTCATCAACTACTTCCATCTACCACTTCATATCAATATGAGGAAATTTATGTAAGTTATTTATCTTATTGATTCATATTTTCTTAGAATTATTGTAACCTATTGCTTTTTAGTCGAAAACCACATGACTCGACTAAAGGATGCGTTCTTACCTCTATAAACAAAAGCGACAATGGAATAAATTTGTTTTCTTATCACCTCTCAGTCTGATGTCTGCATTTGTTCAAAGACAACCACTGCTCAAGTTTATTAAGGCTCAACCAAAAGCAAAATACATATTGATGTATGACCACAAATTTGAGTGAAGAATCTGGTCATGAATACAAGAGCTTTAGGCCTTCCTTAGTTTACCCATCTAGGGGAAAAGCAAATGTTTTCACTAGATCATTCTAGGCAATAGATGCATAACAACAAAAACAAACTGACTCACTATCTACCAGTTTGTATCTTGCTGGTGTGCTTAGAAAGGAATTGTGCACAATAATGTCAGACTTGCTTTTACTGTTCACCAAACTAACAACAGGCACATACAGGTAAGCTTAATTATAAGAGTTAAAATGTCAAATAAATCTTACTAATTCATTCTTGAGAAGTTTTGCCCAAAAGCTAATTAGTTTAACCTTGTGAGTTGCGATCCTGCAACTATAAGTAGCCTTTTTATATGGAAGGTCACTGACATTCAATTATAGTGAATTAATTTATATTACCTGCATTATTACGCAGAACAGTGACTGTTTCTGACACTGCCACCATGTCCCTTAATGTCACAAGGTGCTAAAAAATAAAGACTACTGTTTACCAACAACAAAAACAATAACCTACATCTACACCAAAAAAATGCATCTAAAAGGAGACTAAAAAATACAGTACAGTATTGTTAGACACCCTTCTAATATTTTAAACCCTCCCTTAGCTTTCTAATTCTTAGCTAGCATGTGACCATTTTTTTTAAAATTCAAAACTAAAGAGCCACCAAAGTTTCCATCCTCATCAGGCTTAAGAGGGGTAAATCTATATCTGTTTACAACTTTTCAGTTCAGCAGTTTGCTTTGTCGGGAAACCAGTGCATTTTGAATTTCAGAATTATGGCAGTGTGTGACATAAAGCTACAAAATCAATAAAAATATATTATTATCTTGTGATATTTAGCCTTTTTGGAAGTAACAGTATTAGGAAAAGTGCTTACATGCAAATGCTTGTTTGTTCAGTACAGATAATCAGCCGGCTAGATAGCTAAAGTAAGTTCCAGATGTTTACACTATATTCTGGCTGCCATATTGGTGTACCATGGAGGTACACCAATATGTTGGCACTTTTTGTAGGTTGAAATCTAGTCGTAGCCAGTTCATGCGATAAATTGAATTAAAATTGCTGTAGAATCACAGCTGGTTTACATACACGATTTTGAATTTGCAGTTTTTTTATGCGACAATGGCAAAACTATAAACAATTCTTAACAAACAGATACAACATAGCACTAATTATTGTTAATTGCCAACTATGCCTTTGGTAAGCACTTACTATTCTTGTCTGGTATACTGTGATGATAATGGAAATCAACGACACAATTAAAATGGTTACTGCATAATAATAATAGTCGTCAGTTGACCACAAGATGATGCTACAAAACTGGAACACATAAAATGGATCTGCAATCTAAACACATCAACATGTCATGTCACTTTAACAATATCTGGACTGGGCTTGATAATGGTAATATCATGGATTCAATGGTAATATCATGCTGCCTCTTTCACCCTTACATGTATTTCACCAAGGCAACAAATTAACTGAGTGTTTAAGGTGGTTTACTACAGCTTCTCCAAGATTCAAAAGCATGTACTACAATTGCCTATCAGACAACACAATTAGTGGCATAAGGCAAAAATGACACAAGAAACGCTAAGAAGAAACGAAAACAAGTTCAGCACTTGAATAGCATTAAACCACTTTCGCATAGGTAACAATACAATGTAGTTTCAAACTGTTCAAACATGTGGTTAAGCTAAGGACCATAAAATATCACACGAAAATTCTAAAGAGAGTTTTCATTTACTCTTGCATTCTCAAATGTGATAATACATGATGTCACTAGAGTGCACTCGACTTGGTTAGTGGTTAGTGTGCTTGTTTCTGGATCAAGCAGTCAGGGTTCGAGCCCTGGCTGGGAACATTGCGTTATATTCTTGGGCAAGACTCTTGACTCTCACAGTGCCTCTCTCTACCCAGGTGTACAAATGGTACCATCAAATTCAATGCTGGGGATAACCCTACAATGGACTAGCACTAAAATATTCTTAGTTGCTTCGTGCTACAGAAACCAGAATAAGCTCCAGTCTGGTGGGCCCCTTGGCTCATACAGACTTTACCTTACAGACTAATAGGTCCTTCCACTGCAGGGGAATGTCGAGTCTCCTGTGTGCACAGCCTTAACACAATTTTTCTACTGTGACCTCTTTGTTTCACACTAGCATAGTGGTTTGCTTCAAAGGTTCTGGCAACAGTGCAGCTCAGATATACCCAAACCAAAATATATGATTGTGTAATTTGCATCAGCCCAGTAAGCAAATATGCATATGCATGTGCACATATACAGGACACAAGTGCATGCCTCATTAGTAAGTATGAGCTGAAGCATTGTTTCTTCTTTGTAATTGTTGTCTTCAAAGGCTTAACAGTTTACGACTGGGTGAGATTTTTTGAACACACAATTACAGTATATGCACATATGCCTTCAGACTAGACTTAGTCAGTTAGAACCTTTAACTGTCCCATCTTCAAGGAGCGAACACAACTATTTGCTAGTGTTCTCAGCATTCATAAGTACCTCCATGTTACTGTTGTAGTCATTCCAAAGAATTCTGAGAACCCTCAGGCAGGCAGCAAAACCTTTTCAGGAGATACATGTAAATGTGACAACCAATACCAGCCAACACTTGGGCAGCGGTCGACTTAAAAAACTCGAAACATGAGCCCAAGACATGGTCCCATGAAATGGTCAGTGGCTATCTTGTTTTTATAGCTGCAATTGACCATAACATGGATGTCCAATATCAAAGATGTATGCTTTAAATGGGCAGCCTATTAGTTAGAGTATGACTGCCATATTGGACAACATGATCACCATCATCATAGGGTACACAGGCCCTTGATCCATGGTTCTGGTCTATGGCTATGGTGCTCAGCTTGGCAGCCTTTATATCACTTATGGTAATGTGATATTTTCTTATAACATAAATTTACTGAAACGTGTTTTTTAAAATGTACCATAAAATTAATAAGGAAAAAAAGGTAAAGTCTGCATACAAGGTAAGTGGCCCATCAGGCCAGAGCTTATTCCAGTTTCTGTACAGTGAAGCAACTAGGAGTATTCTACTCCCGGGGGGGTACTCCCTTATATGGGCTATATAGGCATGTGCGGCCCCAAAGGGTATGGTTTTTCAGCCGTTTTGGTCATAAATAGGGTATCGATTTTTGCCATTTTGCCGCCAAATTACCCAAATTTTCTGAGTACCCCCCCCGGGATTCTACTCCCCTTGGATATGATGCAAGTCCATCAGAGGGTTACTCCATAAGAGGCACTGTGAGAGTTAAGCGTCTTGCTTAAGAAAAAAATGCAATGTCCCCGACCAGGGCTTGAACCCAGACCGCTTGATCAGGAGACAAGTGCACTAACCATGAGGCTACCACACCTCCCACATAATAAGTACTGTGTATTAATGAAAATGTCAAAAATTGATTGAGAGAGAGAATATAGGAGCTATTTTTCTTATTCAAATGAAGAAGCTGAAATGACACACATCATACCTTTTAAAAGACAACACAAAAAACAAGAACAGCCCTATTTTAACTATTAGTGTCAGACTGAACCAGAAAGTCTAACAAGGCACAATGGCTACGATTTCTGTATTTCTTGCTCAACTGGTGTTTTTTCTTGTATTATGGGGGGGCTCTTACAATTTAGTCAAAATTTCTTTTCATTTTCTTATACTCATCAACTCTGGCAACCCTATATTAGACTCATTTTTATACTATCCCTTTCTACCCATTAAACCTTACCTCTTCCAGGAAAAGCCTTCCATACGATTTAACATTAACATCAATCACATTTGGGCCATACATTTTCTGTCTTAAAATATAAAGGCAGAAAAAGAAAAGTTAACAAAAAGACCATGTACCTGTAAGAAAATGATTCACAAAATTACAAATTGTTAAGTACCCAGCAACAAATACCTTAATAAAAAAACAAAATGAATAAGTTTAAGGTCAATGACAGAGAGATAACAATTGCTAAATTGCAGATCTATAGCTCTAATACTCATGCTTGAAAAAAAGGTATTGGTTACATTACAGACCATTACTTCAAGAAGAATCTTAGCAATAGAAGAGGCGGGGTAAGGAGAAGGAGGAAAAGAAGAGCATGTATGGGATTGCCATTACAGAGAATGTATGGACATGTTACACATGATTGAAAATTTCATGGCTATAAATGATTGAATTCAGAAGCAGTGATTGCTTTAATAGCAGTTATATAACAATACTTTTCAGCAAATATCAGAAGAAAAGGTAGAGTCAGTGCCAAACAAAACTTCAAATGTATACCACTGACTTTATATCTATTTGCACAATAATTTAATATTTATTTATACAAGTACATGTATATTTATCTATTTTTTGCCTTCTAATTTAAGAAACAAATTCTCTTTGAAAAAAAGATTTATTGTTCAATATTTGAATTTTTGATATGTTTTCTGTCCACTCATGATTGGTGGAAATGGTTTTAGTTGATATTCATTGTTTCATCCTCAAATTTTCTGTCTGATTGGTCATACAGTGCAACATTCCATACCTCTTTTGAACTTCATCTTCTGACAGCCCAGATGAATACTGATAAAACTGTGCTGGATATGTACCATGATCAAGGCCCCTAACGAACAATGATCAAACACTTTCACTTTAATAATAACTTTAGAGCAACTATCTGTTATTATTGGAAATTGAGTGGCATATGAGAAAAACATAATACACATGAAGGCCAAATCTTAGAGGATGCCCTTGAGCCAAACAGGACACTAGTACACCCAAGAAACATCATGAATACTGTACAGAGAGAATTGGCCAGCAACGGTATTGACATCATAGGAATTAGTGCAACACACAGGATTTGGTACAGGCAGAAGGACAGCACAACAGAAGACCATCTGGAGATGTACAGTTAGGAAAGAAAGAAACAGTGGGCTGGAAATGTTGGAACAAAAGTATAAAGAGCGGCAGCAGACAGAGAAAAATGTAGGCACTCTGTAGAGGCTTTATGTGACACTGTTGGGAACTGGTGAAGATACAGGGTTGTAGCACTCTAAGAGGTTTGGCATGTATCAATAGACTTCTTCAGCTTGAGTTTTCTTTCCTGGAGCAATTGTTGTTAAGCATCCTCATTCTTTATTTATGTGGCTAAATAACATTTAGGCAAAGCTTAACTAAAGCAGAGCTGGCCAGTGGTCTCCTCCATTGCAGTACCTGACCTACGGGGCAGCCCTTGGGGTCTTGCCGGGCCTCTTTGTTTTCTCCAAGCGTGGTTGGAACAATTGGTGGCATTACCGCACCACTTGCAGGTGATCTTGAACTTTTGTTGCAGTTGCTATTTTTCTTTTTTCCAGTTCACCTTGAGGATGGAGGAGATTTTTCTTTCTCTGTGTCATTGTTGTAATAAGATTTCCTCGTCTAACCTTGCACATGTCTAATTAAACTGGTTATTTGACCCATTATTTGCCTTGTGGTTCATCTGCGAGTTTATGGGATATCACCTTTTTCCTTGAATAGGGGGGAACATTCCTGCTGCTTTTTATTTATTCCCACTTGTTGCATTTCCTTTTTAGCTTCACTCCCTCCTGTTTCTGCGGTTACACCATTTAAGGCTAAGCAGTTTGCCAGGGGGTTGTGGCTTCACCCCAACCAGCCACTGGTCCAATTTGTACTAGATGGGATCCATCATGGGTTTTTGCCATTCCCAACAACTCAAACCGGCTAAGCAGAACAAACCGTCACCTGACCAGCATGCATCTGTTATTGATGGGTACCTGGCCAACGAGGTGTCCCAGGGAAGGGTAGCAGGCCCATTTAACTCCCCTCCCTTACCCAACCTCCAAGTGAGCAGCTCTGGCATTATCCCGAAGCAGGGGCAGACAGGGAAGTGGCATCATGCTGCTAAAGTGGTGTGGCCCGGCAGGACCTTCCTATGTCGCATGGTTGACCTCTTGTGCTGCTTCTGCAAGAAGGATCATCTAATTCGCCTCAACAGGGAGTTTCACTTGGATTTGCTTTGGTGGCACCAGTTCCTGTTCCAGTGGCAAGGTGTTAGCTTCTGGCTTTTCCCAGGCCTGCCCCCTTGAGCTGATGCGGAAGTTTCTTCAGATGCTGCGGGATCATTGGGCTATGGAGCATTCCTAAAGGGCTCTTGATTCGCAGGGTCCTGGGCTCCTTCGCAGCAGCAGCAATCGATTGCCTACAAGGAACTGTTCCCAGTAGTCATTGCACCCATGTTTGGGGTCATCAGTGGTCACGTCAGCACGTGCTTTTCCACTTCGACAATCATCCACATCTCCAAAGTTTCTTGCCTCATGCGGCTGCTTCACAGCCTACTACTTGGAACGCCTCACCATTGTTTCTCCTTTTCTGCCCAACATGTGCCAGGCATTACAAATCAGATTGCTGATGCTCTCTCTCATTTTCATTGGCAGGAATTCTGGCAGCTGGTTCCAGACTTGATCACTCAGCTTTAGAGCAGCAGCGCTACTTCTTGACCCATGTTTTATGCATCAGCTCAGGCAAAATTCATCTCCTTCAGCCGACAGCTGGGCAAATTGCATCCCTCTGGTTCCCCATGCCCAACAGATGAATGGACACTTCGTCTCTTCATTACATTTCTGGCTAGGACTTTGCAGCACTCCTCAATTAAGGTTATCTTTAAGGCATCAGAGTGCTTCATATTGATCAAGGATTCCCAGATTCGCTTGCAGACAGTCTCTGCCTGCAGAGGGTTGTTTGCGGCATCAAGCGCTGCCAGGGCACTCCTTCCACACAGATGCCTATTAGAGAGGACTTAATGCTGGTTATCTAGTAGTCTTTGGGTCTCGGCCTCCCAGACCATCAGATGTTTTGGGCACCTTGTTTTTTGGGATACCTTGGCTTCCTGCGTGCATCAGAGTTCACAGTGCCCAGTCTTTCTACCTTCTTGGTTTCCCTTCATCTGAGCGTTCAGGACATTGCAGTGAACTCTTCCTCGGCGCCATCATCAGTGCACATCAGGTTCAAAGGTTCCAAGACGCATCCATTCCGGAAAGGCTGCTTTGTTCACATTGACCTTGGCAGGCATCGTCTGTGTGCAATTCAGGCCATGATGTCTTATCTTGCCATAAGGGGGGATGTTCCTGGCCCCTTGCTTCTGTTTACAACTGGGCAGCCTCTCACCCGTACTAGCTTGACAGATTGGCTTAGGCAGATACCAGGCAATTTCTCCTCACACAGTTTTTGTGTCATAACTGTCACCGTAGCGGGTTCCGGATCATCTGATCAAACAATGGGCTGCTGGTGCAGCAATGCCTACCAGCTTTATTTTAGGACTCCAGCTGACACATTAGCAGCGTTCTCTCACAGATTAACCTCGGCACCTTCCACGGTGTAATGCAGAGCTCCATTCAGCCCATCTTAGTTCACGGATGAGCCAGGTATGTTATTTGCTTACGTACACTGCTCTATTGTGGGAGTTTTTTTCTGGTGTTTGGGGAATTTGTTTGGGTGATAGGAAGTACCAAGACACCCTGTTGACATGTCCCTCCATTCTCCAAGCACCTGGAGACGGGCTCTTTGGGTGGTTCCGCTTCCAGGGTTGCCATAGATACCTCCTCTCTGCTGTTAGCATTTGGCCCCCCACTAACCTCTAAGGCATCAACTACCAAGCTCATCTTTAGCGATGAGTTTAAATGTGGCTAAATGACACTTAGGCCAAGTTAAACTCAAGTGGAGCTGGCCAGCAGTCTCCTCCATTGCAGTACATGACCTATGGGGCAGCTCTTGGGGTCTTGCAGGGCCTGTGTTTGTGGCAAGTTCTGTTTTGATTTGTTGCTTTACTTGCTGATTATTGCGGATCAACTTTGCTGTTGCAAATTGTTGCGGATTCTTGCTGCCTCTCCTCCCTCCCTTGCTGGGTGGTGGGCGGTTGTTTCCTTTATGTAAGTTTCTTTTTTCTCTCAGGTAAGCATTATCACTGGTAAGTATCTCCACTGAATTTATTCACTGTGATGGTGTCAGTTAGTGGCTGCTTCAGGGGTGGTCCCACTTTGGATACCTCCTATTTGCTGTTAGCATTTGGTCCCCTACTCACCTCCAAGGCAACAAACTCTCAAGCTCAGCTTTAGTAACGAGTTTAACAAGGACTATGAATTTGTGCTCATCAGAAATAAGGGCGGTCTGTTAAGCAACAAACCTTTCCCCTACTTTGTGGTTCCTTTCATTGAATTGTAAACACT
>OMLO01001508.1_pt1 | contig 17982 bp, 5 predicted proteins | sample 1674811 | NCBI WGS metagenome assembly OMLO01 (sample SAMN06265003, study PRJEB25207) | coral metagenome | isolation source: Coral host | place: Mexico:La Bocana,Puerto Morelos, Mexico | collected 2008-11-13 | reverse complement strand
TAAATTGTTGGGGAAACCTAACAAATTGCGGGGGAATGACCTGCGATGGACTAGCATCCTGTCCAGGGGGAGTAGAACTACTCTTGGCCTCTTCATGCTCCAGAAACCGGGGATAAGCTCCGGCAGCCATGGTCCACTAGGATCGAAGGCTTCATTTTTTTTTTTAGATGATTACTGGTAGTTGTCTTTTGAGCCTTCTTAATTTTGGTTGTAGAAAATTGAACAATTTTAAGGAAAGGCTTTGGATGAGACAGTATACAGTCAGGTTCATTTTGCCTGTACGATGAATTAAAAGAGCAAAAGATAAAGTCAGTATATGACATGACAAATTCATAACAGTCTTAAGCATCTTACATGTTAAATATTAAATTACATATTGATTGTATGTTCTTTTGAATTCATCTTTTTTTTATGTTGTTTTGTCTTTTGATTTATCTTGCTAAACTTTAGGCTCTGAAGCCACTCGCAGCCTTGTTGACCGTTTCAAAGATTTTGCAGATGATTTTTGGTCGTCAGGTATTGTAGCTGTAATCTGATCTACAATACCTTGCATCTGAAACCTCGCAGACTGTTGTTGTGTGGCTTCAAACAATTTGCTATTCTTGGGATCAATATCATCCTGAGTCTTTCAATTGCCATAATGATAAAACAGTGGATTACAGTACAATTGACTGGATTTTCACAAAATTTTGTTCCTTTAAAAGCTACTTTCAATTATTTTCAAATAAATTAAGACCTGTATTGACTTGTCTTGAGAACTTATAATTATCTGTAAACATGACTTCAAACAATTTATTGTATTTTTTCTGTTACCTGATTGGTCAGAAATAATCAGGGCTTGTAATAATCACCTCCTCCTTGTGGTCACAATCTTTTTTGCTCTTTGCGTCAGAAGTCAGCCCTCCTGTAGTGTCTGCTGCCATCAGACAGGAAAGTGGTGAGAAGACATCAGTTCTTAAGAAAACAGCCATGGAAAAGGTGACTGTTTGCTCATGTCATTTATGTACTTAAATCATCCCTTAATAGCTGGGCCTGCCTTATAATTAGATTATACGAATGTGGATTGAGAACAAGTCTAGAAAACCAGTAATGCCTCGATTGATGATATTTTAAAACTGTCTTTAGATGCAAGAGAGACTGGAAAAATCTCAAGAAGAACTGCTTGAGATGCAAGTAAGTTTCATTATGTTTTCATTTGCAACATAAAAAAATTGCACTATGGAAGAAGTTTTTTGTTACAATGGAAAATGAGAAAAATTGTTTAATCTATTGACCAGTGCATGTAAAAAGATCCATTCTAAGTTGTTCCTCTCATCACTTGCCTGGCTGAATTATTACAAGGAAGCATGATGTAAATTGACCTGTTTTATTGGGTTAAATGTCTAAAAAGAATTTGCAGTGTTTGTATAAAGCCTGAAAAAGTACTTTTATTAAATTATCATCAGTTTCACCTGTGCCTTTTGGTGTTCTTGCAGCAACGATACCAACGAGAAATAGACAAGCTTGAACGTGATAACCGAGAGTTAAGAAAACAAGTTATTATTCTAAAGGGTGACAGTATTCCAACCCCAAGAAAGATTAAGGTGACTGGAAATTATGTACTTAACTTCTATATCAACTTAAGCATACAATGTAATTTATGCAGTTATTGATAATTGTTAATAGAGCATGAATCATTAATATTTTGTGAGTCACAGATTATCCCATAAAGTACTTATTACTTATTACAATGTTAATTATTGTTCTTATATGTGTGTAGCTCAAATAAATACAAAAAATTCTTGACAAATGAAATGTGATGTGACTTCATGTTAATCATTCTTTCTCAGAAATCTTTGATTGACATGTATTCTGATGTTCTGGATCTCCTGTCAGAATACGATGTGAGCTACAACACAACTGATCATTTACCACGGGTAAATTATTATTATACGTACATTGTTTGTAACTTGCCATTGAATCTATATTTTCTGTTGTTCTGTAATGTACAGTGTACATGTTACAGGTCAAAATTGTATCCAGGTAAAAATTAAATTCCTTTGTCTCTTAACCCTACTTATTCATTGATTATGAATAATTAGGGTTAGAAGAAAAAGGAAATTGAGAATCCAACTAGGTTAAAATAATTTTGACCTGTAACATACACATTCTTGTTGACTAGATTGCCGTAACCTTACATGGTGGGTACCAGCAGTACATTGATACAGGTCTCTGCACAATTTACGTGCACATCTTAAGGCTAAGGCTCTCAAAAACAATGAACATTGTGACAGGATTTCCTGTACAATGGTATACCTGGTCATGGGAGCAAATGTCTGGCTTCAAGCTTAAGACTGATTTTATAGTTTTGGTTTGATGTATATACATATAACTGTAGAGAGCTCTTAGTCACTGTTCACTAGCTTGTGCAGTTTTATATTGTCTGTCATTCTTGTATTTTCTTCATTTGTAGGTTGTAGTAGTTGGTGATCAAAGTGCTGGCAAAACAAGTGTGCTGGAGATGATTGCACAAGCAAGAATTTTTCCTAGGTTAGTGGGCTCAATCACCTGATAAAATGCCACTGAATTTGAGACCCTATGATCTTTATTTCCCTTAAAAGCATTATTTTATAAATCTGCCAATGTCAAGGCTCTGCAGTCCACTGTACCCCAACAATGGAGAGACTTATAGCCCTTCCCACTTGGCTGTCAGAGGTCAAAAGTCAAAAGCATTTCCATGAAATGATGGAAAATATGACTCCTAAGACTTGTAGTACAAGTCTCCAAAAGTTTGAGCCAGGGTGTTCCAAGAGACCGCATGAATTTCCAGTTTTCAATTGTGTTGCAGAGGTTCTGGACAGATGATGACGCGGGCACCAGTTATGGTAAGATTGGAATTACAGAACTGTACTTACTTGATAACTGCTATATATAATGAATAAACTATACAATGAGAATAGACATGTACAGGTCTTCTCTCAACTTTTAGCTTCTACTGTAATCAAGAGTCTAGGCATCAAGACATTTTTGATTTAACACTTGTCTACTGTCCATCTATTATTAATTAAAAAAAATGGTTTTTATTTTTATTTTATTTAGGTTACCCTGAGTGAAGGGCCAAACCACATGGCACAGTTCAAAGGAAGTAGTCATCAATATGACCTTACACAAGAAGATGAGGTTTGAACTGCATAACTAAGTATATAAACTCACCCAGAAGGCTGTTAAATTCTTAGCAGTATGGTATCAAAAAGAAATTTTCAGTTTTGGATGTTCTTATCTCACGGTCATGTTGACTTGCATTTTATGTTATCATAATTATTGATAAGAGTTAACAAACATTTTCCAGGAATTTGAAACACTCAGGTTTGGATCCCCTTAGTTCACTTGATTTTAACAATCAGTGGCTTTTTTTCCAATTTGTCTTCACTTGTGCCATGTATATGGGAAACGATTGTTAACTTTGATTCATAACAGTTTTTTGTTAATTTTCAGCTTAAAGGCCTGAGACAAGAGATTGAAATTCGTATGAAGAACAGTGTTAAACATGGACAAACAGTTAGCCCTGAGGTAATAAATTTTCATGGACATGAATGTCTACTACATTGTTTGCAGATGCATTGTGTGTTTAGCTGTCAGTTCTATTGGAAAAAATGAAACAAAAGATGAATGACCAGAGATAATCAACAATGATTTTATTGCTCAAATTTTACATTAAAATAGATGAAAAAATATTACTAACAACTTTTAAATTTTTACAATGTACCTTAAATGAAAGTTGACCCCCATATTTCTCATAAATAATGTAACACTGTACATCTCCAGTCTGATAATATGACTGTTAGGTCACCATATCTGTGTCTCACAGTACAGTCAAAGTCCCTTAACAGGGAAGCCCGTAGGAGAAGGAAAACCCAGTTAGGAGGCTGAGGGTGGCTGCTTACAGTACGTTAAAAATGTAGAGTTTTTAGCTGGGACCAAGACTTGTATAAACTGTTTATATGCAACTAGGAGTGTTCATCACCAGATGTTCATTTGTATAATTGGACCAGTTGTGTTACAGCTTTAGGCATCCTTGTTGTATTATGGCAAAGAGCAGACTTCTTTTGTTTTCAAAGGCCTTAATGTAGCTATTTGCTGTTTTACCCTCAGGTGATATCTCTAAGTGTCAAAGGCCCAGGACTTCATCGGATGGTGTTGGTTGACCTTCCAGGAATTATTGGGGTATGTTGTACAGTCTGTGATTAATTACTAGGTATCCCTTGACTGGTGATTTTCTTTATTCTCATCACCTCTCCACTTGATAATGTATTGATAATGCAATGAAAAAATATATGTTGGTCGCTTTTGGAAATTGAAGGGTTATTTGTACAAATATTGTTTTATCTTACAGACAATTACAAGTGGAATGGCAGAAAACACGAAGGATGACATTGTTGAAATGAGCAGGTGACTTCTGAGTGTTCTCAAAACAAAAAATCTTGAATGTAATAATTTAGAAAACCAAAAATTGAGTCTGGATAATTTTTCAGTGCAAGAGTGTGTTACGGTTTGACCAATGTTTAAAACACTTTACTTATACTGTTTAACACTACCAACCACCCAAGCATACTGCAAAACTAGCTTGTACATTTATTTTCTGCGAGTGCAGAGATGTTAAGGAAAATTATATGTACTGTACTTTGTCCTGAAGCATACCTACAAGATACTTCAGAAAATAAAAACAGTATCTGTTTATTGATATCACACCATGTCCTGATTGAAATTTCTTTTAGGAAATACATGCAAAATCCAAATGCCATTATCTTATGTATTCAAGGTAAGAATGAAATTATAAGTTTGATCTCTAATTTGTCCTTGTGTCATTCAGGTCAACCCTGATGGAGTTAAGTCCTCATTCATTCGGTTTTGCCTTTTTTCTGTCCATTATTTACAACTTAATTGCTTTTAAAAGACAATCTTTGAGTAAGTGGCAAGTATGAATTTTTAAATTGTTCCACAGATGGTTCCATTGATGCCGAGAGAAGCAATGTCACTGATTTAGTGAGCAGTATGGACCCAGCAGGTTTGTATGACTCAAAATTGATTTGACTCGGCAAATCCTGTGTTGCAAAATTTCATAGTCAAGCAATCTTGCTGAATTAAAAAGAGTATTTAAGTGCCAAGCACAAACAAGCAGATTAGCTATGCTTATGTTTTTCTTGCATTAGTTATTTGCAAGTGAATACATGTAATGTGAAAGATCATTTATTTGAAATGTGGAGAAAGATATGAAGACATGATTGATCACCACAGTTATATACCCAACTTCAGCAGTTGTGAAATTAGAGCCTGAAAAAAATTCCGGCTGAACAGGATTCAAACCCATGAACTCTGCGAAACTGGTGCAGTGCTCTACCGACTGAGTTATCAAGCCAAATATCAAGCCGACTGGGAGCTGGTCACTTTGTGAGTTATGCTATTTATTTGTTTTCAGGAAAGAGGACTATTTTTGTGTTGACGAAAGTTGACTTAGCAGAACAAAATGATGCAAACCCAAGCCGGGTATGCTTGTTTTTCAGTTCTATATTTTTGTAATTATCGTAAACTAGTCATTGACTTTAAAAGTGTCCACAATAATTAGCTTATCTACAGCTGAATACACAAATATGTTGATAAAGTTTTCATTCATTCATTTATTCTGTATACATGTAGTTAGTTATGTTTAACATCATTTTATGGATCATTTCACTGCTGTAATTATAACATCTCACCATCAGATCAAACAAATACTAGAAGGCAAGCTGTTTCCGATGAAAGCTTTGGGATACTTTGCTGTGGTGACAGGAACAGGCAAGTCAACTGACTGTTTGAAGGAAAAGCTAGTTCAGACTAAATGTTAGATTTTAGTCTAAGTTCTACGATCTTCTCCATCCTTAACCATCCTTGTTTCTTTATGGTTTATTATTATTATCACTTGAGTGTTTTTCTATCTTAGTAACCTACGACTATCAGGTTTTCTTCAATTTAAGGTCATTTTGTTTGTGACCAAAACAACTCAAAGTACTGTGACCGAGCTCTTTTTTTTAATTTTATCGGCCACCTTATATGTGAGTTTGTTATTGTCCTTCTTCTTTTTCTTTGGTAAGTTGGTCAGGGTGTAGAATTAAATATGAATTTTCCTTTTCCCTGTAGCCTGTTTTCTAGTATTGTTAATATTGTTTTTTACTTTACTTTGATTTCAGTAAGTGTTTTACTCTAATGCCCTTAGTGTGCTTTACCTTATTAGGCAATACTAGTGAAGGCATTGATACCATTCGCAGCTATGAAGAAGATTTCTTCAGAAACTCAAGACTGTTCAAGTAAGTACAATGCAGTACATGTAGATTCCTGTCTTAAGAATTTAAATTAATTGTGTATCAACCAGTGAAAACCCCCACTGCTGAAATGGAGCTATTCTTAATAATCTCGTGTAGCTTATGATGATTTCTTTGAATATTTACTTTTAAGGTCTGGAGTGTTCAAAGCCAGTCAGATGACCACACAGAACCTTAGTTTCGCTGTGTCGCACTGCTTCTGGAAAATGGTTCGTGAATCGATTGAGCAGCAGGCAGATTCCTACAAAGGTAGGGGAAGAATGGAACATAGATTCTACGTTCCTCTCTAGCTGACGTTCTGATGGCTCGTCCCGCCACCTGTCCCGCGATCTCCCGCCTCCTCAAGGATTGCGCGACATGCGTCTGGAGACAGTACAAAAGAACCATAAACCATAAAACGAATGACTTAAGGTTCCCTGAAAAACGTCAGTAGAAATATAATATGTGCTACGGAACCTTAATCTCATTATTGTCGGGGAGAGTATAGGGGTGGGCTCGCTACTTTCGGGGAGGGGGAGTCGCTACTTTTGGAAGGCTATGGTATATGGAATAAGTACTGGTGGTAAGCGTTACTCATTTAATCGGACAGTCAACCAATGCGATTCTTTGATAATGATGCAGTATGTATTTTATTTCAGCCAAGCGGTTCAATCTTGAAACGGAATGGAAAAACTTTTTTCCAAAACTGAGAGAGTTGGACAGGGTAGGTTCCTGCATAGAAAGATTAAATTTTTTTTTTTTTATGTTTTGTTGGGACTGAATCCCACAGAGACTGAGTGATGTCATTTGGATGAGCCTGGAATGTAGCCTTTACCTCAGCTTATGCTAACTGCTGTCTTTAATATCGTAATAAGCAAAATTGTTAAATGAGCTATGTAACGGCAGCCTATATTTTCGTCCTTTGCAATCCGTGTCAGTTTTCTCCATCCTTGCCCATCCGTGTTCTTTTAAGGTTTAAAATGCTGTCTTTGGTGTTTTTCTATCTTAGTAAGGTATTATTTTCAGGGTTTTTTGTTCAATTTAAAGGTAATTTTGCACGTGACCAAAATACTGACTAAGCTACGGGACCAAAAGCTTCTTAGTACGGAGGGGTGGGTAGGGGGTAGGAGGGCAATAGCTCAGTTATTTGCAGTTTGAGAAATACGGGAAATAGTTTTCTAAGCTTTCTGACATTTCTTTTCACCGTTCGTTCACTTGCAGAATGAGCTCTTTGACAAGGCTCGTAATGAAATCCTGGATGAAGTGCTGACACTGAGCGAGATAACTCCTCAAATGTGGGAAGACATCATTACTAAACACCTGTGGTCAGCGGTAGCCCCGCACTTCATAGAAGCCATTTATCTTCCTGCTGCCCAGGCAGATAATCCCAGTAATTTTAACACTGCTGTGGACATTAAGCTCAAGCAATGGGCGGAGAGATCCCTGCCTGATATTTCTGTCAAAGTATGACTTGTTTTGTTGAATATAAATTTACAGTGCGCGCGACTACTCGAACCAGGCCTCCTATAGCCACTAAGACGACGACAAGTAGTGGTCTGTTTGGCCAGAGTTAGTGGAGTTAGTAGGCCAGAGTTACTAATTCTGCTGCAATTTGCCATACTTTCATTCTTGGAGAAGGTCGATGGCAATTGAGAACTATAGTTGTAGTGATTGACAGGTCAAACGGACTGATGTTAGCGTTTTTGTTGGCTTATTTCTGATCTGAAACTTTGATTATTTCATCCAGGTTGGCTGGCAAACATTGTTTGAGGAATTCTCCAAAGCGATGCAAGTAAGTTCTTGCTTTGTTCCTCTGGTTTTGTTTTACGGGCATATTTTTGATTGTTTACTTCAGCTAACGGGCATTCAATACGATGGAGCTCACCCATTTATCACTCTGTATAAACCCATTTCACATCCTTCAGTCCTGGTATGTCGATGAGCCGTGAAATAAATTTCCTCAGTTTTAATACATCGCCCAAGCCTACAGGTAATGATCACGTGATCTCACTGATTACTATAGTTTTAACAACTTTTCCAACACGTTACCAATGGATCTTCTACGGTTACACATCATCAACAGAACTAAATACGTCTTAAATGACGGTGCAAATTGTTGTTTTCTTGTAGGAGCAGAAAAACGATAAAGATGGACATAGTCATCTGTTTGAAGAACTCAAATCCGAGCTGTCTGACGAGTGTAAAAGAAGTCACGTATGGCAGTCAAAAGCTATCGACAGCCTGGTAAGGACGAAGTGTGCTTTGACATAAAGTCAGCCTTGAACAAACCTCAGAATGAAGCCGCACAAGTTATCGTCACGTGACACCATAACGTTTACGCGTCCAGCCTATTGGCAAATCTTTGCTGACGTCATTGTTTATATCTTTCCTCGTTAACAAACGACTTTGCACAGAGAACTCATCACGCTACATACGAATTGACTGCAAAGATTTAGAGAGCTTGTGAAATTTAGTACTTGGTGAAATGTTGGCTCTTTGAGTGTAATATTCGAGGGGAAACTGGATTTCAAAATCCGCAAAATGTGTAGCTGGCAATCATACATTCTTTGTAGAATTTTGAGTTTTTAATCCCGTGTCGCACAAAAAGAATTCAGTACATCAGGCTCAAATTCCTTGGGACATTTACACGTGCTGTGCTCTTTCAGTAGTCAGAGCTATTGTTTTCATGTAGCTCCATCAGAAACTGTATCGCTTATTCTAAGGAGGAAAATATTGTAAACGAAGATTCTCCTACAAACTTAGTATTTTGTCTGTCAAGAAGCAGGAAACGAAAACACCGAACTGTGTTCGCTGGAAACTTTACGGCTGCCCGTGTTTCAGTGTAATATGTTACTGCACTGTTTTCTACTTCTCAGAGAGTGATTCAACTAACTGCACTTGAAGACTGGTCCGTCAGCGAAAAACAGCAGTGGGACTCAGCAGTAAAATTCATGGAGAGCACCTTACAGGATGAATTAGGCAAAGGTATTCCGGCAACAGACAAAAATTCGTGCTTTGTTATTGTTCTGACATAGAGTTGTTAAAAATAGTTGTGTTAGCTTTGCTTTTGGATTTTTGAGATCTTTATATTGTAATTTCTTCACTGCTTTTTTCTATCGTGACGTCGATAATCTTAGAAAAAATATTCTATCGCGTGTTTTTCACTATTTCAGCCTCCATGAAAATGTACGATTTGCTTGGACCTGGGGCGACGGAGAGGTGGTTTTACTGGAGATCTAGAAGTAAAGAACAGGTAAGTTAACCACAGATAATCAGAAAAAAATTGTTTCCACATAAACATTTCTTTTAGCTCCTTTATTAAGGCCCTTATATGTTCGGTTTCGTTGTTCTCCCGTTCTTTAGCAATGTCGGTCCTATATCAAAGACGAACTTCAGCGATTGCTTCAGGCAAATGAGGTGAGGAGACATCTGTTAAACAGAATGAAAAAGTTGGCATTTCAGCATTTCAATATCAGGTTTCGTTTCTCTACGTTGATGAATATCTTGTTCCAAGTAAGTCTATGGGAGAAACTCTCTATCTTTTGGCCGTTGCAGTGAAATCTCCTGAGCAGTGCTGTACCTCGTTTTTCAATCTTTTCTGACTTGAAATTTAAGATTTTTCAGTTTAACTTTGGCACCTGTGGAATGCTTTTGAGCAAACACTAGGACGAGAAATGAAAGAAAGGATCTTGGATTAAGTTAGGGTAGTGGGGGTGATTGAGTTAGGGGGGAGGGGTGGCGATCCACTCGGCATTGATACTCGACGTTATCAAATTGCGAATGTTTTTCTAATAATATTCCTGGTTAATTCTATATACACAGCGTCACGGGCCGATTCTCGCGGACGACGAGCTGACGACAGTTAGAAAAAATCTAGAAACCATTAGTGTGGACGTGTCTAGTGACCTGGTTAGTAGCTTAGTTTTAAATGTGACCCTTGTCGTAAGATCGAAAAACTAATGCTCCTTACTGCTTGACGTGTGTTGTATTGAATGTCAGTTGTGAGAAGTTGCTTTTTCACCAGGGAAACATCTAGTTAATGAGTTTTGTTTATTATCATTGCGTGTTTCCTTGATAGAATATAATCAGTTCTACTTTTTCTTTCAATTCAGGTAAATGAGACGTGGAATCAGTTGTATCGGGAGCATTTTCTGAAGCAAGCCTTGGGCAACGTGCAAGAATGTAGAAATGCTTTTTATAGAAGAGATTTGGTCAAAAACGAGGTAATAGTTTATTGGTGTGTTGGCTCAGGTACATTTCCTGCCCTGTTTTCTTCGCTGGGTGCGGTCGGCCAGTTATCGAACTCGAAGAGAAATGGTATCAAACTTACAAAAACAGCAATAACGAATACCAACTATCATATTTTGCCAGGCTAACAAGAGCAGAAAAAACAGCATTAGGCAAAAAAAGACTACTAGTACGAAATACAAACAAGCTGAGCAGATAGGAACAAATCAATATGCCTTACCTTGGTAGCAACATGCGTAATCAGAGAGAAGAACACAACCAATACACAAACACAATGAAAAGTAATTTAACCGTACCAGTTAATGATAAGACCAAAATCGTTTTTAGTTTTGTTTCGAACAGAAACGTCTGAAAATGCGTGCTAGAGTTGTGTTTTGTTCTTAGGCAAGAGTATTTACTTGAGCTTCAACCGCCTGGTTATCATTACTAATAAATATCCCACTCGTGCGTGTGGAAGACGAGGGGGGGGGGGGTGTTCTTTATTACCATTTAGAACACTGAAAAGGCCCGTTTTTCATTTGTTTTCAGCTGGGTTGTAACGACGTAGTTCTTTTTTGGCGAATTCAGAAGATGCTGCAGACAACGAGTAACGCCATCAGACAACAGGTCATGAATCATGAAGGTAAAGCCATCGCGCACTTGCGAACGCTCTCAAACGAGTACATTCAGAAATCCAGCCGTGTAGCTAAGGTTAAGAAATAGAGTGACTTGCGTGACTCTCTTCGCGTGACTCCGTCCAGATTTGCTAGGAGAAAGAGTAACTCAGGGACAGGCGTGGAATTTCAACAGTTACGTGCCTATCATACATAACCGACACGATAATTTGAAAGAGAGGAAAATTCTGTCCTAGTTTACATCTTTCAGCTTAATACTTTTGCAATAATGACTGGATTTGTTATCTTCACATAACATATCTTGGCCTTGTCGTAGCTCGCCGATTAGAAAAAGAAGTGAAACAAGTTCTAGATGAGATAAGTTACGATCAAACAGCCAAAGAGAGGCTTATCCGCGGAAGACAAGTAGACCTTGCCGAGGAATTAAGTAAGTAAACTGATGTCTCGATCATGGCGTGTACCTAATGTGGTGTAAATCTCTATTCATGCATGCATACATTTTATTGGAGCTCCCTTCACAGAGCTCTTCAGCTTTTCAGCTACAATATATTGTAAAAATTATAATGTTACATCAAAAAAATTAAAGAAGATCAATTAGAATATGGGATATGTAAAAAGATAATTTATAATGATAAGTCATGTTAACAAGCATTAAGTATACATTAAGTAACAAGTATTAAGTCTCAACTTAATAAAAAGATTGCTGTCCTTCAGCTGTCGTTTCTGTGAAGCTTGTTCTATTGTACAGCTCCCCTAAATGGAAACGAACTTTCTTATTCCCAGTATCTTTGTCATGGCAATGAAGTCTTCGCGTGAATTTAGACACCAATTGGACACCTGTGTACCATTACGATATCATTTGAATGACCTTCGGAAATGTGGTCATACTTTCTCAGGCCAAGGACTATTCTAGCAGCAATGTTATGTACTTTAACATGCTATAGAAGACTGAAGAAATCATGTTCCATAAACCTTAATGTTCTTTTAATAGTTTCCACGATTTTATTGTGCGTGTTATGTTTCGTGGCTTCATGTATAACGCTACTTATTAAATTGTAAATTAATTTCATTGACCATGCATGAATGGAGAACAGATCCTTATGTCATTTTGTCCCGAGGTGTGAAGCAATTAACCGAAAAACAGAAAAATGAATTGAAAACTCTGCGCGTTTACGACCAGACGTAATGAAGCGCCAAATTTTATCGTTTTTTATCCTTTTGTATTCTTTTCAGATATATATACACAATATAGTTAATTTCCAACCTTTAATGATGGGATAATATTGAACTTGTGCTCGGACCAAACGGTGTTCGAATTCTTTTCTCTAGTGAATTTCTAGTTTGTGGTTGCACTTTGAAATATGTTATAGGTTTCCCACATTTGAAACTGATATTTTTTTGGCTTTTTCTTGGTTTTCCGTTTCGTGGCCAATCAAAACCCAGGTTATACGGAAGGCGGAGAATTCAGAGTAACACGTGACTATTAAGTCACATGTGTGGCTGTTGATGTTTTAATTGGCTGAAAACGTTTAGCCCCAAAATATTGTGTTAAAAATACTTCAATTGCAGTATAGCTGAATCCATGTCGCTCTCCGAGCGTTTAAAAATTATTTTCATATGTGAAAACCAGAAAGAATCCGAATTTGAAATAATAAAATAAGCATTCATATAATGTCTGAACAGAAGTAGATTGACACGTGGGGTACAGTGTAGTCACCCATGTTTGTCTGCTTGGTTTCATTAAATATTTGATTTAGTATTCTCCGTATATTAGAAGATCTAATATCACAATATTTAACAATTGGGGTCTCTTTGTATGAGGTAAATAAGTAATAAATTATCAGAATTGTTACAAAGGAAATACGATCATGGTAAGACATCGATAGCTGAGCGGGATCATATTGGAAGAGGCCTTTAGTCTACAACTCTTTGCCTAACTGGTATTTCTTAATATTAAGCGAGTATGTTTTTTATATATTTTTCAGAACATGTGAGACATATACAAGAAAGTTTGGAACAATTCATCGAAGCCTTGAACAGTGAGAAGTAGCGTCAACAAACACAAAAATAATGAGAATTCTCTTGTTTGTTGAAGAGTTTGGAATGCCCTCATAACCTCGATGATTCAGCGTACATTGACATCTCTAAAGACAATCTTGGTCAGCTTCCGTGTTCGAAGGATTTTTTAGGACAAAGGGCTTTCATGATAGACTTATAGATGACTTATGACAAGTTATTAGACCAACAACAATTAATCGCTGTGGTTTGTCTACGAATGTGTTTCCAGAGGGGGATTCGCTCAGTAATCGCATGGCTTCCGTGGATGTAATTTAGAATAATTATAGAAATTGCTTTTCACTCATTGTAAATTGAGCGTGAAATAAAGAGTTATATGTACCAATATATATTTTCTTTGGTCGTGGGAAAATTTGATGAAAACTCTATTTTGTTAATCCTGAAAGCGGACATCATCACATGCACTACTTTTATTAACTGAGAAGAAAAGTGCAGACCGCAAGGCCGGGTTGTTGCCGTTTGCGAAAAAATAAATGCGCTCTTGAAAATCTTATGAAGGCGGGATACATTAAATTATTCAAGAGAAAAATATTTCCAAGCTTGTTCTTTCATGACGTACGTAGAGAGCGTTCTTACGAAGAAAGAAATTTCAGCAATCGATCATGGAAACTTCGCCCCCTGTCACGAAAAACCGCTTTATCCTGTTTGGCGCGCGATACGCCATCATCATCTCGTGTAAACACCGAATGGAAATACACGCTAATTTAAATCTAATGAGATGTTAATTGTTTCTGCTCCCTTTCAATTCACGCTTCTTTTAAAAGTCAAAGGCAGTTTTATTCTGAACCTGGCACCATTTGTAAAACTGTCGGAAAAAATATCATGAACACCTGAACTTTTGAGTGAAGCTGATCCTTTTCACGCGTGTTTCAATTCTTGGCGATTTTAACAACCTTCACTTATTAACTGTTACCTAGTGGTTTTCTTTCGAATCTATTCTCCTGCTAAGGAATTGCTCTTGTTTCTGAATTGGTAAAAGTACAATTACCTGCTTGTTGGCCCATTTTTTTTGTTTAAATTGGTTTCCACGCCCACAACATGCGCTTATTTCTACCTAAAGGACAGAGGCTTAGCAGCTTTTATTGCGAGAAAAATAGAACAGTTTATTCATGTCTGTCATTCATTAACATCAAAAGTCACATTTTTCACTGAATTATCATTCATTTTAAAAATGTCCTAGCCACATTTGTTCTGCATCGTAAATAAACGACGTTCTGACGAGAAATTTTTGCGCAATACCAGTTTTGCAAATGGCAGATTTTTCATTGTTAGCAAAAAACAACTCACAGGACCCGGCGAACAACAACCCGAAGAGAGAGTGGAACCTTTCAAAATTAATTCGCGATTCCTCTAGTCGCTTTTTAACATGAAATAAATTTCGACAAGACGGCTCCAATAAGATAGGATTTCCAAAAACTTGAGGATAAGTCCGGAGACAAAAAGTGTTGAAATCAAATCAGAACGTTTTATTTTTCCATCGCTTTCTCACCTTCTTGATATTAGCTCTCAATTTCGTAACATCTGGTTGAAACAGTTGTGTCTCAAGTTAAAATAATATCATCAAGTGATAAATTTACGGCCAATCGAAACTGATATTCTCTCACGGGTAATTTGCAGGTTTCATCTTAAATAGCACTCAGTGGCAATAAAATCATATTTTGCTTGCTTTTGGATTCAAAAGTGACAGTACGTTCTCAGTGATCCACAGTTGTACACTATTTGTCCGCGGCGTAAGCTGGGAATTTTTAGCAATGGAAAACGCGAAAAATGCCTTTTCTAAGGTAAGACAAACGAAATTGTAATCTGGCGTCGGTGTTATGGTGATATTGCAAAAAAATAGTGTTTTAATACCTTGCTTTATACCAAAATGCATGATGTAGAACGCCAAGCGAAAGAAGCAGAAACAGTATGTAGAGAAACGGCGAAGAGGCAACATAAAGAAAAGTATTGAGGAACTCGCCTTTCTAATTCCAGAAGCTCGAAAGCAGGTAAAATATGTTCTTTCATATTTCAAAGCGACAAAACCTCTGATCTCTGAAAACGTAGCTAAAACGTAAACTAGAATTGGAAATAATTTAAGCTTTGCAGTTGAGCCTGGAAGGGTTGAATGCAAACTTATCAGAACGTGTTGATTTTGCCGCTTGTACCTGAATCTATCAATAATGGAATAAATTTGTGTTCACCAGATAGTTGATGGTCATCGGCTACAACAGTCCAAGATCCTGCAGCTTGTAGTCGATTACGTTCGCTCGAGGCAACAAGGTAAGGAAATGTCCAGAGGGACTGGGCAAATGGGGCAAACGGAAGTAATATTTTAAAGGGGTCAGCTGGCTCAATATGAACACTATGCACCGCAATATACAGTAAATAGATCACTATAGAGTGGATGGACATTTTGTTGTCACTTCTACCCAGTCCTTGATGTAGGTGGCCCACCCCACCCCACATAACATTCTATTATGGGGTGAAGCTTGGAGATAGCCTGCTTTTCATTCCTCTCCTCAAGTCGCATAATCTATAAGAAGTAAAATACACGTTAGGGTATGGATTAGTATTTTGGACCGTTCGACAAACTCAGCAGATCATGATTCATTAAAACGTGATTGCGAATTCAGAGTGTTCCGTCTTATTCTGCGCTGGTTCAAAATACCAGAACGTTTTAGTGGCTGCTCGTGAAGTTAAATAGTAAATTCTACTTGGACGTTTTGAACTTCGCGGATACCAAAATTTCACGGAAACTGAAACATGTAACGGGGAACGTTTTGAATATAAACAGGAAGTCATATTTTAAAACAACAAACTACCCTCAATTTGACATCGTTGTCAGCAGGTCAGTGAGATCAATGTCGTTTGTTTCACTTCGAAAAGTGAAACAAAAGGTTTTCACTTTGGTTTCAATACACACCAAGCCATTGAACCACACCAACCACACCACACCAACGAAATTGTAATCTGGCGTCGGTGTTATGGTGATATTGCAAAAAAATAGTGTTTTAATACCTTGCTTTATACCAAAATGCATGATGTAGAACGCCAAGCGAAAGAAGCAGAAACAGTATGTAGAGAAACGGCGAAGAGGCAACATAAAGAAAAGTATTGAGGAACTCGCCTTTCTAATTCCAGAAGCTCGAAAGCAGGTAAAATATGTTCTTTCATATTTCAAAGCGACAAAACCTCTGATCTCTGAAAACGTAGCTAAAACGTAAACTAGAATTGGAAATAATTTAAGCTTTGCAGTTGAGCCTGGAAGGGTTGAATGCAAACTTATCAGAACGTGTTGATTTTGCCGCTTGTACCTGAATCTATCAATAATGGAATAAATTTGTGTTCACCAGATAGTTGATGGTCATCGGCTACAACAGTCCAAGATCCTGCAGCTTGTAGTCGATTACGTTCGCTCGAGGCAACAAGGTAAGGAAATGTCCAGAGGGACTGGGCAAATGGGGCAAACGGAAGTAATATTTTAAAGGGGTCAGCTGGCTCAATATGAACACTATGCACCGCAATATACAGTAAATAGATCACTATAGAGTGGATGGACATTTTGTTGTCACTTCTACCCAGTCCTTGATGTAGGTGGCCCACCCCACCCCACATAACATTCTATTATGGGGTGAAGCTTGGAGATAGCCTGCTTTTCATTCCTCTCCTCAAGTCGCATAATCTATAAGAAGTAAAATACACGTTAGGGTATGGATTAGTATTTTGGACCGTTCGACAAACTCAGCAGATCATGATTCATTAAAACGTGATTGCGAATTCAGAGTGTTCCGTCTTATTCTGCGCTGGTTCAAAATACCAGAACGTTTTAGTGGCTACTCGTAAAGTTAAATAGTAAATTCTACTTGGACGTTTTGAACTTCGCGGATACCAAAATTTCACGGAAACTGAAACATTTAACGGGAACGTTTTGAATATAAACAGGAAGTCATATTTTAAAACAACAAAGTACCCTCAATTTGACATCGTTGTCAGCAGGTCAGTGAGATCAATGTCGTTTATTTCACTTCGAAACGTGGAACAAAAAGTTTTCACTTTGCCACACCAAGCCACACCAAGCCATTGTCTCAAATTAAAAAAACTGGCGCCACTTTGTCATCCAATCAGAAATAAAACCAAAACTGACCAATTGTGCCTCGCTCGCACACGGGAGTCCCGGAGGCTACGTGTATTCACTTTTTATACCTAATCGTACTTTTTGGAACACTTGGGCGGCATATCAGCGAGTTTGGTCGAGCCATGGTTCCTGTTTTTGCCAACCTCGTAGAGACGTAGTTGAGCCAAAATACCCATGGTGAGATCAAACGAGCCTGATTTATAATTACTGCCGAAGCGTACCGGTAGGATTATTTTTTTTTTATCGCATCGAAATTCGGCCAAATGGCCATGATGTCTAGCCATATCATGTCTCAGTGACTTGACATCGGGGGATATCAGGACAATAGACACGGTTTCTGATTGGCTTATTGCGAATTTGGGTAGGGTAAGAGTTTTGATTGGCTCATTGAATTGTCTGCGTTCTTTGTGATTGGTCAGTTTCTTTGGTCTTGGCTTGACAGCAATCAATTTAAAACTGCCCCATCCACATAACCACCATTTCCGTAATAATAAGTGTTCTTATGGATTTATATGTAAAATAAAATTATTTTCATATTTTTTCCTATTTACGGCAGAAAACAACGACTTCAGTCAACTAAGCGACGATAATAATTCAATCGAGTATGGCTGCC
>OMLO01001507.1_pt1 | contig 17984 bp, 12 predicted proteins | sample 1674811 | NCBI WGS metagenome assembly OMLO01 (sample SAMN06265003, study PRJEB25207) | coral metagenome | isolation source: Coral host | place: Mexico:La Bocana,Puerto Morelos, Mexico | collected 2008-11-13 | reverse complement strand
GCAGAAAAATTGCTTCTGATTTATTGGTAGTCATAATATCAATAATCTTGTTCAGGCATACAATCACAACTTCTTTAATATCTATGTTTTTAAAAATAAAAAATATATTTTTTTGTCAGGGAGAGATCAAAGGCCTTGAAGAATCAAAGAAGTTGCTTGAAGAGGAAAACCAAAAACTGTTAGATAGAATTTGTGCACTGGAGGACAAACAGGTTTTTTACTTTATATTAACTCAGACTTAAAAGCAGTAAATAAAGTTCAGCTCGGATAAAGGAACTTATCAACAATTTGCTCTATAACAACTGTAAGTTTTTTTGAAACATTTCAGGTCACGCAAAGCCAGATTGAAGAATCAATGAAAGGCATGATGGAATCAAAGAACAGACTTGCTTTTGAGAAAGGGAGCTTACAGGTAAGCTAACCTTAATTAATTTAAGCTTAGAAAAGGTAATTTAAACTTAGAAAAAAGCATCAAGCCTAGTTAAATACAGTCAAGGCTTGCCTTGCGGATTTGCACTATTTTGGACACCGCGCTATTAATTACCGAATCCCAGAAGCTACATCCTCGGCCGAGACCTCTAAAAAATGTATGGAGGAATTTTCGGGCGGAATTTCGGACTCCAGTTATTACGGACTTGTGGACACTTCATGTGGTCCCAAACTAATCGTTTTATTGTTCTTCTCTTGTTATAACGGACAACTTAGAGGTATTGCATGGCGTAATAATTATGTCATTCAATGAATGAGTTATTACTTATTCTGCAGTCTTGGGACGTTTACATACACTATTTTGACCTCTGTTGTATGATTATGTGTCAAAGAAGGCGTGTACTATAAATTAAAATAAACTGGAAATCTTAAAGAGTATAGCCGTATACGTTATATGCGACACTTCACAACCCAAAACTGGTATTTTTTTATCATACTTCGCTGTTGTGGCCTCTCGCTATTAGGGATACCAAATAATGGTCCCGAGGGTGGCCGCTATATTGACAGTTGACTGTAGTTTTAAATAGGCTCATGAAACGTATTTCATGTAGTGTAGGAACTGTAAATTTGCCATCTTCATGAGCTCAAACTGAACTGTAGGCTAAATAGAGCTTTGAAACATTCAAAGAGATCTTATCCAAACGTGGTAGACTGTTCACACGCCTCGATTTTCTCTTCATTTTCATTCCATCGACGCGCGGATAGAATCGCGAGAGAACTGGACACCTGCGTAAAACTGGAGGCTTGACGAGGTAGGGAATGGGCCTCCCGGCCCCCACTCTCTCGTGCTTCGCTCTCACGCCCGCTTTGCTCAACTGGCTTTTTCTTTCGCGTGCGTTGAAAAATAGGAAGGCTGTGAATCGTCTAAACTGCTGAGAACGATATGGTACAATCGTATAATACAAGCTATAACCTTACTGACATTCTTGATGTTTATGTTAACACTCACTGGTTATTTTGTTTGCTTTTTTGAATTAGTCCAAGGTTGAACATCTTCAAGAAGAGTTGGATTCATTAGGGTCAATAAAGGTATTAATAGCCTTAAAGTATTGTTAAATTTGTATCACTGGCGCCTTGTTGTTTACTGCTGCAGTTTTACGACGTTCGGTTTTCAAGTATCCATTGGGTGTTTTTTTTCTCTTGTTGGCTGTATTTACTTGATAATCAATGGTAAGTGGAGCTTTCTAAAGTAAGAAGTACCCGAGGTACTTGCTGTGCCGGCAGACTGCGATCCTTTTATATCTTTTTGTTGGATTTCTAAAACCTCTCGACCAATCAATGAGCTACAGCTCCTGCACGTGCATCTATCGTCACGTGGCCTCTTTGAAGTGACGTCTCTGCCTAACAATGGAAAAACCTATATAAAAGATGTCTAAAAATCTCAATAGTTTAATGGTATGTTTATAACTGTGATAATTACATTGTAGATAGAAGCTGAGCAACTTAGGAAGATCAACAGCAATTTACAAAATCAACAAAGCAAGGTACTCTATCACATCTATATTCACTGTAATGACTCTCTGTTCTACATCTCTTGCTGTAGTATTGTACAGGTAATACAGTTCATCTTGTTAGAAGGTGAGCTCCGTTTCTACATTGGCCTGCCAAAGTGTTTAGCTTCAGAATTTTCTTTCGGTGTGTTGCAGTATCTAAGAGTTAACTTACAATTTCTCTGCTAACGTCTCTCTCGTCAGAATTTGGTTGAACTGCAATCATGTAAGACGAAAATCAAGAAAATGGAATCACAAATCAGAGAGGTAACAGTTATTTATTTTCAGAATGTACAATTGTTAGGCAGCGTGCACACTACAGTGAACGTCGGAGAAATTTGAAAACACAGGCCTTTTCGTTTTCCTGTCGACAGGAAACATTTTTTCAAAGATTATGGCGTCATGATTATCATGTGATTTCCGTTACCAGTTTTCCTCAAACCCTGATCCAAAATGATCGGTGATTGTTGAGTTTAAAAATTTCTATCCGTGAAGACCATAGTCTAACTGTTAGCTACACAGTAAATTTCAGAGAGTTATTTTAACTCTAAAATTGGAGTTAAAATTTTAGGTACAGGATAACTCCTTTTTTGGGGTTGTTTTAACTCCTTAATTTAACTCCAAATTTGGGGTTAAAACAACTCTGAGGTCGGGGTTATATTAACTCTTAAAACGGAGTTATTCTAACTCTTTATGGAGTTATTTTCACTCCAAAATGGAGTTAAAAGTTTAGGTACAGGATAACTCCTTTTTTGAGGTCATTTTAACTCCTCATGATTTAACTCCTTGATTGGAGTTACTTTAACTCTAAAAAAGGAGTTAAAAAGAACTCCTTTTTGAGGATACATTTAACTCTTTCAGGAGGGAGTTAATAGACCAGGTTTGACATATAAAAATTCAGCCTAAAACAACAGACCTCTGCACAAGGCTCGGCGGTTTATTCCCCAGAGCCTTTGTGAAAGAGAAGTACGTTAGCTTTAAAACAAAACTACAGCATTATAATGCAACAGAACTATGAATTGCAACTTAAATTACTCCAGTATACGACACACACACATATATATGTTTCTGATAGTGGTTTATTAACCAAACACTCAAAAATTACCTTGGAGTATCACCATTACAATTTTTATTATCACAATATCACTATCATTCATGGTAGTAATGAAACATAAATAATAACAACTATCTGAAACCCTTATAAAATCTTTCTGCAGGAAAGAGAATAATAAAAAAATAAAATACATCTGTTGCATAAATAGTCTCAATTGAAATATAACTTAATGAAATCTAGCTGCTGAGAGTGGTTTATTAGCAAAACACTCCAAAAGAGATTGAAAAAATGAAATACAAAGTACCCGTGCATGTATCTACCTGTGTGGGTACTTGCTTGCTTGGTACATGGTACAATACATGAAGAACAAGCTACACTATCAAAGCCCTGACCAATTCTGAATTTAACTATCTTGACCGGAAAGAAATTTTATAATATATCTATTGCATAAATAGCCTATCAATTATAGTATAATTCTATGAAATCTCTATTTGTGTAATGTATTACTTTGTCCAAAATTACTAATTATTACAGGGTTTCTGTATAATTTTTAGAAAATAATTAAATAAATATTGTATAAACAATTATAAACTAATTCATAGTATTTTATAATGCAGCCTCTTACAAAGCTTCCTACATTTTCAGTGCTGAAATAAATTTATTTACTGCTACTCGCTTTTTGGCAGTTTGGTGTATATCAAGCAAAGCAGCTTCACAGAAAAAAAAAGCATTAGAGCACTTAGTAGGATACATTATGTTAAACACATAATAACATGCCACAAGAAGGCTTAATGTGGCGGCCATGGAGGTGGACCCCAAGTCCAGAACGACCTCCCCCTCAACTGCTATGCTTAGCATGTCCAAATCCCAAAATTCCCCAGAACCAATGATTCTGGGGAATTTTGTCTGCTTGATCACATTGTCAAGAGATTCTTCATCCTACATGGAAACCAAAAAAGAAATTATTGTAAATGAAGCATCCCAGGTCATCCTTGATATTCAAATACATAAAGCTTTTATTAGCTCAACCTACAGGAAAAACAGATCAAGTTATACCAATAAATTACTAACATTTAGGTATTGAACTAATTATTATAAATTACATATCTGCCTTCATTCCAGGTTGTAATGTAACATTTAAAACTCAAACGATACATGTAAATGGATTATTATTTTGTATATTATTTTGTAATTGCCATTGTCAAGAAGTGTTTTTGGCTGCCTGGAGACAAGTTTTGATGGCCATTGCCATTCTGGAGAGGTGACCATTGTGGAGAGGTCAAAGTAAGAGTTAATGTATGGACCATTCACTGGGACCAAAAACAGTTGCTACTGTAGAGAGGTGGCTCTTACTGGAATATTTCATTCTGGGGTGGAAGGAACGGTAAACAACAGTGGCCCAATAAACAAACACAAGAGAGATTCATAAAGGTGTGATGTGTCTTCATTCCAGACCAGAATTAGAAGTGACAGCACTTTGTATAACTGGGCCTTGTATGTTACATTATTTTATATTTCAATTATGCATGGAATTAGCCATACCGTGCAGATCTTAATGAAGTCTTCTGTGCTTCCTCCCTTTTCCCTCAAAAGACGTGGCAACAACAAAACAGCAGCAGCCTCTTCAATTCCTTGAAATCAAAATACAACTATCAGTCAAAGATATTCCTTCTGTTTAAAGCTGATATATAATTAACATTAGTATCACCCAACTAGTGGACTAATGCAAATCCTGCATTTTGATTGGCTATGCTACTAAAGGACTATTAGCAATAGTCATCGAGTAGTGAAATTCTTTTGTATTATTCCCAAATAAATCTTTCTTCAACTTGCTTTGTTAACTTTATTTCTGCTTTTTCTGTCCAACTAGTTGGGTGATACTAAAACAATCAGACCCTTTGCCCTCAGAGGCTATGGGTCTAATTGTTTAATAGTCCCTATTTGGCCTGGAATTATGCTTTGACATATATTTTTTATGTGCAGTCATTACCTTTTTGGGGAAGCTCGTAGTTTTCCAAGAGTGTAGCTGAAAAAAACTATGAGCTTCTTGGGGCAGATGTCCATGGGAAAATATCCAAGCATATTTTTATGCTAAATGGAGGTGATTGTGTTTATTACAAAATACTTAGGGAATATCACTGAAATATTCTCCAGTCTGAGCTGGGAAATATTCAGTCATGTGACACATTTAAACCACTTGAGCATGAGCAAAAATATTTGATGGAAATTATAATAATATTTTAACAACCGTTACAAAGATAATGATGACAACAAACTGTAATGTTACAGAAAATACTCAAAACCTCAACCACTGAAGTTTTTGTTCAGTTTCAGCTCCTCGACCTTCTCCCACAGAGAGTGCAATTCCACTTCACACTTTCCCATAGAAGTTTAGCCTTTACGACCCCCACTACTGCAAAATTTGCAATACCTTCTGTGTGGTGTGTATAGATATTTTCTGGAAACACACACTGATTTCAAAAGTGCATGATAAGTCACATTAGGTAAAAAAAAACACCTCTAGTCAATAATGTATGTAATGTATGTATTATGAAAGGAACCAACAAGAAGACAAATTATGCATAATTTTACACTAGAAATTACCTTTTTTTTTTGATGGGTTTTCTGTGAGAGCATCTTTCATAGCTGGCACCACATCTTTTGCAATTTGTTGAGGTTCGGCAAATGCCAGGATTTTCTCCACCCAGACCTGCTGAAAAGTTTCAGTCATTTCCCTTACAGGGTTTTTCCTGCCCAAAATTCTTGCAAACTCTGCCTTTATCTGAAATTAAAAGAAATGCTTACATGTATGTCTTTAACTGATTGAAGCGAAGCCTAAGAATTAAGTAAAATCTACCTAGTTTATGTGCAGTTACAATGGAACTGTTAATACTGTCACTTCATCATTACAGCCACTTTATTCTGGCCCAGACAAAAGCTCAGTCATTTGTTTATTTAGAAAAAATCCTTTTACCCAGCCACCATTTTAATACGGCCAGATTCTTGTGGCCCATTGGTGACTGGATTGACAGGTTTCCACTGTATATTGTATCACAAGGTGTAACAAATTGCAATAAAACCAACAATGTACAATCTCAAATAATATGACAGTCTAGATCGCTACCTTACCCCCATTCCATGTTGAAAACTCTTATAGTCCTTAGGTGCATTACTTTTCCACAATACACAACAAATTTAGGGGTTCAACAGATGAAAAACATGGATTACTGAATATCATACAACTTTTGCTAAGGATTGTAATAACATAATGATAACAAAAAAGATGAATGGTATAAAGCCTTTAACTTCCAGTTTCACTGTATCTTAAAGGTAACAGTATAAATTCCATTTCCATAAGATATTTCAATGATATCCGAGTTTTTATGGTTACTTACTACCTCCTCCTCTCAGATACACTCACCCCAAATGGTGTTTTAAGTGCTGGGTATTCTTCAATGAAGCTACTTATGGGTACCGTTTCTTTGAGGAACCACTGCCTTCTGTGGCTATGTGTCAACTCCATGAGTTCCTTCACCATTGCCAAATTTCGGTTAGATGATCGGGCCATTTCTTTCTTCATAGCTTTAACATGCTCCTGACAAGTCTCTGCTGTTTCGCCTTCTGGCATTTCAAATATTTCTTCTATGCGCCTTTTTGTCGACTGTGGTTCTTTTTTTTCTCCCATGTCATTATTATGGTTCCTTGCTGTGGATGTTTCCACGCCCTTTTGTCCAGTTTTCCTCAGGTTTTTGAATCGGTTCTTAAATGCTGTTTCCCAGGAACCCTGAAGTTTTGATAAGCAGTTGAATTACCATACAAGAACACAATAAGACATATCAGCTACAGTGACACTTGCTGTGTAGTGGATTCCCACTAAGTAAATTTACAGATAGAATGGGCAATTTTTGATATATTAAAATTCACCTTGTGAGTGAGGTCTTGAGGACATAAACAACATAAATGAATAAACATGGTCATTCAAGTGCTCACATTCAAGCTTTGATACTGTGATGCAAATTACAAGGAAACAGTCTCTTTTCAATAAATATTTGCCACTCACTGTTGCTGCAAAATTTATGTTCTTATACCTTTTTTTCCTAAACAACTTTTCCTAAGCTGCAACACAAAGAAAAAAAACATGCTTCCTTGGAACTTTTATCAAAATACACTATAATGACTATAAACGTTGTTCACTCAACTTACAATTCCACTGCCAATGGCATCTCTCAAAAAAGGAAACTTTTTTATGAGAAGGAAGGCAACATGCTCCCTCTCTGCCTTTGTAGGGTACATTGTGTGTACCCTTAGACTGGAACACACATCTCTCGTCAACTCATTCCTCCTGTTGCCCGTCAACTTTTTTTCTTCAAGTGCCTTGTTTACAGCAGGTGAAAACTGAGGGGAAAAGATAACATTGCAATCAGTCTGAAATCCATGGAACCATACAGGTTAAGTACAATTTGCCTATGCAGCATTTACCTGTAAGATATTAATATATTCTTTTTAAATTCTGGGAATGAAACTGGTTGTACTGAGTAAAGGAAGCAAAAGTCTGTAAGTAATACTAGATTTTGGGAAAATGTTCATCCAAATAATAACCTTGTTTAGGAGTTGTCTACTGCTCTAAATTTGTTAGAAGAGGCTTTGGAAGACCACTCAGTCATTAACTTATTGCATAACATTTTACAAACAAACTCACAGTAGATGGAAGCTGAAAATTCACCAGCCAAGATGAACCACACTTTGAGTTTAAAGGTTGACAGGGACTAAAGGCACATAATTTCGAAGATGAAGAAGATGACAGTGTTGAGGCAGGAGAAGATGACAGGGACTTTGCTAAAGAAGGTGGAGATGACTTTGCTGAAGATGGTGATGACTTAGTTGAAGATGCTGATGACTCTGTTGAAGATGGCGATGAGGACTTTGCTGAAGATATTGATGCGTTGGCTGAAGAAGATGCTAACTCAATGGATGAAGTAATTGAAAGATCACTTGAACTTGGATTGGAGTTTATCTGATTAATACATAAAGAAATGAATCAATAAAATGTAAATTAATAACTGTTGTTAGTATATACCACACAAGTGAATAGTGCTTTTCGCGTGCGCTGATTGGCTAGCTCGGAGGTGATTAAGCAGTACTATTCACCTCTGAGCAGCTGAAGAAAAACAAAGTGGCTCCCCATTTCAAATAAAGTTACTCTCAAACAAGTAAAGTTACTCTTTGGTCTGCTAGTTATTCAGCTTGTGTGGTATATACTAAAACATCATTCACCTCAGAGTTGGTGAAAGTGGTGGATATTTACCACCACTTTGGTGAATAATTGTTAATTATTGTCAAGTGGAAATAGTTCAAGAACCACTAAATGGGGGCACTAAAGAAATATAAAATTTAAACCACCGAAATCTGGGAAGGCTGATACAAAGAGAAAGTAAGATTTTAATTTGCCCATATTCTAAAACAAGTTCTGTAAAAAGTTAAATTAATTTATATAAGACACCCCATCCAATGAAAGACAAAGAAGCCACATTTAACTCAGCAAATCACTGTTTTGATTCATGACACTTAACACATTTTCATACAGCCAAGTTAATTAAATTCAGCTAGAGTTTATTAATAGCTAATACTGGTGCTTGTTGTATATCTTGACAAATATTACTTGTATCAATATACAGTGGCTTAATTCTCAGTAAACCTCACCTCCTCCATGCTACTCTCTTTTACAAACTTAGCACATGCAGCCTTGACTCTTAACACTTGACCCCCACTAATTCCGCAAGACTTCAGAAGCTCCTCACTGGCAGAAGTCAAGTCCTCTACTGTAATAAGCTACAGAGAGACAATTTCAGTAAAAGGCAATTTCCTACTATTCAAACCCACTTCTTATCTTAGGAGAGTTTAATACAATCAAAATTTATCCCCTAGGAATAAAACAGCGCCAGTGTGATGATCCCCTAATTGTATGTTTAACCTGGTTTTTCTTTGGCCCTGAAAAAAGCCCTTCAGAAGTAAGCTTACTGTATGCACAAGAGAGTGATAAAAATGAAATTAAAACCCGAAAATTACTGTAGAAGGAATTTCTGTCGTGTAATCTCACCAGATTTTAATTCCATACGGTAATGAAAGGGTCAACAAGGCTATCAAGGGTCAATCGATGGAAACAGCGAGTTTTCAGCGGCAAACCTACCTCGTCTTTGACCAGATTCTGAATTGTTTCCTCCTTTACTCGCCCTTGTAAGAGAAAGCGCTCCAATTCTATGTCCATGTTAAATGCTGCAATCAAAAATCGTTGAAACAGTGAGCTTTGAAGTATCAAAATATTTGCATTTGTATTGTGAAAAAGGTCAGCACAATTTAATTATGGGTCGTGACCTCATGTACCGGTACAGAGAGGAATGACCATTGCACTGCTTTTCTTTACAAGTCTTTGTTTAGCTTTTGTATATTGTTAGGTATTTTGTTATCGGTTCTTTAGTATCGGTTCAATACACTCGGACATGCAGTTACCACAAATTAACATGGCCTTACATGCACGAGTGAACATCGTCATATGGAATGAAAGATTCAAAAGGAGATTACCGCAATTAGTGACACTTAACAAAGAAAGTGATAAGTTACTAACCTTTTATAGTCTTTTCTTCAATTTTGAGGTAAATGAAGAGCGAAATGAAGCCTGTATAGCGATCGATACTCACACAACCGTTGCAAAACGAAAGAGTGCACCAACCTTGCCCGCGCAAACTTTCATATCTCATATCACGTGTCTGCTCACATGTAGAAATTTTGTCTAGGGTAGACAGAGTAAGCAATCACAAGGCCCGTGAAAGAGCAACCCTTGCATTGTTTCGTTTCAAGAGTTCGTTGAAAGTATTCCACTGGGTATCTTGTGTTTTCTTATGGCTTTTTACCTGAATTTGTGGTCTTGACAGATATCTCTGCTTTGTCCAGGGGAGGAGGGGTGACATGAGCCACTTGAATGACCTTTGGAGTGTGATGGCAATCTATTCCCCGCGCGCGGGAAAGTTGGAAGGTCAATCCAGGGCGCATAGAATATAAATAAGCGCCCAGGTCAATCGAAGTGAACGAACCTAGACCTAGCTGAGATAGATCTGATATACGATGGCGTATCGTTGCAATCTTTGCGTGAATTTCATCGCCATTACATTGTCCTTTCTGCTTAACCATTTGTATCGTTGTCATTCCAGCGATCCGAACTTCCACGCTCTTTGTGGAATTAATGGCTGCGCGAAGACCTACAGGAAATGCATTTCTTTCCGAAACCATATCATTAGAAAGCACGGAGATTTGTTAAAGGCCGAAAAAAGTGGAGGAAACGTAGAAGAGATCAATCACAACTCGAGTGGAAGTGATATGGATGGTGAAATAAATGAAGACGACGATGGCACCTACGATTTTGCACCTTTGCCGCCGTTTGACTTTCAGCGAGAATCGGAAGAAATCCGTCGTACTGGCGCCCTACATTTGTTGAGAATGAAAGATAAAGACAGAGTTTCGCAGGCAGGTGTCGATTCTTTCATTGAAAATACCACCAGCATAGTGAGAACAAGTATAGAGATACTAAAAGCGGGACTTATGAACAGATTGGATACAGCCGGAATAGATTTTAGCGCAGTTCCCGGCCTGCCAGAACTTTTCCAGGAAGACAGCTTGGCAGTGAATCCTTTTTCTGGCTTAACAAACGAAAACGAGCAAAACAAATACTTTAAAGATCACTTGAATCTTGTGGTAAGTTACCTTGTCACTAAAGATAAAGTAAAATAATAAAAATCTAGAGATAATACATGTAATAATGCACCAGTCAATGTAGGGGTGCCGGACATACCCCGGGGGATTTGACATTTTAGCCTATTTTGATGTCCCTTCCCTGGGGCTAACATGTTTCTAAGATGATGTCTATTTGCTGCAACAGACTTTCTCTTTCATCTTGTTATATCCCAAGCTTTGTAAAGAGGCATTTCTCCCAAGAAAAAGCATCTATTATAGCTGTTTATTTTGAGCATTGAATAATTTTAACAAGTATTATACATTGAACTCACTATCTCTTTTCTGATTGGCCAAAAGTGTACAGTGAATTTTCGAAATCAGCACCTGTGATGTTGTAACTGCAGATCATACAATGATCATGTCAAGGTCATGGGTAATCATGTAAAGGTCACAGGTAACCATGTTGTGCATGACCATGGTCCATGATTTCTAAAGGTAATCATGTCAAGTTTGCTCGCTTTGTTTTGCTTGCTGTCAGTATAGCAGCACAAACATGAGTTTTTTTAGTTTCGTTCAATGTGTAATAAAACAATTATTAGATTCGGTTTTTGTGATATCCAGAATAATCAAGGTCTCGGTAAGGGTTGTCAGCCTCGGCCTTTGGCTTCAGCTGGTAGCCTTGACCTTGACCTTCATTATTCTCGGATATCACAAAAACCTAATCTAATAATTGTTTATAAATGGTCATACTCAATGAACACAGGTGCACAAAGGGAACTTCCTTAAGGACACTGCAGTGCTAAAGAAGTCTGGGTAGATAAATGTTTTAAAGACAGCTGGAGTAGGTTCCATGCGCTTGCATGATCTTGTCAACAAATAACAAGTGCTTTTTCCTTCACATTTATCTTCTTGTTCAAATAGATAACATCTGTATTTAATTTATTTTTGACCAGTTTTAATTTTGAAGTTATGAAGACTTCAAATCAACCATGTTCATTTCAAGGACACTTAGGTATAAATTACTTAATGTGCTATAATCAGGATGATATCATAAAGAGAAATTGTTGTCTGAAAATGCCTTTATTGGACATCATTCTGATTGGAAACTTACACTTACCATTTAACACAGGAGCCAAGAAAGATTGTCATGGGACAGTACCATAAGAAGGTGCGTAGAGGGAACAAGTTAAAGGACATTAGAAAAACAGATGATGCATACTACATTCCATTACTCGAAAGTCTGGAACAGCTGTTGAATGATGACTCTATTTTAGAAGAGGTTTGTGCTTAAATTGTTTTGAACTTGATAAAACATGCTACCTTACACAGTGCTACATTTTGTATTTTGATTCAACGTTTGTGTTATTCCACATGTGTTTGATAAGTGTAGTGTATTGTGTTGTTTCAGAAAATATCCATAACCCCCCAACAGGTTTTTTAGCTTGAACCCCCAAACCCCTCAGGAAATTCCAGTTTGGCGTCATACTTTCCTTAAAAAAAATTCTTTTAAAACCGCTTCCCCCTTAGAATTTCCGATAGCCTTCCTTGGCGAATTCTGGAACTCCACATTTGTTTTTTTTTTTAGATTGACAATCCACACATAAGAAATGATGGTCTTCTTAGTGACTACTGTGATGGAGACATTTTCAGACAACATCCACTTTTCTCACGGGATCCCAAAGCCTTGCAATTGATTCTATATTTTGATGAATTTGAAGTATGCAATCCTCTTGGATCAAGGGCCAATAAGCACAAGATTGGTATGTTTATATAATAGCCATTGGTCACTGAACCCATGCTGTCTCATTAACAGAGAATAGTCTCAAGATTGTATATAGTTTACCTAAATGTAGCCTGTTCCAGGCTCTCAGTGGTTGGTAATGAGCAAAAAAAGGAGGGTGAGGAATAAAAGAAATGAGGGAGGACTAAAGTGGAAAGTGAGGGAGAGAGCTTGGTAGTCATCTTGGTAGTCATCTTTATTTAGAATGACTGCCACATTTGTTTGCCTCAATGGCTTACTCACTGACAGCAACAGTGAACATTGTATAATTTTAGAGCTCTCCAATTCTAACATTTCTTACCTCATGCAATCAAAATACTCGTTTGTTGAATAGAAAACAATTTTTGTACTTGAAAGTTAACACTCAAAGTAATTGTTATTGTATTCCTTAATATCATTATTTAGGAGGCTTTTATTACACTCTTGGAAACATACGACCAGAAAATAGATCACACAAGAATGCCATTCAGTTACTTGGCCTAGTTACAACCAAACACCTAAAAAAATATGGAGTGGAACCTCTACTGAATGCTTTTATGCAAGATTTGGCTCAACTAGAGCAAGTGAGTGTTTTGTAGAGACTAGATCTTGAAATCACTATTTTATATCCCATGGGTATCATCAAAACAAGTGAGCAACATTTTGCAGCATAAACAAAAATGATCACTGTTGATTTGATTCAATATAAGAAACTTCAGTATCATGATGATCATTGATTCCACTCTGAGTTTTTTGCAACCTTTCCCATTAATAATACTTTTTACTATTATATCCATATTGATTATGTAGATCCAACCTTAAGCACATTTGTACAATTGTTCATAATTTTAGGATGCAGGTCACCAGTTTCTGATAAATGGGGAACCTCGATCACTTCGGGGATCAATTGCTTTTTTTTGCGGGGATAATCTTGGCTCCCAGTTCATTGGAGGATTCAAGGAAGGATCGCAGGCGCATAGACCTTGTAGGGAGTGCATGGGCGACAAAAATCAGATTAAGACTCATGTAAGTATGGGTAATACCCTTTAAGCACTAACCCACCTTAGTTTTGGTTGTAATTTCGAAGTTAAAAGTGGAACTGACCATTCAGTTGTAAATGTGATTGCTCCTCAAATCAGCAGAAGTAAATAACATGCATGAGCAGTCATGTAACTCAGACTGCAGATGAATTCTACTCAGGATGACAAAATGCTACCAATTTTAGTGTTACAAGTGACATAAAAATTTCTTTTTCAGAAAGTTCAAACCATTGGCAGCATCTATGATGTGTAATAACATTTTCTCTCTCTTTTTTTTAGTTTCATGAAAGAGATTTTGTTTTGAGAACCCGTGATAGCCATAACAGACAGTGCATTCGACTTGTCAACAACCCACATTACAGTAAGACGTACGGTATCAACGCTGATTCTGTTCTGAACAAATCAAGGTATTATCATGTGGTTGGCGGGCTGCCTCCAGATGCAATGCATGATATCTTGGAAGGTGTTCTGCATTACAGTGTCAAAGAAACGTTGAAAGTATTGATATTTGAAAAGCAATTTATTACAATTGATGAACTCAATGAACGCATCTCTTCTTTTGATTATGGCTATCAAAATGATTCAAACAAGCCAGCACCAATCCAGCGAAGTCGCCTTCTGTCAGATGACCACACTATCAAACAGCATGGTAATATGATTAGTATAAATACAAATTTATAGTCGTATACTTTAGGTTTGTAACTGACAGTTAATAATTGAAATGATGTTTGCATGATCTTATTACTTTTGTTGGTGTTTTCCTTTAATTATGGTAGCTGCCTGGTAAAAGCTTGTTTGCTTATTCATTCAGTTACTTTATTTTTTTATTCACCTACCTATTTTTTCTCTTTATTAAAAGCAAACCAAATTTGGTGCCTGGCCAGAAATCTGCCTCTTCTGATTGGTGGTCTTATTCCTGATGAAGATGAACACTGGGGTCTTTTCTGTGATTTGCTTGAGATAATGCGCATAATTTTTGCACCAACAGTGAGTGCTAATCAAGTGGCTTATTTACAAGTTTTGATTCAAAATCACCATGAGAAGTTTAAAGAATTATATCCAGACTGTTCCATAACACCCAAGATGCATTACATGATACATATGCCACGAACAATATTGAGGTACGAAATAAATCAGTGTTTAGAAGGATAACTTGTTAATGAATTATTGCTATTTTTGGCCCTCAAGTTTGTTATTGAAGCTTTCCAAAGTAAACTTGACCTTTGCTGGATCTTTAACAAGCCAAAGTGAAACTTTAAGATAACAAGTCCTTGGTTATTTGTATGAAAGTCGTTAAAATTGGAGAATTTAAATTATCAGGCAGCTTAATTTATTGACTATCAGAACTGGGTATGACACGCGCCTCATACAGTTTGATGTAACACAAAAGAAATAATCACGCAGCTTAACATTTTGACTATCAGAACTGGCGGGTGGCACGCCTCATACAGTCTGATGTAACACAAAAGAAATGATTATGCAGCTTAATGTAATAACTATCAGAACTGGCGGGTGGCACACCTCATACAGTCTGATGTAACAAAAGAAATAATCATGCAGCTTAATGTACTGTAATAAGTATCAGAACTGGCAGGTGGCACACCTCATACAGTCTGATGTAACACAAAAGAAATGATTATGCAGCTTAATGTATTAACTATCAGAACTGGCGGGTGGCACGCCTCATACAGTCTGATGTAACAAAAGAAATAATCATGCAGCTTAATGTATTAGCTCTCACAACTGGCGGGTGACACACCTCTTACAGCTTGATGTAGTCAACTTATTGTCCATCACTCCAGATGGGCTGACATTGCTTTAAGGTACTTCCAGTTTTTAAATACAACCTTTATTTCAACATGATTACATATCAATTAGCTTTCACCAAGTGTGGGTTCGATACCTCAGGTCAGTTGTGTCATTACATAGTGAACATTGATGATGATGTTCAACTTTTGATTTAGCATTGGACCTCTCATACGAAGCTGGTGCATGCGCTTCGAGGCTAAGCATCATGAATTCAAGCGGCTTGCAGCACACTTGGGAAATTTCACAAACTTGCCCTATTCTCTTGCAAAGCGTCACCAAGAGGGTGTATGTTACCGTCTTCAAACTTCAGAGGGCAATCTGTCATCTTTTATCAAGAAAGGGATTGAAACAGGACCAGGTAATATTAGTAGTCTTTATAACTTGTAAATAGATAAACAAGATGGCTTAAATGTTAAAGATGAATATGTTGAATCAGAAGCATTGTTAATTGTACATGGACTAATTTAGCTGCATATGCAAATCATTTTTCCATGATAATTTAACATTTAAATTTCAGGTCACTGCTGCTATGCAGGAGATGTGGACTACTGCAATGTCCTTTCTGGGGATAATCCAGAAGTTACTGATGAGACACCAATAACTGAGTAAGTTATGACTGTAATAAATCTAGTTATAGATGTTAATGACTTTTGGTTAGTTTTCCTATTGCTTCAATACCAAGACCGTGTGCAACACTAATATGTTACCTTTCAAGATACCGTTACAACATGAGTTATTATGGTGTAATAGTATAATTATATTACAAAAATGCAAAGAGTGTACTTGCCCAAATACGGCCTGTCACGTTAGGCATACTGTGACAGTCATATCTATTGACTTGTTTCTTTTTCTGTTTTGTTTTTACAGGTTGAAATGGGTTTCTATTCTTGGAACTAAATACAAAACTGGCTGCACTTTGCAAATTGACACAGATCAGTACGACAATCCAGTTTTTGGACAAGTACTGAAAATTTGCATTGTAGATGGAAACTTCAGTGATATTTGCTTCGTTGTCTCAAAACTGACAACCACTCAGTTTGACAGCCATTATCAAAGTTTTGAGGTGCAAACCATACACCCTAGAAGGAAACTGATAGTTCACCACACAGACCTGGCCTCTTTCTTGCCTCTAAATCAAGTCAAACCCTATGGTGTTGTAACAAGAAATAAATATATTGTGCAAAGATTTGACATTGGAACAATCAATTAACGAAAGATTTAATTTGTATGAGCAACATAAACATTTCATTTGGTGCACAAAAGCGATCAATACAGTGCTGTTTTCTTTTTTTTTCTAATCTTGCTTTTGGTCTTTAAGGGGGAAAATATTACAGCTGCTGTTCAATTACTGTATGTACCCCTCTCATGGATTAAGTATGTGATGTCACTGAGATTGACAAAGAGCTCTAATTACAAGCAAATAATTTATCTTTATGCCCACAAATAATGTGCCCAAGGTTATAAAAAGGGCTTGACTGATTTGTATGTGTCTAGTACAGTTTAAAGAAATTCACCATTTTTCCAGTTTTTAACTTGTACAGTTTTAATTTTCAATATCATAATGTAACATGAATTTAGCTAATCTCGCATGCATTTTTGACTGGTTTAAAATAATTTCACATAGGTTAGTTATTGATTTTTAATTATTGTGTATTTTAGAGGGCCACAAGTTTATTAATTGTATAACTATTACATGCTTTACCCTTGACAGTATAAATAAAGATTGATTGGTTGATAAACAATATACTGTCTATTTTATCACTTTATAATGTATAATACTTTTCTCTCCACCATAGTCTAGAAATATTTTGTCATAAGCTTGAATAATGAGCTAGATAAAATTAACCATAGATTATGTGCTCAAGATTTCTATGATGTGGTAGTTGAAGAGTCAAAGCACTCGGCCAATCAGATTGCAGCATTTCCATTAGTGTTCAAATATTGAAAATCTGGCATTGTGATGGGTTCTCCATTATTTTCTATATTGCAGTTAGATTATGAGCTCGTGATTTCGATTTTGTGCAGTAGGAATCTAGAGTGAACATGGTAACATTTACTTCTTGATATAGTTTAAGTAACTCATAATTACTGTCAGAGTGCAAGGAGATCGTCCAACAAATGAGTGACCAAAAACCACATTGTAGTGATGACATGATCACTCTACGAATCCAGTGGCTTTGATGCATCAATCACATAGATTAATTAATATAAATAAATACCTCCCATGCAGTAAGAAAATAAATAACTCTCTTCCCCAAAGTAAGTTATTTTAACTCTTCTATAAGAGTTGAAGTAACTCCTCCAAAGTGGCTTCCAACTGAAAGTGAATAAAATTCACTCTCTGGTAGAGTGAAACTAACTCATTCAGATAGAGTGAAACTAACTCTTCTCACAGAGTAAATTTAACTCCTTCCAAGGAACTCCGAAACTGAGTTATACTAACTCTACTTGGTGAGTTAAAATAACTCCGGCCTCCTGATGGCTGGAATTCAACTCCTACATGGAGTAAAATTTAACTCTGTTTAAGGAGTTAAATTAAGGCCTAAAAATCAACTCCTACAAGAGGAGTTAAGTTAACTCCACGGCGAGTATTATTAACTCCTTTTTGGGGTTAGAAT
>OMLO01001506.1_pt1 | contig 17985 bp, 8 predicted proteins | sample 1674811 | NCBI WGS metagenome assembly OMLO01 (sample SAMN06265003, study PRJEB25207) | coral metagenome | isolation source: Coral host | place: Mexico:La Bocana,Puerto Morelos, Mexico | collected 2008-11-13 | reverse complement strand
TCAAGATGGCTGGATATTGGCCTCGTTCTTTTTTTGCGTGTTTATGGACCTCGACTTCGTCTCGGTCCATAAACACGAAAAAAAGAACTTGGCCAATATCCAGCCATCTTGACCTCACGCTCCTCTCAAACTCATTAATAATTCATTAAGTTAAACAAAGGAAATCACAACCGTGAAGGAGGTTTGGATTCCCGGTCTTAATTAGCATAGATTTTAACGATTTTACTTCTCCGTTTACCCCTTAGTTTTTGTTTCGATTGAGAAGATACATCAAACACTCGAGACCGTGTTTCATCGGCTATCCAAACACCTCGAATTTCGTCAAAAATACTCCGCTTCGCGTGGTATTTTCAACTATCTTCTCGGTGTTTGGATATCCCGATGAAACACTGTCGCTCGTGTTTGATATATTACTTGGTCAATAACCCATACTTATTGCGTAAAGGAAGGATGCACTGTAGTTCAGTCGACTGGATGACTGGATGATTGGATGACTGAATGACCCAATGACTGATTGACTGAATTGGCTGAGTCTCTGGAAAGACTCACTAATTAATTCTCGGCTGGTTGATTAATCGAGGCACTAATTTCGGGTTGAAACTACAATATAGCACGAAGTTGCCTGACATATCATACACGCTAGGTTATATTATAATGCAAATGAGAAAAGTTAATAGCGAAAAGGGTATTTAAGACTAGCTTCAATAAATGAAACCACTCTCAATGATCGCGGAAAGTGGTTTACTAATCACACTAAAACGTGTTACACATGGGCAAGAAAAAAAAGTTCAAGAGCAATCTGGCTTTTCACATTGCTGGCAGTGACAGGATTGATATGCGAAAGCGGACAATAATTCGAACTAGCAATGGTAATGTTACGTTAAAAGGTTCGAACTCTCATTTATCTCCTAATACACACAAGTTTAGTTCTAGTTCAATATATTTTGAATTTCATTACAAGAAAATAGCTGGGTATACAGTTTATCTGTACGTGTTTAATATCAAAAGGCACCCCGTTTTTTTTCTGCGACAATGACTAAGCACAGTATTTATGGGATGTTTGTCTACATAGGAACACATAGGGCGACCCTAGACCATCCTAGATTCTAGTCGCCAACCTTTTTATAATAACATTACGCTATTTTATATGTTGCATAAACTCGCTTTCGAAAGAGCTAATCCCTATTCATCTACTCTTCTAAAAGAGATCATTGATTGACAGCACTTTACACAGTACTGTTATGGTCAACCTCGCCAGACACCAAAGCTGCCTTTTCCTCTTCTCCGGTATTTTTGTTGAGGTCTTCTTTAGCTTCATTTCCGCTTGTCGCAGTCGGAGTATTTTCAATCGTTTCAAGAGTGGGTTGGTTTGCAGTCTCGGGAAGCGTTAAGCACAGCAAGCCACACAGGAGGGCGTTGGCTCCCATAACGGCAAAAGGCAACAGGCGGTGGACATTGTCCTACAACAGGTATGATGAAAATTATTTTCCGATTTGTCCGAAAAACAAAGCAGAAATTTATTCATATCTTTAATGGCAACACACACTAAAATTATGAACCGCGTCTGACCTGATGGATGCAGTCAGCAATGTATAAAGTATTTACACAATTAAGAAAAGCTGATAAAACAGTTGGGAATTCATTTTGACTTCATGAGTAATGTAGTACAAGGATGTTGGAATCCATAATTCTAAAGACAAAGTATTACAAGATAACGAGAAGTAACGTTAAAATCTAATTACTGGCAGAACATTATTCTATTCTGTGCTTCGAGAAATCCGTAAACCTGTCGACCTACCAGACTTTGTGTAACAATATGAAAATCTGCTATACAACACGTGACAGGTTGCACATGATTGGCTAAGCCAGACAATTCGACGTAAAAGGATCACGTACAGGAAGTGACCCATGACAGGAATAGACCTGCTTTATTCTCTCTTCAGAAGTATTTAAAACGTGTCTATAATTGATACATTAACCATACACATTTATAAATGTTTGATATACGAACATCCTGGATAGAACACTGGAATTGCTGCTCAAAACTACTTACCAAGTAAACTATATACGGTGAACAAAACGCTCCAATTCTGGCTGCCCCGGTTGATGTTCCCATCCCAATATTTCTGATAAACAAATGTTCTCAAATCAGGACAACATCATTTCAAAACAAATTCTTCCACTAAGGTCTCTGAATGGACTTGGAAGAAAAGTGGTACTTAGTTGGTGTAGAGGTCACAATAGACATCAAACGATGAGAACAAAAGGGCAAAAGAAGGAAAACAATAAGCAAAACTAACAAACATTTGTGAGGCGGTGAGAGTTCTTAAATTGAGACCTGTCTTGTTTCTTATACACCAAGAAGGAGCCAGAAAAGTAGGCTTACATTAAGACAGAAACAAATAGTCTTAGGGTACATTCAGACTCCGTCAGTCGAGTCAACAGACGTGTGGTAAAGCTAAATGTTATTATCAGTCACATCAGAGTATGCCAAAAACTAATTTCTCCCCACTTTTAAGTAAAACACATTAATTAAAACTAAACTGACTATTACTGGCTCCCGTGACTTGCAGGATTTAATTGCATTAATTTATTCACATGATTCTTTTTATTGTGTTCTTACGTCATATCAAAAAGTGGACGATGAAATGAATAAAGATTATCATCTGACCTCATAACTGTTGGAAATAATTCGGCGGAGTAGACGTACGCCAAATCAAATGCTATGGTAATGGCAACTTTGGCAAAGACCATGGAGAAAATTATTCTTCCAGCTAGCATTCCTTTAGGACAATACAAGAGAAAATAAATCAACTTGGGAAATCTGAAGTTAAAAACATGCTAGTATTAACGACATTAAATACGTATACATAAAAAAATACAACAATTGTAAAAATAAATACTCCGCTAACTTTTCCACCCTCATCCCTAAGAAGATAATATCTGAAAAGAAGCACATATTACGTGCCGAGGGAACTCCCACATGGAAAGATCAAGGGTTTGAGAAAAACCCTAAGAGGTACCAAGGTCTCATTTTATGGGCGTGGCTCATATTTGTTTTGCCTCGAAGAAGTACCAATTCTAAAGCAACAAATTATCTCCCGTCATATTTTTTGTTTAGCTCAGAGGTAAAGAGGTTCCGCACAAACTCCCGCTGAAGACCTTTTCAGGCTGGAAATTCTTAGAGGTACTGAAGCTGCATTTTTAACCCCTTTCATATGAGGGTTCCCTCCACTACTCCCCCTCCCCATCGTAATAACGTACGGTTTTTCATTTTCCTCTCTGGCATTAATATCGCATCAGTTACATGATAACGATATACGTGTGTTTTTATGTCTTTTCAATTTTATTTAAATAGGGTAAACTGGTAAGAGACCAGATTAACGGAGATCATTTGACTTAACAAACCTTTGTTGGAATTGTCGTCTGTGGTGAACAGTACTGCTCCAACAGAAGAAACGGCCGCGAGGATTAGACTTGTCACAATGACCTTTTTCCGACCAAACCTGAAATTCAAAATTATACCCATTCGTACTGCCTTGTGGTGTAATGCCGTTGGAGATAAAAGTTCAGTTGAAACAAATTAAATTCACGTAAGAACATGAAACATGAACTGGGGAATAAGGAATCGGTAAACATAGTTTTATAAGCAACTTAGACAGTGTCATAAATCTTCCAGATTGCCCGAAAATCGAAACCTTGACGGCTGAGGGCCCCAGTTCATTAATTTGATTGATTGATTTGATTTATTGGAGTAGTGAAAACTCTCCAGACGTCGAAGGCCGTAATATAACATCGTATATGATGCGACTAAACTAGTAAATAAAATTGAAAGACTGTACATTTGAGTAGCGGGATAAACTAAGATTTACAGAGAGTAACATTCATCGTACTTATGCCCGCGACTTGCGCACTTGATTTTCTTGCTTTCAATTTATTGATTTTTTTTTACAAAACAATTTAAGCAGAAGCCCAAGTACTATGAAGATCACAGCTACAAAGCTACTAGGTTAATTCCAAAGACAAAATTTGCGAAGGCGGGAAATTCTCTGACTGTTACTTGTTCCCTCATATTTAATGCAAAATTCTTTACCTGTTAGACGACCACACGATGAATGGCAGGCAAAATATTTCTATAAAACTTGTGAGGAAAAAGTTCAGGTACAGGTTTCCTCCAACATTAGGAGTGCTGAGGTATACACCGTAATAAACCATCCCAGATACGAACCTATAAAAACAGAAAAACATATACCTGTTTTACGACCAGGACTTTGTCAAGGTTAGGAAACTTAATTTCACTAAGAATGAAAAATAAATAGGATAATAGCCGACTAGCAGCTATATAATGTACAAAGACAAATCAATACGGACCGATGCCTTAAAATGCAATTGCCCATTACACTTTGTTAGCCAAGCGGCCATTGGCCGAGCGTGGTTCCTTCTCTGTCCTTGGTTTATTTTTAACCGCACCGCCATGGGCCGAGGACAGTTTTTGCTCTGCAATGGGTTTATTTTTTTTATTATTATTTTTCTCCGTTTTGTCGGTGACCAGAAACAAACTTCCACATTGCCAAATAATCAGCGGGACTTATGTTGTTTATTCACCGCGCGGCCATGGACCGAACGCTGTTGTTGCTCTCCACCTGGTTTATTTGTTTATTTTTTTAACCGCGCGGCCATGGGCCGAGTGTAGTTCAAGTTATTAACCGCGCGGCCGTGGGCTGATCGCGGTTCTTAATCTACACCTGTTTATTTTTAACCGCGTGACCATGGGCCGAACGCGGTTCTTGCTCTGCACCTGGTTTAGTTTTAGTTTTTTCGGTTACACGTCACAAAGCTCCACACGGTCAAACAGTGTTCGGGACTTTCTATCACACTACCTGTGATGTTTATTTGCAAACTGTTGAACATTAATGTACGGAAAATGTTACGGATATTATTCCTTTTATTGTGTATACATTTTTGGTTTTATCGAAGCGTTGGACCCGAAGACAAATTTAATACAAGTATTACGTCAGGCATCGAATGCGCTGACGTTGCAGCTTTCACTTTTGCTCGTGGTGTTTACTTTGGAAGTTTATGTCGCCAGAGGTGACGGTCAATAATTTATTTGCAATTTTCAGTGAAGTCTTTGGCGAACCAAGTTTAGAGATTTGAAGGAAAATTAATATTTCTGCCGAAAGAAACAAGAACGTGCTCCAACTGGAAGCCGATTTATGTCAACATTTAGGGAAAAAAACACGACCGTTCCAAAATTAGCCGTGGATAGCCTAAACCTAGGATTGTGTAAATCGTCCACTCGGCCAAATCGGTAACTTTGATGTTTAAAAACTGTTTAAATTGTTCCACTAAAACAGTAAAATACTGAATCAAGAATGTCATTAGCAGTGTATCATTAGCAGTGTTGTTCAAAGTTGGCACCAGAAATGTACATGACAAAAGAAACAAAATGTTACCGTTGTGCCGTTGTCATGACAAATAGTAACTGCATTACCAACAACTTGATGGGTACATACCAAAGATACCACGACAGCAACGACTTGTGGGCCATCTTTTTGGACGAGAATAGGTCACGCAGATCTCCCATTCTAACCTGTTTTTCTGGTTCGTGTTGAAGTTTGTCTTCTGGCATTTCTTTGCCGTTCACTTCTGCGATTCGGTTGAGAACCTCTTCAGCCTCGTTTAGCTTTCCTTTTAACACCAACCAGCGAGGAGATTCTCTGGTGATGCTAGCACGTCAAAGGGATATTAAAGATTTGTTATAACTCCTCAAGTTTAAATCCAACCTAAATTTCCAAATTCATTTGTATATAACAGCCATAATGAAAGATTGTAATGGGATGTACCCAGATATCTTTACAAAGATACTTATAAACTAGAAACAACCAACGATTTGGAAGTGCGGGCTAGCACATTTTAAGTTGAGAGATTTTTAATATAAGTTCCCATTGCCAAATTTTTCGAGTGTTTACGTGAAGATATTTGCCATATTTGCCGAGTATTCTCGTATTAAATGAACATGGTTGGTGTTTTCTTCTTCGGTTTCACTATAGTAAGTAGAGGGGACTCTACTAGCTATGGTTCCACTGTCAGTTCGCATGGCCTCTCTAATGAAGTTTTCATCGCTTGCTATTCTTCTATTGGCATCATGGCGAAAACTGAGTATTCTTTCAAACTGTTTCTTTAAATTTTTAATCGTTTCAATGTACCAATGTAGCACCAAAATCGAGCTATTGCGTGCAAAATAAGTTGCGGGCTCTTCTTTAACACAATCGTAAGAGTGCTCGATACAAATGCATACATGCAGAATGAAATGCTAATTTAAGAGTAGGGACTACAGTTACTCGAGTTTTACGCTTCAAACTATCACCATATTTAATAAAGATGGATTTAAAGATCGTTATAAAAAAAACGCTACTTACACCGAGTTGAAGCACGTTAAAAAGATCAATTTAGGAAAAAGTATTTAAAAGCATAAATGAACATTGTTTTTCCCTGGAAATTGCGTCTACTGTGAATAAATAAAGAAGTAACGGAAACACTTACAACCAGCCGAGAATAATGGGAATACATGGAGCTCCAGTCACGATGGCTAATGTTCTCCAGTCACGAATAAGGTATGCAAGCAGGACCAGGAACAGCAGGGATAAGGTCCAGCAGTACCACAATGACACGCCAATCATACTACGATGACGAACGCCAACCATTTCAGTCACTAACACGTATATCCCAATGCTTGCACCGCCTGCAAACATGCCGAAAGTTAGTGAGATAGTGATGCTTTTATGATTGGGAGATTGGGCAAATGACGAAGAAGAAGAAGAGTATTGGAAGTAAGTACGCAAGTATTGTTTAATTAGTACTTCCTATTTGAGTTATCTGATATTTTCATTTTATTTCATATTTGACAGACGTGTGTGTGTTTTGGTGCCTTTTCACCGATGCGCTTTTGATCACCTGGTATTGTAAAAAGCGCACTATAAATCAATAATTATTATTATTAAAGTGCCTATGACATGAAAAATAATTGCAGCTTATTTCACAAGCTTTTCCAAAAAAATAATAATGATATTTTCCTTTTTGGAATATCTTTTTTCGTTTTAGAGATATTGACGTTTTGCTATTGTGCAAATTTGGAAAGTTATGACGTCACAAGGTGTGCAACGAAAATTGCAAAATACTGAATAAAGAATATCTCTGGAAATATAAAAGCAGTGTTTTTCAAACTTGACACCAGAAATGTTTATCCCAAAAGACACAAAACGACACCTGTTGTGCTGTTGCCATGACAACAATTGTGCCGCTGGTCCTGTCTTAATTAAAACCACAATTCTCAGTTTTTGTCTTAACCAAGGACCATCTATTCCCGTCAATCTAATGGTGAGAGTTAAGACAATAAGGTTACCAAGTCTGTTACAAACAGGACTCCTCTGTCCTACTTAAAGGTGTTAAAAATGAGGACATTTGGTTTTTGACAGAAAGAGACTGGAGCCAAGAGAGTTTCCATGACAACAACACTATGGTTATTATTTAGTTTCTTTTGTGATGAACATTTCTGGTGTCAGGTTTGATGAACACTGCTTTTATATTTCCAGAGATATTCTTTATTCAGTATTTTGCAATTTTCGTTGCACACCTTGTGACGTCATAACTTTCCAAATTTGCATAATAGGAAAACGTCAATATCTCTAAAACGAAAAAAGATATTCCAAAAAGGAAAATGTCATTATTATTTTTTTGGGAAAGCCTGTCAAATAAGCTCCAATTATTTTTCATGTCATAGGCACTTTAATTAATTAATTATTAACCGATGAGGAAACTTTGTGATGCTTATCATAAGGAACTTGAATCTCACTAGCGTTCAATCCTGGACATAATGATGACGATGAGGATGATGATAATTATAATGACTATAATTAGGAGGAGACGGAGTAGAGGAAGAAGAAGGACAAGGAGGAGGTCGAGGATGAGAAAGGGGAGAAAAAGGAGGAGATAACGAAGTAAAAGAGGAACAGGAGTCGGGGCCGAGCTGGAGGAGGGGAGAACAGGGATATAAGCCACTGGAAAGAGGAGATGATAAATAAACACGGCAAAAACAGTACGTTTAAAAGGGAGACTCTTTCAACTATTTGCCCTTTGTTGTGCAATGTTATTTATTAAGAGGGATAATCTGTTATTCATCTTGCATGATTACTTACCTACACCAAATCCGATGAGAAAACGGAAGACAGCAAACAACCAATAGGCATGAGGAAAACCGGTGAGAAGGCTGAAGACACCGATAATGAAACCATACACATAAATTGTAGGACGCCTGCCAAGTTTGTCTGCGAAAGGACCAACAGATATTCCACCGAGTAGGAAACCCAGAAAAATCATGGACGACGCTATAGACACGTAGATTGCCTTATCGCAGACGAGGTCAAACTAAAATGAGAAAACAACGACAATACCAGATATAACTTAAAACACCTTAATAAAGTTGCTGTTATATGATGTCAAAAGATTTACTTTAGGCTTGGTGAGCTAATTTCTGGAATGGGTGATGGGTAGCCCTACGATCATAGTATCCCATCCAGGGAGGACTAGGGACACTTCTAGTCTCTTCTTTCAACAGAAAGTACGAGTGGCCCCGGTAGACAACCAATCGGCTGGACCACAGACTGTATTCTCTATCTTACCTCAGTCGCTACAGATGTGTAATCATCAGTAAACACCCACTCGCTTCTATTGAGATCGCATCTCCTTTTGTCAGACGGTGGCAAGGACGTTTCGTTAAAGAGGCACTGACTGCTGTTTGCCACGCATTTCCAGCCCGGATCCGGAGTTATGAAGGTCATGATCAGCACCGGAAAGCCAAACCAGAAGAAAACAAGCCCATTGCAGCCGAGCAATAAGAGAAGCTGGTATCGACCAAAACTTCCGATCTTATCGAATACCTGATCAACGGTGAGAGCCATTCTGTAAGAAAATGACAAGAACGTTTATGTTTTGAGATATCGAAAGGTCTGGATTTCAAATAAATGACGACAATTTTTAAATTGCACATGTCTCGACCGAAAGATCTAGCTTCATCGGTGTGTTTCAATAGATGTACACAGGGCATAGTCGAGTTTTCCCACCGCATGTGAAGAGGTTTATTCTTGAGCTGGAAGGTGGTGCCAACTTAGTCAATAACGTGAAAGCAGTCCCTAGACCTTAAGCCTGGACAGAACTCAGAACTCCACAGGTGTTAACTAATGTGCGAGTCGCCATCCGTTATGAGGTTCTCACGGACACGAGTGAAAAAATGTCGGTTAGTTTTACTGAAAGTTTTACCATAAATAGTCATAAAAGAGCAAATTAATAAAAAAAAAGGACGAAAATGCTAAACGGACAATAATGCAAATGTGCGAAAAACCATAAAAATGGCTCAAAAATTAATAAAACATAACTACCCTTTTTTTCCCTAGAACTGTCGAGGATACACTGGAAACAATTCAAAGGCACTTACTGAATAACAAAAAAATAAAGCAAACGTGGCAGTATTTATACGCTGGAGTTAGGATTCTTCATACTCGTTACGTGTTAACGTACCTAGTATCCCATACTAGCCTTTTGAAACAATAGAATTCAAAATGGCCACCGTATCACCGAAAAGGTCCACTGACTCCTGACGTTTTACATATATTATCATTTTTTATGCGCACGATTTGTCGCAGTTGTCAGGGTAGAGCGTAACGCCCTTCGACATATCATGAACAAATCGAGCTTGAAAGACTATATATAGTAAAATGCATATGTCTTTTTTCGCATGGGGTCGAATTTAATAGCAGAAGCGTCTTTTTTATCGAGACTATCAAGTAACGACTTTCGTATTGAGATACAATATAATGTAGAGGAAAATTCACTCTCATATGGAAATACAGACCTACTTAGTTGTGTTTACGTTTGTCGTGCAGACGAGTCAGTGAAATTGCTCAATGAGCTCAATGTTCTGTAGTTGACTGGTGAAGTACTGGAAATGTAAACCTTGTAAATAATAGATTAGATGCTATTATGATAGTCTTGTCTGTTCATTTTATTATCAATATTACCATTTCGACTTCGAAGCGCGCCATGTGTTTGTAATATATGCTAATAACTCTTGCAAGATTTCACGACTTCAAATAATAGATTTGCAAGTTCCTACTTTGACTTGATAAAGGTGACATGGCAAGAACAGTTCTGGAAAACAATTCTCTTTATTTAAATTTATAAAATTAAGCAATCTATGAATGAACACGCTGAGTTTTAACCATGCCACTGTGGAGCGGAATGATCAATGGCGATCAATGCCTTACGACGATTTACATTCGTGTTGTCAGCAAACTTTGCTTTGTTGTAAACGCGTTTTTATCGACAGTATTAGACACAAATTTGATTACAAAATTTGTTGTACTTACATTATAGTCTGTGTAGATGAGAGAGCCAACCCCCTTTCCTACAAAGACACTTCGTGAAAACCGCGCCTGTTATTCTGATTATTACGGTCGTGTTTTGAATTATGAATTAGTGAATATGCTCCTAAAAAGCTTACAAATCTAGTGACCCATGACAAGCTACAATTGTAGCTGTTCAAGCAGAATAGCATAGCCCCAGGGGAGTATTGTCAAAAAGAAATAGAAACTTATTTCAAGTCTTTCCATTCCGATGACTCTGGATTATTTTCCTATTCTTTTATTATTATAATCGATCCTTTCCTATTAATATTAAAATTTATCGTTCATGATTGGTTCGCCTATTTCGCGCGCCTATTTCGTGAGTTATCGTGGTCATATTTACAAATCGGCCTCTCACTGCGCGCTCCTCTAATTTTAAACTTACTCGCCCGATTACTCCCTGAATTGTACTCCACTCAGTCATTACTTACACTCTAGCTTTATAAGTATGAAAGTAGAATTACTCTAGATCTATAGCTTAGTCCATTGCTTATTTAAAGTTGCTAAAATAACGAATACAGGCTCTTAATATCGATTTCTAATTAAGCAAACCAACACCCTAGGATTCTTACACTTAATTGAAATGCAACTAATGCTACGTGACCCAGTAACAGGCGAACAATTTCGAATATTTCTTGGCGTTTAAATCAAATTTGCAGTGCCAGATATATTCATCAGATCTGGATACAAGTTAATACGTTCGTTTTAACATGTTTGTTTGAGAAAAAAGAAAAAGAATTCAAGCAAAATGCTCATTATGTTCTGCTCCCCTATACCCCCCTCAAGGGGTAGAGTCAGCAGCTTATCACTAGTAGCGTGCAACTCCCATATGCCTATGTCACGGCATTTCTACAGACCGATCTATTTTTAGACTTCTTTTCTCGGTAAATAAGTCAGTTTCAGTCTATACGAGCATGCATCGGCTAGGGAAAAAATGGCTATTTTTTTTAATGTTCTGGTGAAAAGCTAACGTCAGTTACAATTTTCGTCCGTTCTTGTGATTGGTCACTAACCTGCCTGCTGGGGTGTGAATTTGCGTTAAAAACGATCTAAAAATAGATCGGTCTGTGAAATCGCCGTAACAGGAATGTGGGGTAGTTGCACGCTCCTAATAATGTACAGTAGAGTAGAGTTTCTGCAGAGTCCCACCCCTTACCTATCCACTCACACGAGAAACGACACGACACGTGCTCGATGCGACAAAATGAGAGGTGAAAAGCGCCTTGCCTTCTTTCTGGGAGGTATTGCTTGACTCGCACAAGGCATCGTCCTCATTTTAGCGCTAAGCTTATTTTCGTCCTATAATGCCATGAAATTGCTGTTTTCATTTCTACTCTTAACAGGCGTGTTCAATTCGTGATCTTAATTCTTCCCATCTATTAGCTTGACAGTAGCTGCAGCTTGAATTATCTCCTTCTTAAGGCGGGGGAATACCTGAAACCCGTATTTTGGCTGGTTCATGTTTCAAGCAATCAAACATCTCTACTTTTCGGGTTGATTTGTATTTGTATTTTTTGGTGATTTTTGGGTAAATTTGAGGAGAAATAATTTTTCGCAAGGGATTAATGAAATTTACGGAAATGGGAAATTTGGAAGATTTGATGTTGTTGTAAAATTAGAATCTGAAGTTACAAATTGGTAGACGTCATGACGAGACGCAAGTGGGTCTAAACTGGATGTACCCGATCCCCGAATTAATTATCGTGCGGTTTACCCCGTCATGACTAAACAGTTGTCCACCAACCTAGGGTGCCCTTTCGGGTGCGTTTAATTAACTATCTGGTGGTGTTCCAAAACATTTTTTTCTTTTAATCCTTAAACTGAAAATTTCACTTAAGTTAACGTATACCCCCGCGCTATGATGAGTCTAGTCATCTAGTCATGCATTTTAAGGTTCACTCTGACTGGCAGTATTTTTTTTTGTCTAAACACAAAGCCGCTAAATTGTTCACAAAATAGTAAACTTGTTCTACAAAGGCAAATGTTAAATGAATAACTACCCATTTATGATGTGTTTGTCTTCCTAGCAATGCATAGGACGTTTGTTTCCTTATTACTATATCCTTTGTATCATCCTACAGATTCCAGTCACCAACTTTGTTTCAATAAAAATACCCCACTTTACAATAATTTCGCATGACCTCGCATAAGCGGAAGCTATTCACCGACTATTCTAAGCCAGATCTACACTGATTGCCAGCAGTTTACACAGTACTGTTATGGTCAACCTCTCCAGACACCAAAGCTGCTTTTTCCTCTTCTCCGATATTTTTGTTGAGGTCTTCTTTAGCTTCATTTCCGTTTGTGGCAGTCGGAGTATTTTCAATCGTTTCAAGAGTGGGTTGGTTTGCAGTCTCGGGAAGCGTTAAGCACAGCAAGCCACACAGGAGGGCGTTGGCTCCCATAACGGAAAAAGGCAACAGGCGGTGGACGTTGTCCTAAAACAGGTATAATGAAAATTATTATTGTTAGAATTGACCGAAAAAGAATGCCGGAATTTAATCATATCTTGACTGTAATAGGCTCTAAAATTCTGCAAGGAATAATGCAAGAGTACCGGGTGTGGCCTAATGAATCCAATCATGAATGGGTTAAGTATTTACACAAATAAGAAAGGCTGTTCACACAGTTAGTATTATATTTATTTTGACTTAAGGAATGTAGTATAGGGATGTTGAAATCCAAAATGCTAAAGACAAAGTATTATAAGAAATCGAGGAATAACGTTAAAGTTCAATTAACTGATGGAGCACTATTCGGTTCTGTGCTTCGAGAAGCCTGTGAACCTGTCGCAATATGAGATTCTATACTATGCATCACGTGACAGGTTGCACATGATTGGCTAAGCGAGACCATTCGACGTAAAAGGATCACGTACAGGAAGTGACCCATGAAAGGAAGAGACCTGCTTTATTCTCTCTTCAGAAGGATTTAAAACGTGTCTATGGCTAATACAATAACTCTGTTAATAAATATTTCATATATGACCACCCTGAAAAGAACACTTGAATTATTTCTTAAACTACTTACCAAGTAAACTATATACGGTGAACAAAATGCTCCAACTCTGGCTGCCCCGGTTGATGTTCCCATCCCAATATTTCTGATAAAACAAATGTTCTCAAATGAGGACAACATCGTTTTAAAACAACTTCTTGAACAAAGATCTCTGAAGGAACTTGCAAGAAAAGTAACGCTTAGTTTGTGTAGAGGTCACAATAGAGAGCAAATGGACAAAAAAAAAAAAAATAAAACGATACGTTTGCGAGGCTGTGGGTGTTCTAAAATGTGTCATGTCTTTTATCTCATACCCCAAAAAGGAGCCAGAAAAGTAGGTTTTTAATAAGAAGGAAACAAATAAACTTAGGGTGCTTTTAGACTCGGTCGGTCGAGTCAACCCACTAGGATTCTAACAACAAAATAACCTAACGTGTGTTAAAGCTAAAGTTGCTACCAGTTGAATCAGAGTTGGACAAAAACTAAGGTCTGCCCAGTTCTAAGTAAAATATATTAATTCAAACGAAACTGACGATTACTTGGCTCCACTTGCAGGATTTGAAGATTCTTTTAATAACGTTACTCCAAAGCAAAAGCTACAAAAAAAAACGTGCCACGTCATATTATAAAGTAAAGGATAAAATGAATGAAAATTATCATCTGACCTCATAACTGTTGGAAATAATTCCGCAGAGTAGACGTATGCCAAATCAAAGGCTATGGTAATGGCAACTTTGGCAAAGACCATGGAGAAAATGATTCTTCCAGCCAGCATTCCTTTTAGGCAGAAAAAGAGAGAGAAATCAAATGAATATATGAAAGATCATATATTGAACTGCGGAGAAAGATATGAATTTATGATTTGATCATCGCAGTTACACGCACAACCTTAGCACCTTTAGTTGTGAAATTAAAATCTGAAAAAAATTCAAGCCTGAGCGGGATTCGAGCCCATGACCTCTGCGATACCGGTGCAGAGCTCTACCGACTGAGCTATCAAGAAATCTGAAGCTAACCACTTTGTTAGTTCGTAATTTACCCGTGAAGGTGAACTATGCAGATGAATATATGAAAGATCATGTATTGAACTGCGAAGGAAGATATGAATTTATGATTTGATCATCGCAATTACACACACAACTTAAGCTGGCCTGAATTTTTTCCAGGCTTAAATTTCAGAACTGCTTAAGTTAACTGTACATTATTTCATATTTGTCAGAATTGTGTGTGTTTTTGTGTCTTTTTACCAGTGAGGACACTTTGTGATGCATATCATAAGGAACACTTGAATCACATTACCGTTCAATCCTTGACAAATTTGGATAATTGAAAGGAAGTACATATTACTTGCTTACTTGAAAAGAGGTTTGAAAAGAACCCCTAAGACGTGCCAAGATGTTCGTTTATGGGCGTGGCTTGAATTTTTTTCACCTCTGAGAGGTACCAATTATAAAATAACAAATTATCTCCCGTCATATTTTTTCTTACCGCAAAACCCTTAAAGGTGGCCAACCGTCATTTTTAATCACTGAAAGGTACCAGGAAGACCCCAGTCCTATTTTCTTTTTGCCCCCCCCCCCTCCCTTCCCATGCTTACGTACATTGTTCATTTTCCTGCTTGACCTGTATATTGCAACAGCTATCTTTTCAATATGATTTAAATAGGGTCAACTAGCAAGAGACCATAATTGTGCATGTGTCAGGGTATTTTAAGATGCAGATTAAACGAATTTGATTGTTAACAAACCTTTGCTGGAATTGTCTTCTGTAGTGAACAGCATTGCTCCAATAGTAGAAACCGCCGCGAGGATTAGACTTGTCACAATGACCTTTTTTCGACCAAACCTAAAATTCCAAATTAAAGCCAGTTGTACTATCTCATGGAATGCCGTTGAAGCTAAGAATTCAGTTGATACAAATTATATTCAAGTAAAAACTTGAAACATCGCTTATTTGAGCCGCGGAACAAAGAACGAAAGATGGTAAGTATAGTTTTGTAAGCAACTTAGACAGCTGAAAAGAATTCCTTAAAAAATATTTCAGCTCAAACAAAAATGGAATGACTTATGCGATACCGGTGCAGTGAGTACTGCTCTCCAAACGACTAAGCCATGATCACGTTATGGGCCGTAACACAAAGCAGAAGGCAGAAGCCCAAGTACTATGAAAGCTATAGCTACCCGGCTACTGGGTTCATTCTAATGACAAAATTTGCACTCTTAAATTTTCGAAGGCGGGAAATTCTAAATACTACTTGTTTCCACGTATTTAGAGAAAAATACTGAGTACCTATTAGACGACCACACGATGAATGGAAGGCAAAATACTTCTATAAAACTTGTGAGGAAAAAGTTCAGGTACAGGTTTCCACCAACGTTAGGAGTGCTGAGGTATACACCGTAATAAACCATCCCAGAAACAAACCTTAAAAAAAAAGAAAAAACACATCTACTTGCTATACGACCAGGCCTTTGTTAAGCAAACAAAAATAGTCCATCACGTTAACAGTGACTCCTTGGTTCATTTGGTCTAAGAATAAAAAAAATGTATTTTGATAACTTGATAGGATTATTTCTTTTTGTGCACGCAGAACTGAACTTAATTAATTAGTGAATTCTCCACCCATACAAGATAACTTTACACCTTACTTTTTAACTGAGTCATCAGGTGTTCAAATAGTTATACCAGGAACGAGGAATGATTGATTACATATTAGAAGTAAGCGTTTGGCACAACATTAAAACAATAGTAACTACAGTTACAACAACTTGATGAATACATACCAGAGATACCATGACAGCAAAGACCTGTGGGCCATCTTTTTGGTCGAGAATAAGTCACGCAGATCTCCCATTCTAATCTGTTTTTCTGGTTCGGATTGAAGTTTTTCTTCCGGCATTTCCTTGCCGTTAACCTCTGCGATTCGGTTGAGAACCACTTCAGCCTCTTTAACCTTCCCCTTTAATACCAGCCAGCGCGGAGATTCACTGGTGATGCTAGCACGTCAAAAGGATATTTTCACTATTACAACTTAATTTTAAATCCACTGAAACTGAAATCCAGCCCTTCAATTCTTCAGTGAAGCCTGAATCTCAGATGTGCTTTGTTTTAAACAGAACGTTTCGCACCCGTTGAAAAATGGGTGCGGTCGCAAATCATTTGCATATAACAGCTGTAATGAACATTGTAATGAACATTGTAATAAGATGTCTCCAGAAATCTATATAATATATTTATAAACAAAGAAAGGTAGAAGTTGTTTGACACAATCGTAGTACGATACAAATACATGCAGAGTCACATTCATATTTAAGAGTAGAAACTAAAGTTACTCGAGTTTGACCTTTGAAGGTATCGCCAGACTTCACGTAGATCTATTTGAAGATCTTTCAACAGACGCTACTTACACGTCGCAGCGCGTTAAAACGATAAATTAAGGAAAAAGTATTATAAAACATATAAAACATTTTCTACTTGGCAATTGCGTCCACAGTGAGTAAATGAAGAAATAACGGGAACACTTACAACCATCCGAGAACAACAGGAATACATGAAGCTCCAGTCACAATGGCCAATGTCCGCCAGTCACGAATAAGGTATGCAAGCAGGTCCAAAACGAGCAGGGATAATGTCCAGCAGTACCACAATGACACGCCAATCAAACTACGATGACGAACACCAACCATCTCAGTCACTAACACGTACATCCCAATGCCACCACAGCCTGCAAAGATGCCGAAAGTCAGTGAGATAGTAATGCGTTTATGATAGGGAGATACGAAAATAAAATAAAAGAAAGAAAAAACAAACAAACGAAGAAGAATGAAAGAAAGAAACAAGAAAAGAAAAAAAGACGAAAGCGAGGAATAAGACAGAAATAAGAAAAAGAAAAGAAAAAAAGCAAGAAAGAAGACAGAAAGTTAGAAGAAAAGAAAGCAGGAAAAAAACAACAACAAGAAGAAAACAAGCAAGAAGAGAGAAAGCAAGATAAAAAGAATCAAGTAGAAAGAAAGCAAAAGGAAAAGAAGCAAGAAGAAGGAAAACAAGATGAAAAGAAGCAAGAAGAGGGAAAGCAAGATAAAAAGAATCAAGTAGAAAGAAAGCAAAAGGAAAAGAAGAAAGAAGAAGCAAAACCGGAGATGAAAAGAAGCAAATAGAAAGAAAGCAAGATGAAAAGAAGCAAGATGAAGGAAAACAAGATGAAACGAAGCAAGATGAAAGAAAGCAAGATGAAAAGAAGCAAGAAGAGAGAAAGCAAGAGGAAAAGAAGAAAGAAGAAGGAAAACAAGATGAAAAGAAGCAAATAGAAAGAAAGCAAGATGAAGGAAAACAAGATGAAAAGAAGCAAGAAGAGGGAAAGCAAGATGAAAAGAATCAAGTAGAAAGAAAGCAAAAGGAAAAGAAGCAAGAAGAAGGAAAACAAGATGAAAAGAAGCAAGATGAAAGAAAGTAAGATGAAAAGAAGCAAGAAGAGAGAAAGCAAGAGGAAAAGAATCAAGTAGAAAGAAAGCGAAAGGAAAAGAAGCAA
>OMLO01001505.1_pt1 | contig 18005 bp, 6 predicted proteins | sample 1674811 | NCBI WGS metagenome assembly OMLO01 (sample SAMN06265003, study PRJEB25207) | coral metagenome | isolation source: Coral host | place: Mexico:La Bocana,Puerto Morelos, Mexico | collected 2008-11-13 | reverse complement strand
GAGAATGTGAGAAAGTGCTGAGGAAACCCGCGGACTCAAATCCGGGCATTCCTGGATTTTAGAAAGGGCGGGAAATCGTGCGGGAAGGGCAAGGCGGGAAATATTAACAAAACAAATTGCCCTCGACATTTTACCCTCGACCCTCGACATTTTACCCTCGACATTTTACCCTCGACACTCGACATTTTACCCTCGACCCTCGACCCTCGACAAAAACCTACACTCCACCTGTCTCAATTTGCCACAGACAAGGTTGAAAGGTAATTTTGTCACTGTCTACAGTCTTATGTTAGGCCTTATTACAAACCCGTGGGCAACGTACAACATGTAGCAGACTTCCATACAACCTTCATACAACCTTGTAGACGTATGTGCATTTTTGTGACTACGACTTTTGGTATCTTGAACATAACGCTATGTTTACTTTTTGAAAAGCCGCTGACAAGTATTCAAATTTTTGTTTTGTCGGAACTACACGCCGTTTGAATTTTTTATCCTGGCCGAGCGAGCGGTAATGGAGCACGAAGAGATGACAATGAGAGGTTGCAATGGAACAACTCTCAACAAACCATCCCAAAACAGAACGGAAGAGACAAACAGCCCATCTAATCAGCAGCGACTCGACTCCAAAAATCATTTTCAAGGACGGACGACACACTACACGGACGACTTGTGGACTTTCGTGTCGATAATAACATTTATAGCGGACATCGGATCTGACCTACTTGTATGTATCAAGTATTACAAGGACAAAAATTTATGGTGGTTTGGCCTTACACTTGGCTTCTTACTTGCCGCTTCATTTGCAATGCAGTTGTTCTCGGCTAAGTGGCTCTTGGAAGACAGCAAGAGGCAGCACTGTTTCACATATATTTTACACGTCCTTCACCTGGGACCCGTTCAGAGGTAGGTGCGCTTGGTAATTGCAATAACAAGCCACGTTCCATGTCATTTTATTGTAGAAGGGAGGACCGTTGATGTATTGTTTTGTTATCTCATTTCCTTTGGTCGGAAACCTATTACTGCCTCTCCGGCCCGCGCGTCTTAAGAATATCCGGAGAACTTTAGTGATTTTCGCTTTGACTTTTTACGGTGATCAAATATGCCATCACACATTATGAGTTCTCTTATTTCGCAATGTGATAACTTATAACCCGTTTGGCCCAAGATTCACTGTGACGTATTCCTGACAACTAAAGGTGTATTCTTTCAACAAGGTAATCGGCGATGTAAACGTTTTCAACAACAGCACTGCTTTTTCCATTTCTTCGATTTGCAGTTGTCCGAGCAGACCAGACAGTTAATCTCGCTTGAAAGACAACTTTATTCCTGTTTTGTATATTTAACTCAGATTAACTATATTGTAATTCAGTAAACAGACCAGAGTTCCCCGGACGAATTTTCCTACTTCCTCTCCTGAAAAGGAATGAATGAAACTGTAACCTTAATCGACTGATAGAGATCAAAATTTTGAAGATCAAACGTAAATCCTCGATTCGTCAGAAATTTTTGCCGTTAGATTGCGATATAAGGTTTTCATCGATCTCTGTTTATTCAGTTACAACTTCACATGTCAGCGTAATTTATGTGTTTTTCTAACAAGGTGTCTGTAAAGCGTTTTCAAAGGACAGTGCACCACGCGATATTATGGAATTAGTGTCTTGTAGTAATGGACCCAGCTTGAGCTGACAAAACTATCCCAATGTCTGGGACATAATCTACCAAAATTTCGTCCAGTATACTAATACTATTAAACAGAGGGTGAATTTTAAAAGCTAAAGCTGAAAGATTTCTTTAGGGGCGCTTGGCTTTTCAACGCCATGGTAAACGTAGCTCCTGTTTTCGTATGCAGATTTTGTTTCCCTTATCTTCCAAATATACCATCAAGCTTCCCACTGGAGGTCAATTTGAATATTCACAACTGCTGTTTGTCTTGTTATCAGAAATGTTATCCTCACGACTTATTTTTCAGCACGTTTGCGTGCTCTTTTCCACTTTATTGAAACGCAGAACCAAACGTTAACCGTTCTACAGGTGATCCACACATTCGCGCATATACGTGCCCAGCGAGACTATAATTATGCCCCAAAATATGGAAGCTTATTAATTTGGTTGTGGATGGTTTTAATGCAAATTCGTATCTTCAATATACTCTGACGGATTATGTTGGCCTGGTTTTGTCTTTCACAGGAGCGTCAGTTATATTGTATTATGAGCACTCTATTTTTGTTTATTTTGTCTATCTCAGTTGTCTATACGCTTCTTGTACCTCACCTCTAACCACCAAAAACAAAGTTTGATGTCGGACAGAGTGGCTTGCCATACTGTTTTACATGTTTTATTCATTTGGTTTCTTTGACAGCAAAACATCACGACCCTTAGCAAGCAAAACCACGCGCATCCAATACTCCGTCCAATAAACTTTTCGCAACTTTTAAACTTCACTGAAAGTTGATCAGTGTTCTTCAGCACCTAAATTGTTTTTAAGTAGTAGGTATTTTATAGTCTGTGATAAGCTTTTTACGCGCTATATCTGTTAACGGTTGTAATTATTCGCCTGAGAAGGCTGGCGTATTGTTCTTCCGAGGCTTTTCTTTGGCTAATTGTTCCCCCATTGAGATAAAGATCTTGATCACAGAAAAACTGCTTTATCTAAACCGATTAATTAAGGACATCAAGCATGCTGAAGTTGCGATCATCAAGAAAACATTGTTTCTGTTAATTAAAAAAAGGAGCCTGCTAGTCTCATTTAAACAAATATTCCACAATATTTGTTGACAGTTACAAAATCTGCAGCCATGCGTGATGTTACTAACATTACAAGCGGTTTTTCTTTCGTAAAGCGGCAATATTGATTACCCAAAGTCGGTGGCTTTTTGCCAGACAGGATTCTACACTGTCCTCTTTAATCTAGCCCGAGTAGGCTGTTTTGTTTGGGTCTAGAGACCATGATACTTCAGCTTCTCTTGTTTGGGTCGAGTCGTGATTTTCAAACTTCGCTGGTGCGTAAAATCCCGACTTCACCGCTCCAGCAAAACCCAAACAAAATAGCGTGCTTGCTCCTGTTAACTGTTATCTTGCGAGGGATGACGGACGAAACAAAGGTCAGCAGGAGAAGGCGTTTAGAAGTCAAGCTCAGTTCTAGGAACATTCCTGAATTTATCGAAGAAATCCTTAGTCCCAGTCGCTAACTCGTCAAAATTCAGTTGTATATTGATCAGTGCGGACTCAATACGGTTTGTGTCCATTGCAGGATTGTACATCACTTAAATCAGTGCAGACCTTTAAGGACCACGTAAAAAGAAGGGAGAGAGCGTTGTCAGATTAGGGCTTTTATGTAAGAAAGGGGTCTTTATGTAAAAAGACTGTAAAAAGCATTGAGTTCAAGAACGTGTTTATTAGTAGTATTAAGAATCATCGTAATGATATCAGAAAAATGCAATAAAAATAAAGCGATCACAGTGCTCGTTTTGTTTTCTTCTTTATTTTCTTATACACCTCCCGCTTCGAATAGCTAGGCGAATTGCGGGAGGTGAAATATATTGTAAACAATATGATTTCGTAAATAAAGTTTTGTTGTTGTTGTTGTTGTCGTTTTTCCACAATATGGATGAACTTTATAGCAACTTCGCGACGAACGAGATTGTCATTACTTAACCTTAGTTAGCAGAAAAGAAATTCTAAGAAACGCACTTATTGGATTAATTTATTAGATAAGTTAAACAAAATAGACCCTGAACTTACATTTTAAGCCATGTTAGTTAAACAGGAATCACGATTATACTACATGTACAAACTTTAGAATTCTCTGCGTAAGCACAGACCCATCACGACCTAAAGACCTGTTCTTAACTGCATTAAAATCAAAATATTTTTAAGTACAATTTTAAAGTTTTCTTCAAATCCAGATATATTGTAGATAACCTTTTGTAATTTAAATTCACGCATTAAAAAGTGGGGTCACTGTGCTCTTGTAAGAGAAAACGAGCATTTATTTCGCTGTCGAGCTTAACTTGAGGGAACTCTCTTGCGTTTTGTGTGCGCGCTAATACGCGAAAATCATGCGCAGTCGGAATGCGCAATTCAGTACTGAGAAATAAGCCGTAGTTAATGTTTGCCTCGAGAGATCTCTCGGAGAGACGCACCTTAGTTCACTGTAGACTCCACAGTCTAGAGCCTTCGTTATTTATAGTGTAACCTAACAGATACATTTTGAATCTTCTAGATACTGGAACGTCCTCAAATGTGGCTGGAAAGCGAGGCGAAAGAACGCAACTATATTAGACTTTGCGGCGTTTCTGGCTGAATGGCGGGACATCAGCATGCTGAGGCTCCTTCAAGCCTTCCTGCAGTCTGCCCCTCAACTTGTTCTTCAACTTTATATTTTACTTCAGCGACCACGCCTGCGGCTGAAAGATGACCTGCCCACCGCTGTGGCCGCGGCATGTTCTCTCGTATCTATGATCTGGGCCATACTAGCGTATAGTAAATCGTTACGGGACTTCAGAAAGCAAGGTTACGTTCTCTCAGCGGCCGGCTTGTTTTTCCAGGTACTATGGCGTATCTCCGTGGTCTCATCACGTGTTGTTGCCATGGTTCTTTTTGCGTCATACTTTAAGCAGTGGCTTTTTGTTGCCGTTGGTGCACACTGGATCATCATGACTATGTGGCTGATATGTCAGCGGACTCGCTTTTGCACAGATGAAGACGGCAACGAACATCCGTACCGGGAGAAACTGTTCAGTGCTGTAATCGGCTTTATATACATCTTTTGCTTTTTCAACACACGGGAAGGCATGACTCGGAAGCGTGTTGTGTTGTTCTACTCAATCATTTTAGTCGAGAACTCACTGTTCGTGTCCATGTGGTATCCTCACAGGACATTCCGTGGAATCATGGCCATAGCAGCCTTGGGGGTGGTCTGGGGAGGACTTTGTTTTGGCATGGTTTGCATGTTGTTCTATTACCGCTTCTATCATCCCAGTTCACCAGTTCAAGGAATCTTTTTGCAAAAAAGAAGTTTTGATCTCGAAGGAGAAATGTCTCATACTTGGGTTTGCTGCTGGTGTTGTCGTGTACGAACATCAAGACAGAGAAATGGCGCATTTGAGCACAGTGGAGCTGACGGTTTGATAAGAAACGTGAACCGCAGCGAGAACCAGCACCCCGCTCTGGAACTGGAAATTCTCCCGCGCACTCCATCATGGGAGCTTGTACAAGAAGGCTTGCACGTAAATGGAAACCATTTGGGGCGCACTTGCTCACATGACCTTGCCTCTGATCCAGACTCCCCTACTAATATCCTTGTTCACAGTACACCCGCACGGTCCTCAGGCATGGCCAGTCATCCACTGGTCACAAGTCGCGTACCCAGAATCACAGTGACGGGAGCAACTCCTGAGGTGATGAGTCCAAGAGATTCAATTTCAAACTCTTCTCTCGTGACGTTAAAGGAAGTTGACATGGAATCGCTAAATAATTTCGTGCAGTGCCCCGCTGATCGCTCTGACAGATTAGAAGACCAAGCGGATATCGCTACGGGAGATGCAGCACCAGGAAAGGTAGATGAAGATCAGAAAAATTGTAAGAGTAGACGAGGACTAGCTTTTCAAGACGACATAACATATACGTCTCCAAGAAGTCCGACTGCTGGGGAAATTATTAGCTGGTTCCATCCTGACCAAGCTGGCTTCGACACTTCTTTAGACGACGAAGAGGAGAACAACACTGAAAAGATAAATTATGGCTCGCTCAGCTTTGGTCATCGTTACAGTCTCGTGTCATCGGACTGCATCTCGTTATCATCCGAGAGCTCACGAAGCTCCGTGGACAGCATAGTATTTGCCGATGAGGGTCCTGGCAGTTCCGGTGTTTACATTAAGAAAACGCTTTCTGATGAAATCACCCCGAGGGTAATGGATGAAGGAATCTTTTCGGATGAGCGGGATTCGCCATCTAAGACGAGTGTTTCTGAAGACAAGGATAGATATTCCAAGCCTTCTACACCCCAGGCCTCCAGAGTTAATGCTCAATTCCCTACTTTAGCCACGACCACCTTTCAAGATACTGTTACAGGAGCCCAGGCAAGAGAAACCGTAGAAAAAATGTCAGTATCTTCGGATAAATCGGACGAGGATAGCCTCGACTTTGTTGAATTGTTAATGGACGCTCCGCCATCACCACAGTCTAATCTGAAAAGGAGAGGCAGGGAAGCGGGAAACAGTGTGTCATCTGAGGAAAAGGAAAGTGTTGAAACTAAACCGAGTAACATACGAGAAGGGTCTGTGTCCGAGCAAGAGGATGGACACGAAAGCGAGTCCACTGACGCAAGTAGTGACAGCAATTACAGAAGGAATCGCCATCGGTCATGTGACGAGATAGAGACTGGGGCGAGTGGTGTCCCATCCTCTCCGGATGAAATTAATAAACGGCACACGTTTGACTTTTCGCAGCTGTCGAAGAGCTCCAGGTCCTCGCGAAGAAGAAGAGACAAGAAATATAAGCGTACGAAGAGAAAGGAGTTCGACAACTTTGTTGTCACTACTCTGAGGCCAGGAAAATACGGTTCTCTGCGGCGTTCGATTGATCGTCTGGCCAAAATACAGGAAGACACGGAGGAAACTTTCTTACTCAATACCGAGGCCGCATTAAATGCCTGCATTCCTGAAGACGAGGAGCTTCCCTCGCCGACTGACGATACAAGCCAATTACAAAAGAAAAGCGAAGATGACTGCAGTACCAAGAAGCGTGAGTTAAGTTGTAGTGCAGACAGCTCAAGTGCTCATATGCTTGATTGTCAAGAACAAAGAACGGTTTCTGACAGAGAGAGCTTCCTGAGACGAAAACGTATGAAAAGATTTCTATCGAAGGAGTTGGCCCCAGGAAAATTCTCATCTGTGAGACTCTCTTCGGAAAGTGGACCTTCAGATGAAAATTTTCAAATTTTCCGTGAAAGTGAGTTTTCAGGTGGAGCGCAAGAGTTACCTTCGACTATGTCTGCAGATAGCCTGCCTAATCGTGGTCATACAGGCCAGAGACCAAATAATGGAAATAGGACCAGGGAGCTTCACGGGAAAACAGTTAGTCTTCCAGATGTTATACGTTCTACCGGAAGTAAATATAAGCTGGCAGTTGAGAACAATCTAGTTTCCGAGAAAGCTAAAACAATTCGAGCAAAGCACTCTCTGAATCCAAATCTTGGCAAGGACGCAGGCAACAATACACGTGGAAGAGATCTTGTTCCTGTTCCCAACAAAAGACACACCTATGATTTCGTCAATAATTCTGCCCGCCAAGTAGAAGCGAAAGAGCCGTTGTTCAAAAATGAGAGTGGAATGTGGTTAGCGGAAGATCGTCAGCAGCAAAGATCTCAGTCTGAAGTTTACATAAGCACACGAGGTTCCTCTGTTTACGTATAATACAGGTGACTGTCATCCAATGTCGACAAAGGGAGGGTATATATTTAAGCAAGTAAAAACCAGCGACGTTTCGGCGACCTATCAAGGAATGAATAAATGAGGGCGAGTTCAAAAGAGGTAGATATACATAAATAAAGTTAAGTTACACAAAGACTTAAAGCACGAATGGAATCTGTTTCTTCTTTTAAACGTGGTCTTCTTAATTTTTGATGTGAGCATGTACAGCGGCAGTCCTTGTCTAAAGTACATTCATTTATGCAAATCTGCAGGTCTTACCTCTCAAACTCGCTCTCATTTACTCATTTCTTATTGCAATAATAATAGCGTCATGAGGTCTACATGTAAAGGTGACTTAAAATTTATGGTTTCACGACTGACTGTGCTAAACAAATTCACTGACGATTTTTCTGAAAAAAAAAAGCTTTGGACCGACCTTACTTCAGAATTGTTTTTGCCGGTCACACGGTAAATTAGCATTCATTATTAAGGGTTACTTAAGTTGCCTAAACAAACGGTTGCATAATTTATAACATTTTTAGATAAGTGTATAGAGTTTTCCCATGAAAAAAATTATGCCTTACCGTTATTTCAAGTTCCTAATCTCCAAACTGTTGTTTATTAATAAGTGTTACCAAGGGCGTGTAAAATTTAAATTTAAATTGAAATCGTGTGCTTTAGAAATTTTGAAAGTTACCATGCATTTATAGAACTGAGACACTGTGATATCTCAGTCGTATACGCTTACAGTTCTTTGACCCATTCTGAGTGATTAATATCAGTGCCCTCATCAAATGCCCCGACAGTTCTTTAAGTATTATATTTATGACATACATTACAGTGTTATCTTATTCTTTCACGGCAGAGATATAATCCAGACCGCTAGTAAAGAAAGGTGACGTGACACCGATTTATTGCATTGTAACATTAGTGGAAAACACTTCAACGAGCTGCGTTATCCGTGTCACTAAAATTACACTATTTTCAGTCGTCAAGGAGCGAACAGCATTGAACTATGACATCTATTTTGGTGTGCATTAATATTAGCTATATCAGGGTAGTTACGCTCAATTTAAAGACAAATAGGCTTTTAACAACTGCAGGCATTCTCGCGCGTTCATTGGCTAATTTCCATTGTCAATAAGCGGACAGACATACGAATTTATAATTTATACCATGCGTCAACGAGCAATTTTGACAATTTTTTTGACAATTTTTTATCATATAAAGCAAGTTGGCGTCAGTTTTTCATACGTCTGTTCTGTTATTTACAACGAATCTGGTCCTCACATTATCTCAACGCGACTTTGACAATGTGATGACGAAATTCATGATCAATAACAGGAAACTGACGTCAATTTGCTAAACCGATGTAGTCGTTATGAGGAGTAGAAGTCAGCCAAACTGTGCAGTTTATTCCATCTCGAAATTTGTTTTAAATTATGTAAGTTAAACAAAGAGAATGCCAGTTTTTAGGATATTGTATACAAATCAGTTGTAGAAAGATTTTTAAATAATTTAGTTTAAGATGTGCATCATTCAAGGAATGGCACTCGTAGGTTTAGTGTCACTGGACCATTTTATTTAAGGCTTCCCTGGCCCTGGCTGTATTCAGCTTTATTGAAGTCACCAGAAAGAGAAAAGTATGTAAATGGTTTGCTACTTTGATGATTTTTAAACAGTCACAAACTGAAGGTCAGCGGACTCGCAATGGTCAACTACATGTTTGCAGTTCAAAATTGGCCCAACTGGAGAGGCTTGCAAGGAATGGTCCACTTTATTAGCTTCACAACGATGACATCACACGATAACGTTAGGCTTTCGAAATAATACCCTCCTTCCTAAGAGTGGACAGAATGTCAGTGCGGAAGGGTCTGGAGTTCTCAAACCGAATACAGGCTCTAACCTTATTCAACATTAATAGATAACCAGCATTTGGTAACGACCTAATATTCTTAACTCTAAATTCTAAACTTCTGCTTGCGAGTCACTTGAGAGAACATTAATTGGACTGGCCAAAGACTGGAGACTGGCCAAAGCACATCCATTACATTTATTCTTCAGTCAGGTCTTAGATAACATTTATTTATTTGGAACCTATGTAACGTTATAGTTTAGCTGGGCTGTTTATTTATTTATTTTGAAAAGAGTCAGTGCCTAAGAATGAGATATTTACTGAAATTCCCTAACGATAACATTGTTTTGATTTCTACAGACAAGCTCTGATTTAAACTGTGACCGTTCGTAAAGTGTTGAAATGTTTGTTCTCGTCTTTTCACAATGAAAATAACCATGATTCCGTGAACCATACTGTTTTCCAGGCCTGGTAACCGGCAAATGACGACTCAATGGCGAGACATTCAAATACAATGCCATCACCCACTCATCACCCCTTCCACACCCCTCTGAGAACTTACATCCATGCGCAAACCCTGAGCCCGTGATATTAAAACAAAATTCCAACAAATCAGTTAGAGACAATGGCCGATTTCACGAATATCCGGATTTGCATTATAACACAGTCTAGCATAGATGCGAGGCAATTTCGACAATTTATGAAGTTTCTGCCCAAAAATCGTGTCGCATCCGCACTGGAAAAATTGAAAAATCAAATGAAGAGGATTATTTAAGTATAATAGCATTTGAAATTTCCCGATTCAGCATATTTTGTTTTTATTCTGCATTCAGTGACTCGTGAAGTTGTTACAGTAGCAGGAGTACAACAGTGAAGAATGCTTATTTTCTACCAAATAAACGTTGTTTTCGCGACAACAATCACAGACGATGAAGTCTTGTCAGGTTCGGAGTTGTGACTGTCACGCGACAGATCCAGACGTCCATCTACGCTAACGTCTTGTTTGGCTTCTACTTCTATATTTAGGTATACAAAGGAAAGAAACATGTGCTTGAGTTGCATTGTATCAAAAACACCCTTGGTACGATTACATCAGAGTTTCATCTACTGAGAGTGTGCGAGAGTTTAAGGCGACTTAAGATGGCTCGTGCCATGCAGGTTTAGCAGTGCTCTCTTACTTATACCTGAATGAACCAATCGCAGATCAGCGCACTTTTTATGATTCTTGTAAGTAGGAGGATAATTGCATCGCTTGATCACGTGGGCAATGGTAAAGGTAAGGTCTGCATATGAGCCAAGTGGCTCACCAGGTCGGAGCTTATCCCGCTTTCCGTAGCATAAAGCGACCAGGAATATTTCTACTCCCCCCTGGATGGGATGCTAGTCCATCGCAGGATTAGCCCCAGCATTAAATTCGCCGGTACCCATTTATACACCTGGGTGGAGAGAGGCACTGTGAGAGTGAAGTGTCTTGCCTATGAACCGGCACAACGCAATGTCCCCGACTAGGTCTGGAACCCGGACCGCTCGATCCGAGCGCAATAACCATGAGGCCACCGCGTCACGTAGGCAATGAGATTGTCAAAAAGGAACGTGGTCATAAGAGGAAGCTGGTATGTAAAGTTTTTCTTTGCCGGATCAGAAAGATGGCTTTTATGACAGGTCACACTGTGACACTATTTTTTTAAAATAATGTCGTCAGTAATGGCCGCCCTTTTTAATCCTGTCAAAGGCTTCCTCACGGTCTACTTACGAATCACATGATTAACTGATTCAGAAACCGTAATGGCTAGAGTTTGTCTCGTAAACTTCGCTGGAATTGATACGCCAATGGCCAACTGGTATGTTTTAGTTTCAAACTCTGGGTGGTCTTATATTGCTTTGTCCACTAGTTTATACTCCTTTTTCCCTCAACGAGACTGATTAGGTTTTTAACAGTGCTTACCTTACAGCAAATGTTTTTCGTAGGTCGCCGATACTTTCCTAACTTTAGCTGGCAGTTTGGACACACGTGCTCTACGTCTTGAAATCGTTTCCATACAAATGGGACAAGGCAACAGCCTCCAAAACATCCCAAGAAGCATAGCGCAACTGCAAAGAGTAGCGTCAGCTTACCAGCCTTGTACGTCACCATAGTCATCACGTGATTTTTGCAGGACCCACAGAAGGTGTAGAGGGACTCATCTTTAAAATCTTCGCGATCATCAATGATAAAAGAGGAATTGTGGAGTTGCGGGACATCCGTCACGTTTTCTCCATCACTGTCGCCTTGGTTAGCTAAGTTTCGCTGAGATGACACTGTTGAATCAATAATAAGTTCTTTTGCTTTTAAGTTCGATTAAAACCCCCGAAAGCCTGTCGCCAATCCCGGAGCGAGCAAATGCACGCTTCCAGGAAGGTAAAGAGGAAATTTCATCATAAACCCACAAGACACTTGACGTCTCAAAGATTTCACTGGAACAAACATTTAACCGCCATGATATGAGGAGGCGACGAAAAATTGAACCAGCGGAAAACAAACTTATCTGCTCGACTCGTACGCATCAAAAAAAAGGCAAACTCTAACGAATCACATCAGAATGAACTTAGTTATGTAGACCCAACCATTCCTTTTATAAATGAGACGCCTTATCAGAATTGTCGTACACTGGCAGTGATCGTGAAAAATGTTATATACCAGCAGGCCAGTTTGTAAGGAAGTTCCATTGCTGGATTTTTTAGAAATTCCCAGAATTCCTTGGTGTAGTCAGAGATCTAGAAGTTATCATACATCTAGATATCATCTAGCGTGAACCTCCCGGCGTCCCTTACTGGTACTAAATCGTACCGCAATCAGTCAGAAGTCGACGGCGACTTCCAGTAAGTTTATTTCCGTGTTCGTGTCTGTGTGGTTCCTTGTGTGTCAAAAATACTTTCCAAGCAACACATTACACTTGCAAATATAGCTTGATCATTTTCGTCTTGTAGGAAGTTTCATTATGTAATCTAAACCTGTGATTGAACATTCGAAACATACTATTTTCGGTTTTTTTTCTTCACGGATAAGACAACCTGCAACTGATTTCTCGACGTTTCAAGCTCAATTCTGAGTTAAACGCTTTGCGATACAAAAAGTCTCTTTCGCCTTTCACAAACTTTCGTTTTGTGTGCAAACGAGTTTTCACTCAAGAAAAATGAAAATTGATTGAAAGTGGACGTAAACGTCAAGGAAAAGAGATAACCGTTCATTCTGTGACACGAAAACAACCATGTTAACAATATATGCTTTGTTTGTTTAAAAGTAATTAATTTCATCAGCCATCAAGTTACTCAGATTATTACTGCTAAATTTCGTAGATTTCCGCAACGAAAATCTACAGCCTCTAAAGATTTTACCTTCAAGCACTCCGTTGAAAACATTAAAATGGAAAGAAAATTCATCTTACCGGGGATATGAACACTTGATCCACTCCCAGACGCAGGACCTGGAGAATTCATGACGAACAAAGATTTTTGTCAAGTTAGTTGTATCAAATTTTGATTTTTAGTTCACAGGAGGTCCGCTCAAGAACGTTGCCCGGGTAACTAGTGACGTCATTTCTTTTTACAACATACCCTGAGTACTTTAAAGATTTCCCATTTGTTTTTGAGTTATTCCCTAAAATTAAAGTCTGTTAACTTTGGAACAAACAGATACTCTAGTTTAATTTTGAAAGTTGTTATTGCTTTAATACCGAATACTCTTAAGTCAGTAAATGCTGCGCTAAGAGGAGCAGCGCAAATCATGGGATAAGATTTTTTTGTTATTACCAGGGTTTAGTGTCGATAAAAAATAAATTTAGAGAGCTGATTTCCCGAGCTGATTTCCTTTATATCAAACTACCAGTTTGAAGGCCATCTGTGTGTTCAGTCTTTTAGACTGAATGCAACAATACATTTTTATTTAGGAGTATTAGGAGTAAACCGGGAATAAATTTAATCCAATCGTGACTTTTTTTGTAATTCTGCAGCATTTTATCACTCAGCTGAAAATACTCTTCTCCCTCATTGACAAAAAAGCTGAAGAACATTGATGGGACCGGAGGGGTGATAAAGAGCAAATTACCACAGACATTATGAATCTAACTGAAAGGTCTCAAAACTGGATTGATCTTTAGCCTGAAAATAAAATTGTAATGCATTACGTATTTAGAATTTGGAAAGCCGAGCAAGAGAGAGGCTGCAGAACCAATTTTCGCTCATTCTGGTCCCCATTCCCCATAGCCCTTTGCTTCGCTTAGCCGGCGCGGCCTAGGCACGAAAAAAGTTTCTGGTGCCAAGGTCGCGCCGGTTAAGAGAAGCGAAGAGGGCTATGGGGACGAGAATGTTGGCTACCAAGCGAAGAAACAAACAGAAAATACTGGTCGTGTTTCTGTCTAGTTGAGTTGTATTTCATAAAAGGTTGGCTTGTTTTGCAAAATATACATTCACGATGTCCCACAGTAACAAGGAATTCACTATGACAAAGGAGGTGAGATTGATGTTTATCAAAACTTTATGCTGAAACTGAAGACTACTTATATTATATATGCCTTGTTCGGTTTTGTTGACTCATTGTCCTTCATGCATGTACAATTGGTATGTCAAGTACACTCTGTGAAAAAAAATTGATTGATCTTATGTGCAAGTAATAAGATGACAAAGTTATTAATTTGAACAGTTTTAAGTTGAACAGACAAATTAAAAAGGTTCAAATCGTTTTAGCCTGAATTTCATTTTGATATAAAAGATCTATGTAACAAACAAAATAATACATGGTTGCTTGTAGACTTGGAGTATCTCTTCTCCTAGTTAACTTTGTCTCACCCATTCACTGTGCTCACTCATAAGATATGGAGCTGAACACTTGAAGAGATGTTCCATATTGCACATATGTTATTCTCTCCTTTTACCTTTTAACTGATTTAATCTTCCATTTCAGGAGCTGGATAAATTTGAACAAGCACTGAAAGATGAAGAGTTTCGAAAATTACTTGTGGATTATGCTAAAGAGATATCTGACCCAGAAAACAAGAAGGTTAGTTGATTCAGTCTCTTGAGCCATCATGGAAACATTGCTATAGTAGACCTGCCAACTCTCACGCATTATGTGTGAGTCTCACGCCTGGCGATCCAAAATACTAATCTCACGCATTCGCACCAATTTCTCACGCCTGGCTGACAAATGCGAGTTTCTTGCTCGTAGACCAATTAAATGTAAATTCAGTAGTCAATTTGTCAAAACAGCTGGTATGATCGGAAGTGGTCAGGTCATCTTCGGCAATGCTTGGAACTCTTCGGAAACCTTCGGTTATCTTCGGGAACCTTCAGAAGTCGTCGGACATCTTCGGAAATTGGGGTAACGTCGGAATTGAAAATCTCACGCATTTGACCTTAGAAAAGTTGGCAGATATACTATAGGATTGGATCTAAATGGACTCATTAAACACTATTTTTTTACCGGAGTGTCTGTAACACAACAGGTACTGAAAACATAAATGATCATTGCAATTATATACACATTTTAAGCAGCTATAAAATTTAAGACTGAAAAAAAGCTGGCTTGGACAAGATTTTATTCCTCAATTCTTCAATCCGTGCAGTATTGTAGCAACTGAGCTATCAAGCCAACTGGGAAATGGTCATGTGAGTTTGTAATATGCCTGTAGATGGTGAAGAATGTGAACAATTGCCAGTATATGAAACATTATGCATGTGAATTGTAGAGAAAGATATAAAGACATGAATGATCATGGCAGTTGTATACACACCCAAAGCATCTGTTCACAAGAACCTGAAAAAAAAAATCAGCCTTAAATGAGATCTCAACCTATGAACTCTGTGAGACTGGTGCTGTGCTTCTCCAACTGAGCTATCAAACCATTGAGGAGATGGTTCCACTCGGAGTTTGTATTATACCAATAGATGAAGGGTGCAAGTGAACATATGAAAGATCCTATATTTGCATTTCAAGACTTTGGATATTACTGTTTAGACCATATGATTAATAAAGACTCAAAACTGTTTTTGAAAAATCTCATTCACCAAACATCAAACTATTTTCTATAACAACAACTGTTTCATTTTTCTAACAGAAATATGAGGAAGAAATAGCAGAGATGGAGAAAATGAGAGGAGTGGATGTGAAATTTGTTCATCCAGAGGTGAATTAATGACACTCAGTATTTAGGTTACCATTCTGTTATTTGTATTCCAAATAGAATTCTCTATGGACTTGAAATATCTGTGAAAATGATAGTCTGTTCTTCAGGGTTGTATAAAAAGATCCGCAATATGAATGGGTGCAATATTCCCTGCATTCCTCTTGTTTTAACTGTAGAATTTTTGCCATAATGTGAAATGTTTACAGTGCCATGGATGAGGGTATCTGATTAACACACAGCTTATAAAAAGTGATTCCTGAGCCCATCATGATGAAGATTTCCTGAGCCAAGCCGTTACCTCATGCTCCCATTTCCTACCTCCGTGGAAATTTTAACTAAGTTTATTGCTATTATTTTTCCTTTAGCTTTTTACATGTAGTACTGTTATCTTTAATGTGAAACATCATGGACAACAAGTTGATTTGGCACTATACAAAAACTTTTTATTATTTATTGATTAATTGATTTATTTATTATAATTTGCTGTGTGTTTGGAATGAAAATTATTATCTGTTGCTTTTCTTAAGGATGGCTATGTTGTAAAAACAACAGATATCACTAGCGGTTTGAAAGCATTTGTCAATATTTGCTCTAATCAGCACATTGGACAACCCTCTTCACAATATACTGAGAAGGAGGAGAATGGGAAAAAGTAGGTTTCTTGTCCGTTATATTAAAGACTATTACAATAATAAAAAGTATACGGGCACAAGGTGAACAGACTGGTTTGTTTAGCAAAATCCCTCCACTCTGAAGTAGTCAAAATACCAGTCACTAAAAGCTTATAGTCTTTTCTGAACTACACTTGCACACCTACCCTACACTACTGGACAGCCAGGTATATAAACTAGTGAAATTCTATAATAGCAACAGGAAAAAATCTGTAGCTTCCTTCGGAGGTGCATCATAATTCTCTCGTTGGTATTTTCCTTTGTCAATCTCTGGGTGTACAAGGGTTGTATTGTAGAATACAATGCATTTTAGGCCAATGGACAAAACATCTGCTCAGTTTTAGTCTGAAATTCTGTTTAGAAGAGATAGGGGATGGTAAATATTTATATAAAGTACTGTAAAGGGCCCCAAAGATACTGTGCTGTATTTGTCATCCCAAAAGGTTTTTGATCATGGGATCTGCTGCAAAAAGTTAATTTCTTCTTGGAGGACAAATTTTTAGAACAAGATAAATTTAGTAATCATCAGAAGAATAAACTGGTATAACCTTTGTCAGAACTTTCATTTGTAATCAGTCAGACCCACTTTAAAACTTTATTGCTAGAAATTTTTTATCCATTGTTTGATGTCTGTTTACACTGAATTTTGTTTAATATCATGTATTTGGGGGCTAGTCAGAGAACCTTTGGAACCTCTGGTAAATCCTTGGCAAGTAGTTGTGTGACTGTGGATGTAGCCTGTTTTGCATGATCTCTTATCAAACATATCTTTTTAAATATAGGAGAGCTGGCCATCAGTGGAATATTCCTTACAGCTTGTCCAAACCTAGAGATGATGTTGATAGAGGTACAATACATGTACATTACAATTGTTCTATTTTAGCTCTACTGTATGTTGTGTGGAACAAAAAAGCTTATAAGAGGTTGTGAGTAGCTTAATTGAGGCCTTGTATGTCCCATGGAAGAATTGAGGATTGATGATGATGATGAGAGTATGATGATGAGAGTCTGGTATTTGATATATAAGTTTAGAATTGGTTGTAATTTCAAGAACAACAATATGACAAATTCACAGCTGTTAATGGTTGGAAACACTTTCAGACTCTTGATGAATTATGTTTGATTCAGCTATCTATAGCTACACATATCCCTTTAAAGTAGGGTGCAAAGACAACCAATTCTCAGGCTTGCACTTTGGGCAAGTTGAAACTATAATATACTAGCCCTAAAGCCATTCTCACTTGTGAGTAGTCGTCCAAAATTACACCTCTTACAGTCCTTTTTACCTGAATTTACTAAAAACAATATTCCCTTGAAACTTCACTTGCCTGTCAGGTAAGTGCCAGACATAATCCATTAACCCTAGGCTATCTGACATGATGTTCTTTACACATCCCTGATAGAAATCCTAGTCAGGATCCTAAGTGGGATCCTAGTAAGATCCTAATAGGATCTTGTCTAAGATCCCTTCAGAAACCTACTAGGATCCTATACAGGATCCTGCAGGATCCTATAGGATCTTTTAAGATCCTATTTAAGATCCTTAAGGATCCTGTAGGATCTTATCTAATATCCTACAGGATCCTGCAGGATCCTGTATAGGATCTTGAACAGTAGCTAGGTCAACTTGTAGGATCTTATACAGGATCCTACCAAATGTGTAGGATCTTGTACAGGATCCTACCAAATGTGTAGGATCTTATACAGGATCCTACCAAATGTGTAGGATCTTGTACAGGATCCTACCAAATGTGTAGGATCTTGTACAGGATCCTACCAAATGTTTAGGATCTTGTACAGGATCCTACCAAATGTGTAGGATCTTGTACAGGATCCTACCAAATGTGTAGGATCTTGTACAGGATCCTACCAAATGTGTAGGATCTTGTACAGGATCCTACCA
>OMLO01001504.1_pt1 | contig 18009 bp, 9 predicted proteins | sample 1674811 | NCBI WGS metagenome assembly OMLO01 (sample SAMN06265003, study PRJEB25207) | coral metagenome | isolation source: Coral host | place: Mexico:La Bocana,Puerto Morelos, Mexico | collected 2008-11-13 | reverse complement strand
CTGTCCTCACTGGCGCACAAGAACCTTGTGCTTGTGTTTGTGTTTGTGCTTGTGTCACTAGTGGGGACCGGGCTTAAGACGTTTTTTTAAGTATCTGGTGGTCTGGGCCTTAGACGGGCGAGTGCCGCGACTGGACTTGAGAACGTTGTTGATTTGAATTAGACGAAACATGTTCACATTCAATGCGTGTTACATGGGGCAGCCTTGAAGCGAATTTCTTACATATCAAGTTCTCTATCTAAACCCTCTCTCCAAAACGTGGAACAAATGAAAGCGCTTGGGATGGTAGTTGGGTCGGGACGAGACGGGATGGGAGTCTTCTCGACTATCGTTGTGCTGACATGTTGCCTCTTCCAGTCGAGTTCAGTTAGTCGGATGGGCCGCAGCGCGAAAAGTGACGCACGAAAAAAGCAAAACGCGAAAGCAATTAGTCTATTTTTTTCTGTTTTGGAGGTGTTTATAATAAAACAGTAATTCCAATCGCGCTTGTTGGAAGAGATGATAATAGCCAGCTCAAATCCAATGCGCGCGTGTAATAATTGATCATTTTATTAGCAATTATAGTAACAGTAAATCGTTCAGAAAAGTATTGTAAAACAAGAAAAAAAATGTGATCAAAGAACAGTGCAGCATTTAATTTTTATTGAACAACTGGGAATAACCAATAGTGATAAAAATTTACTAGATAACTTATGTGAGACGTTAAGAAACTCCTAGCAATTCTAGACCATTACTTTCTCTTTCCGTTGTAGAAATGAGAAACATGAACCTCAGTTGCACGACTTTTGCAAATATTAACGACGCATGAACACATAAAGCACAGGTCGAAATTCAAGCAAGTCTTGTAGTTAGTAGTAAACAGGTCAACCAAGACAGAGATGTCAATTTAAAGTTCATCCTTCTTTTTGTCTTCATCTTCATCAAAGTCTACATCTGATAAATCAATATCCTCTTCTTCTGGCAACTCTCCATCTTTACCATCCCAAGGCGCTGTTTCCTCGACACTGGGAAGTTTACCCCCCACGATGGGAGATGTTGACCCACGGCCCACTGACACAGTTCTCAGAAACTCATCAATGCCAGTGGTATCAAAAGGACCTTTCAGTGTAGCATAAAACATTTTGCGAGCATTAACCGCTGCCATTGCTGGGTAGCCAAAGCCTCCAATGCCGAGGGCATCCTCAACCTTCATCTGGACACCGGCCTCCGTCCAAATCCATCCCCACATCTTCTTCTTGTACTTCTCTCCCATTGTTTTCAAGATATTCAGGTAATTGTTTCTTCCCGCTGCCCCCGAGTCCAGAATGTGTGGTAGAACGGAAACAACACAGATTGGTTTATCCTCGCAGTTGCTCTTGAACACCTCACTATTTACAATCTCCAGGATCTCTGGTGCCTCAATTGAATCAGCAAGCTTATCCAGAGCAAACTGAATTATGTCTGTAGCACTTCTTGGACCTTCATAGTTCTCTACGCTATGAGAGTCCTTGACTCCGGCTGCAAAGACCTTGATGGTTGGGTAGCCTTGTACTTGGTACCTACTAGCCATGACGGTGTGAACAGTGGCATCAACAGCGCCAACTTTCACCTTGCCTTTCAGTTCTGAGGCCACCTTAGCCCACTCAGGAGCAAGCCTTTGGCAATGACCACACCTGGGAGATAACAACCATAGCAATATTATAAAGTAACATACTTTTGAACTTTACAGGTATAACACAAAGAAAATGTTCAGTGGAAATGTCAGTACTAGCAATAACACTTTTAATGGAAAATCTTGTAAATATTAAGATTAATGTGAAATGGACATGCCGGGGTTTACCTTTGTTTTAAATAGGGAAATTTAAAATCCATTATATATTATAAGAATCACATGCCTTGAGCATTACAAGTGCAGAAAATTAAAAAAAGCACTAATTGTGCTGTGTACATTGATTTATTAAGATTGCTAGAGATGAAGAAATCTTAGCACATACACAATTGATACCATACAGTTGTGTTTACTAATACACGATCACTTCAATACTAAGGTTACCACATGCAGCTGTAATGTAACAAAAAACATAAAGATGACAACACAACTTAGAGTGATTTCAATTCATAAAAAAGCATTGCATGCATATGTACTTACCAAGGTGCAAAGAACTCGACAAGAACAAGGTCCTTGCTGTTAAGAACTTCTTCTTCAAAGTTAGAATCTGTTAACTCAATGACATCTTTTTTGTCTCCAGTTTTGCCACCACCCTGTATATAAAGAACATAGTTATGGAATCAGTTGCAATACATATGGGTTATTGACCAAACATGAGGTCAAGATGGATGTATATATAATCCAAGTTCCTTTTTTGCATGTTCAGGGGGAGCTTAGGGCTGGTGACATCACAACATAGAGGGAAAGACTGTTCTCGTTTGTCATGATTTTGCATTTTATTTTCAAACATTTTCATTCCTCACTAAAAACTTGTTGTACCATAGAAGAGTTACACACAGTCTTTTAGACAGGATTTGAGAAGTGGGCAATTTATAAGGCAGCATATGGAAAATTAAGAATTTTCTTTACAAAGTGGTCATCCACAGGAGGCCTGGACATCCATCTGGCTAAAAACCTGGTTACAAAGTCACATTCAGTACACCTGTACAGGTGGCAGTACCTGTTTTCTTCCACCACCAGAGCCAGACTGTCCACCTCCAGAGAGCCGCTGGCTTGTCATGGATTTAGCAGCACTAAGAGCAGAATCAACAACACCTTGAGCTGTCCTGGGACCTATGGAAACACATCAACAATCAGGCTATAGTAAATATTCTATATCCATTGATACTTTAAGAACAAACAATATGCAAAAAACATCACAAACACAGACTATGCACAACTCTTACTATTTTTATCATACCATTGTAATCACTTGGAGAGTTCTTGTTGGCACCAAAAACCTGACATAAACAGTAGACCATCAAATAATCATAGTGCATGAAAATTAGGAGTGGTCAAGCAAGTTCATACAGACTGTCAGCCTGAAGAAGTTTCTTATTGTAATCCCCATTGATAAGTGCAAGTGCTTTTGGGAAAACAAATATAATCGCAAATAATGTTTTCCTGCCCTGGAATCATGATTAAAAAATTAAGATATATAATTTCAAAAGCCATTTAGTAAGATGATAAAAGTGCTGCTATGGGTGTTTCAGAATCTACAGCAGGATTAGCCAAGGTGCAAGAAAGCTAAAACAAAAAAAGATTTTGTATGTTTCAAGAAATGTACAAGGGTAAATCTGCATTTGGAAGCCAAACAACAGTTTTTGCCTTATGAGATCAAAACATGAAACACAAAACGACAGCCAATTTGGCTCATGATTCTAAAAATTGTCAACGCAGAACAGCACCACTGGAAGTGATGGTGCCTGCTTAGCAAGGAAAAGGAAGCTCTTGATTTTAGTAGTGAAACTTTTTCATACTCTATACTCTCTGGATCAAGCAGAAAGACCCTTTAGGGATTTTGTTGGACTATGCAGCCTCAAGGAAAGAGTCACAATGTTCTGGTTAAATTTGATAAAACTAACTATTTGGCTACATGTATTACTTAGTTGGCTTCAGCTGCAGCAAGAGCTTGGACAACCAAAATATTTATGTGTCTTGTGGTTGGCCCAGGGGAAATGTGAAAATTGTTAAGGAGTTCTGGACATAAAATTAAATTTCTGACAACAAGAGATTGACCTGCATATACCTTTATTGTGGGAAATCCCCGAATACCATACTGGCCAGCTAATGGCTGGTTTTGCTGATCATCCATATCTACAGCTCCAATTTTAGCAATACCCTAACAAGGGAAGATATAAGATTGGTACATACTAATAGTTGATACACTTTAAATGATGTTTGGGGACTTTAAATAAAGAGAACAGATCATCAATATCTAGACTTTTTCAACAAATAAGCTTAATTAAATGTAGACCCTTCCCCATCTTTTCCAATTACTACTAAAAGCCTTCTTAACACAGAGGACTTACTTCAAAACATACAGAAGATAATTTAAGTCAGATTCCTGGCAAAGAAATACATTAATCAAGGGCAAATTTCATACCCATTTTCAGATTTTTCTTTACATATCTTTATAACAGTTATCCTTTGCCGACTCCCTCTTAGCCATAATTGAACACTTCCTTTTCTGCAATCAAAATTATTAACTATCCTGCTTACATTTAATGGAATTCTTTCAAAGTTTGGAAATCAAGGCAATACGAATCCCTCCTATGTACAGATGATGACTTTCATTACACTTTGTCGTCACCCATATAGTGATGTTATGTCAATATTAATAAACAACAAAAAGTAATTACTGGTCAGGAGTTATTTTTTGCTCCTACAAGTACATGCCAATATATTGAGGAACAATTTTCAGTAAAAGAAATAATAATGACTTTGGGAAACCCAAGAGTTCCATATCCAGATTTTGCCATATGTTAAGAATCAATTTGATAATGTTTCTTTATTTGTACCTTGAGAGCTGAAGCAGCTTTCGTCCACTCTGGTGCTAATGCCTTACAATGGCCACACCTAAACAATTCAGTTTCCAAAAAGAACAACATCTTTACAAATCAGGATATTCAAATGATCTCCAGTCCATACTGCACAGTCTCAGCACTCTAATGTTTGTGAACACTATAAATCTCACTCAATGGACTGCAAATCAATGTTACTCATCACAAACCAGATACATTACTTCAAAACCTTTCAAATTCACTTTCCAACAGCTTCATTGATTTTTACAGCTGTGAAGTTGTTTGATCAAGTAACAAGAGAACAAACAAAAGATGAAGCTTTGACCACTTCACATGCACAATGGCAGTTGTTTTGAAACTTTGAATTTACTTCATGTAAGTAGTTGCAAAATATTTACATTTTGTAAGGCCTTATATGAAACAAAACAATGGACTGGAAATCATCTTTAATTTACATTTACATAGAAATGTGAAAAGGAGTCATGCAAGAAGCTAAACAAAACCTTATCATGTTGATTATTTTTGATAATTGCCTAATATGCCCCCCCACCCACCCCCTCAAAAAAATAATGGTCCATCCCTAAGAGTGAACTTCACTGATAAATCTAAGCACTACAGATATCCACCTGTGATACGCGGTCACACAGTTATCAGTTTAAATGATAGGCTAGGTTGAGCCCTCCCAAAAGAAATTTCATCGTTAATTTATGTAAAATTCAGTTTCATTTACATAACTGTCTTGATACACTTGAGCTGTTTAAAGGAAACTGTTGAGCTTAATTATAACTAATCAGCTAGATAGCAAAATCAATTAAGCTAACCAAACGAGGTTATAATTTATGCTTCAGCGTTATTTCTCCTCGAAATCGGAGTAGTCTAAAATTGAACTTCATTTTCAGGAAGATTCATTCGAAAAATATTAAGCTTATTTTATCAAAATTGCGCTCATGTCATTTCTGAAAAATTGCAATGGATGGTTTCTATTTCTTGATACGTACGTGTCAATTGTGTGCCTTACTATATGGAATACTTTGAAAACATAAAAAAGGCAAGACGGGAAAACGTACCATGGAGCAAAGAATTCCACAAGCCATACACTATCACTGTCCATCACCATAGATCTAAAATTATTCGCTGTCAATTGTACCACATCGGTTTGAGGTCCATAGAGAGCTCTTGCAAGGGTCACGAAACACGACAAAAATACACCTGAAAAACAAAGCAAAATCAAGTTCGAAAATCGACTAAAACCTAAAAGAAAAAGAGGTGAAGCAATACACTTACAGTAAAAAGACCTCATGATTGGAGAATCGCGAAACTAGCGACAGAAACTCCACACTAGATAAGAAGAAAGTTTTGTCTGACGTGGGAAATAAGGAAACTTTTATGAAGCTTCAAAAGGGGCCGGCCTCTCGTGTCTCGCTCTGATTGGTCAATTTTGATTCTAAATTGAGATGCATCTCCGCTGATCAATTTATGCAGGGCTCATAAATAAAGGCAGGGGAAAAAACTCTCCTTTTGTGAGTGTAAAAAAAAGAACTATTGGATTCGACTTTTAGACGCATCTACAAAATTCTTTCCGCACTTTTAAGGGGACAGTTTAGTGGAGGTGAGAGTTATAATTTTGATTTTAATAGTTACGTTTACAGAGACATGTTTGTGACTGTAAAAATCAAGAAGGGTGTTTTCCAATGTTATTGTGCTTTTGAAACAAAAATATAAGCTTAAAAAGTTTCTTCATAAGCTTCTATTACTTCAACAGAACATTTTTTGGTAAGCATATTATGGCTAAAATACGGCTTTAAGATTATTTCCATGGTTGACTGGAGTATTTGTTATCTTGATTAACCTTTGTTCAAGTATCATGTGCAGTCATCCAGGAACTAAATTTACTGATAAAAAGTACTTAAAATGTCTCATATTATAAGTTTATATACAAGAACCCATTTCCAGTGTTTTCGATATATGGTAAAGAAATTAAGTTTTAAAAATGTTCCTTTTGCAATATTTTTTTTGAGTCCCTGAAGCCTAATGTCAAGCTTTAGTACTCAATAAATAAATACAATTGTATTGTCTTCACTGATCAGATTTCTACTCAACAGCTTTCAAGAACCTCTTAAGTCTTAATTCAATTGTTTCTTCCATAAAGAACACTGAATTTTAATCTAGCTCCTTACATACAGTATAATAAAGCATTTCAAGTCTTTTACAACCAAGCAGACTAGTACAACAGCCGACCATATGCACATACATATAATTTTGTTAGATATTATTTTTTTTGATATATTTTATTGTAGTCATCCAGATTTCATTTTAAGAAATTACCGAGGAATAATATAACTTATCTTTTTTTCAATATCCAAAACCAGGTTTTCTTCAGTTTTATTTTGTTTAGTTTAATCAAATTAAAGTTACTGACTGAATGAATGATCATTGGCCTTTCTGTAGTAACTAATTGCATTACTGAACAAAATCACATTTAAGACTAGTACTAATGCAAACCTGAGTGTTAAACTGATTTAGGCCCTCCTAGAAAAATTGAACTCAATGGAATTGCCAATATTACCTTTCTGGCCCTTATAACATTGCCCAAAAATATTCCAAAACTTTCCCCCCCAAAAATGTTAAAAATCAGCCATAATAAGTGTGGAAAATGTACTTTACTCACTATATCCATTTAGTGACCCATATGAGAGATCAGGGGTTCAGTCTGTTTCTGGGAGACCCCTGGATATTCTGAGAGATTTGGCATGCATAGATGCAGTGTATAATTTGCTAAAACAAAAACATTATATATGGGTGTGGTCCACAATTTCTCTGCCCAAGTGTAAATGCCGCAAAAAGGCAACAGTGATAACCAAAGTAGGAAGCTTTTCAGGAAACTATAATTTTGAAAGCAGGAGTGAGCAATATTGCAAGCTGCTAGATATATATAGGCCTCAGATCTTTGGCAATTTGTCTGATTTGTTTATATAAAAGGCATGAAAACAGTCAACTATTTACAAATATGTCTTGCTATTTACCCTGTTAACATTGTCTCACTTTCTTCTTTAATAAATTGAAGTTTTTTCATAAGTAGAGTTTTTGACGTTCATTCATAATGAAATGTACGAGTGTCAGAGTCTTTGGTTAATATCTTTGCATAAATTTGATACAATGCTAGCGTTTCAAGGTCCAGGTGTATAATTATTCCTCTTGGGTCTTAAGCACTATGTTGTAGATAATGATATTAAGCACATGTAGCTTTTGTTGTAATTGAATTTGTTAATAACTGGAAAAAAACTAAGGCTCTTATTTTTGCTCCAAAATGGCCGCAAAATGAAACGGACTTTTCTGCGTGATGCCTCCAAGCACCTCCGTTTAAAGAACCTAGCGGTCGCAAGGTGTTGTGGTTAAATTTGTAATCCTCGTGGATATTTGAGTCATGTTGTTTCTATTGATTCGAGAAAGAAAGCGGATCTCGTTACCTTTCTGCCCGCGGTCGCATTCACGGACATATCAGTTCTTCAGTTTCAAGTTTTAAAGGGCTGCATTCCTTTCTTTCGGATCTCTACATTCGTGCAATGATTGTTGTCGAGCTGATGGCGATGGTGTAGTGTAGAACGTATCGTAAACACAAGGTCAAAATGTCGGCGAAAACCTCTCCCACTTCGTCGAAAAATAAAATTATTTATCAAGTCGGAGCTCGGCTCGAGGCTATGGATTATACCTTAAGTTGGTGAGTAGCATTATTTCCTCAGAAAACGAAATGTTTTGCTCTCTTAAGCTTGTGTTTCTTGGAGAAGAGCGCGGGTAACTCAAACGTTGTTTGGCGGTTGCATGCATGAATGATTTCTTCTCGTTGTTCCACGTAATTTTTGTGACAACTCTATTTGAGGCTACCCATTGTGTTTTATTTTTTTTGCCCTCTTATTTGTAGCTTTGAATCATGTCGTTTTCTGTTTCACAAAACAGGTCCTTTGAAATTGCCTAAAATGATTATAACGTCGCTTTAAGTTTGTGAGTGCCGACAATGATGTCATCGTTTCGAGTTGAAAATACCGGGAAATTCAGCGTTTTTTTTAATGATCGCACAAAATAAGAACGGGATGGTTTTCGACTGACAGCAAAATGCCAGTTTTTGCTTTTTCAAATTGAAAATCGAACTACCAATATAATTTTGAATATCTCTTTAATTGATCACGAATGTTGACTTTTATGTTTTTAACTTTTTGGGGATGACTGTGTTCGACATAAAGGGAAAATAATTTTAAAGGGAATAGTTCTGCTAGTCTAAGACGTTATTTTATCTTTAAAGTTTTTTTTTTAATGTATATCTCGCTTCTTGCACTCGTAATATACAGTACAAGAGGTACATCATAAATAATGCCAAATATAACAAAGATAATAGGTAAAGCTTGGGCAAAAACTTAAACACAGATGGACTGGTTCATATTTTTCACTGGCCAAAGAGTTGTGTAGTTATTTACTTCATATTCATGGGCCATACATTGTACTGTGTGTAAACAAACACCATTGTGCTTACATGTATAACATGTGTATTCAAGTTATCATAGAAAATGTCAAACCTTTGGCTTGTAATATAATCTAATACTTTATGTAGAGGAAGATAACATCAAGAGCAATGGCCTGAGGACTGATAGAATATATTTTTTTGGCAAGGGTACATATAGATGTTTCTGGCTTAAACAGAAGCTAATTTGAGCTGTGGCTATTTTAATTTTTTTCCTGTCCTCTGAGCAACTCAGTACTTCTATTAAAAATTATCAGCTATCATTTAGGAAAGACATCTTCCAACTCCTTTTAGCCTCAGGACTACTTTGCTATCCTCATAATTAAATACATGTACATGTCAAACGTGGAGCAAGGGAAGTTGAAGCTTTTCTCATTATGTTTCCAAGATTAACTGCTTTGTATATACTTCTTTACTTCTATTTAAAATTACCAGCCATTATGTTAGAAAAACATCTTCCAACTCCTTTAAGCCTCGGGACTATTTTGCTATCCTCATGAAATAGGGAAATACATTTCCAACCTGGAGCAAGAGGGGTCAAAGACAAAAGAAGAGGCCCATAAGAACTTCCTCTTGTGGGCATGGTTTTGTAGTTGCCTTGTATTTGCCAATTCACGACATATTCCTGTTCGAAGCTTTGATACATATAGGTGCCAGGTCTTGTTGAAAGAACTGTACCTCGGCAGAATGCAGCAGCAAGCTTATTTTTTAATGGTTAATATGGCAAGATAGACCAGTTTTCAATTGACAGTTAATTTTTCAGTTTTGGTTTTACTATGGTTTAAGATTGTTTTGAGTAGTCTACATGTATATGTAACTTGTGAGTAATTGGTTTGGTTTTGGTTTTTTGACACTGAATTGAAAAGTGGACAGCTATAAATTGAAAATACATGATCTTGTTTATGCCACTGCCTCATATCTCGTAGGCAGCTGTTGTAAAGCAGAAGGATTAGGTTAACAAATTTAAAGACCTGACCAAAACTGCTGTGAGCACTGCTCACTTTGATTACGATGCTATAAATCCAGTAACAAGTATTAGTGACAATCTTGTTATTCTGATCAGTATATTGCTGAACACTGTACCTGATAGTAATAATAATCTTTTATTAGGAAGCCTTCATTCACTATACAGTGGTCTTCAGAAAGGTCCTAACTAAGATTAAAAATACTAAATAAGACTATATACAATAAAACGAAAAATACCTTAGAATTAAAAACTATAATATGTGTGCCTTGTGGCAATCAAGTGTAATGTGCATTAGAGAAAGTTCACTCGGTCCATACATTTGACGACCAGTACACTATAGTTGTTGGTACATTGTACAGTAGTATTGCATGGAATGCTTTCCATTACATGCATTTTTTTTTAATCCCGTCTTAATTTACATGCAAGATATTTTTCTACCAGTACTGAGACAATGCTTTTACGAGTTGCTCAAGTAGGAAATATTTTGGATGATATGTATACTACTGCACCATTATGATTTCTGAAGTTAGTACCGGCACCAGTACCGGCACTGCACAAATCTGTGATTTTACCTAAGTGACACGGCTGTGTTGTAGTTTTAATGTGGTTTAAGTACATGTACTGTTAATTTCAATTAGTGGATGCAAAGTGCTTTACTTTCTGAACCCACCACAAAAAAGGTATATAATTATATTTTCCCTGAGTAGCCAGGGAGTAGGTCAAGTAATGGCTGGTCACTGGAGCTTCTTGAGTATCCTGTGGGGTTCTAGGGGTAAATTGCATACCTTTTGATCCCTCAAGATTTTTATATTTAGCACTTATTGAGAACATGTACACTGTACATTATCAGCTGTTTTCACTGATTGGTTACTTGTAGTAACCAGACCTTGCCCTTTGTCCTGATCATGTAGGTTCATCAAAGAAATTAACCTTTGCATGTATTATTATCTTTTCTTTTTGCATTAGGTATTCTGCAAAGATCTGTCGAGTGGATGACAAGGAGAAGAAGGTGCTGATTCATTTTGAGGGATGGAATCATCGTTATGATGAGTGGATCTCATTTGATAGTGAACGTTTGAGACCACATGGACGTCAACATTTGTTCAGTGAGACCAAAGATGAAAAGGTTTGATGATAATTTTTACTTGGATCATTTTTATTGCTTAATTAGCTGAATCAGAAAAATTGATCGAGTATTAGCCATGTGAATTATTAATTCATGGCTGGACATTAAGAAAGAAAAGTGAATGATTGAGTAAAACTTCTTATTGCAGCCAAATTATTTTTTTTGAAAATTCTTGTCACTTGTTTGCTCTCTAGTTTTATTTCTGGTGTGAATAGCTCTTATCTTTGTTCTGTCTGTCACCAAACCCATTGCTCTGGTTACTTAACCCTATAAATGCACGTGTTGCTTGTAAATGATTGATAAGGTAATTGGTACCACTAAAGTAGTCTCCTTAACATGAAATTTTCCTGGCTTGACAGTGATTCAGTGCAGACCCAATGTTGGGTGGTAGTTGGTTAAATAGCCAACATGCACCTAAAGGTTAGCAAGACGTTTTTCCACTATAAGGAAATCAACACTCTGCTATCAGCAGGATGAAAAGAGTCATCCAGGTCCCAGATAAGACTGATTTTGTATCAGGTTCCTTTTAGAAACATCATTTATGTGCACTATTGAAAAAGGCACAATAACAGCTGAGAGCACACGTGGTAGCATAGGCTTTTCTCGAAGGGATTTCCCCTATTTTAAAGCACATCATTTCAGTGTCTAGTTTCTCATGTGATTGCATTGTGTGATGTCTTTCCCTGTTTTCCCTGTGATGCAGCTGCTGCTTTTCAAATATATGTACTTGAAGGCATCTGTACTTGTAGAATAGCCAAAAGTGTACAGCGGCTACATATTAAGTGGCATTTGTATTGCATTTGGTTTTACATGCTTTTCATGTATTTTTCCAGGCCATATTGCATTGACTCACTGTGCACATCTAGTTAATATAAATTAAGCCTAATTCCTCACAGGGACACAAGATAAATACTTGTTTTATTTTTATTTTCAAACCAAGATCACAGAATTTAAACTAGAACTTCCATATTCTCAGATTAGCTTGAACGAAAACTGAGCATCTGTCTAATTCGCAGCTTCAGATGCTTTAATTAAAAGTGGTTAATGTTGTGTTGTGCATGTGTGCTTAATATATTTTTAATGCATTTCTTCTTGAAGCCCTTGCTTGATGAAATTAATGTAAACATTGTTCAGAATCCCTGTCTTGAAATTATTTTATTGCAAAAGACATGGCTCTTGAATGCAGATGTTTCATTGGATAGCACTCAACAGGAAATAATTTATTTGATGCAATTATCCACAGCTGTCATAAGAGAGCTTTGTCCAATATTCCAATATTAATTTCTTTTTATTTTGCTAACTGCTAAATTTCATCCTTCTAACGCGTGATGCGATTTAAAACAAAATGGATCTTTCAGTTTTGAAAAAAATTCCCCTTTTCCCGACTGTCTTTACTCTCTATTTTGAAAAAGAAACTTCAATTCAAACCAAAATTATTTTCTTTACATAACACTTTTAATAAAACTGTTGTTTAGAACACTATTCATACATTATGCAGATGAATTTGATGTAATATGTCTCATGCATTATTAATAGTTTGTGTTCTACTTGCAAGTAGATGACCACTCCTGCTTTCTAAAATTTTTTTTCCATTTCTTTGTGCTGCGGCTTTCTTCACTTGTTCCCCTGTGATGATCAACTCTATCAGGAAGTTTGCGACTATCAGGTTAAGATGAGTTGTTTTTGCTGTTTTTATCTTGTTGATATAGAACTTCTACTGTACTTTATCTTGTACTGTTAATGATTTTTAAAGTAAAATCTATAATGTGCATGTAATCTGATTTTGCTTTCTTTTTAGTAGCTTTAACTGCAACAAGCTTGTTATTTGAGTGAGAATACATGTAAAATTGTCAGGAAAAGAAGAGAGGTTCATCTACTTATTTGCAAAATTATGTATTTAGTATTGCCATCTGTTTGTAATAGTAACCAGACAAGAGTCTTCTAAAATGCAGAGCTGTATGCTGCCTGCCATTGTTGGGCATTAAACATAATAAAAATGTTCTACATTGCTTCCAATGATGTCTTTGCTAGAGGTAGTTGATGTGAAAAGTGACAATGTACAGTTGTATATATAATCAAACTGGATAGAATATAGTTCAGCAATGTTGGCAGGTTATTTTTTATTCAAGAGCCAGATAGATCTTTGTTTGATTAGGTAGTCAGCAATTACAAACAGTCTGCCCATAAAGTGACGATCTTGTTCTTATTCTTGTGCAGGGGATAATTTAGACAGATAGTCTGTAATTGTTTAAGAAAGAAAAGAAAATAAATTTGGTTTGAGAAGTTTTAGCATTCAAACTTGGCTTGTCATTGTCGTAGGCCATTTTTACAATGTTCATGTATATGGTAACATTTTGGATAACAATATATCGACAGGTAAAATCTGTGTTATACTAACCTCTGCAACTGTCATCATTTTACATTTTCATACTTTTTGCAATTTTTTGATTAGCTTTGCATGTCCTGTAGCACTTCAGTCGTATGCTACATGTCCTTTTCTTTTGCTCTAGCTATGCTTTCTCCACTTTTTGATTTTTATACTCTAGCATAATCTGGATTTCAAATTTTTTTAATTTTGTAGTAAATTAAGAATTCTCTGTACTTTGGACTCATCTCTGCACTTTGTTGTAACCACCCGACTCCTTTCTTTGTGGACAGTTCTACGATGTAGTCTGCTTCATTCTTCTCTCATTTGTAGCCATTCCTTTTTAGCCATTTCCTATAGTTTTTCATCCCCTTTGATGTGTTTTTTTTTTGCCTTCTGTATGTTGGCATTCTCTGACAGATCATAAACAAATTGAACTTGTGTTTAGCCAAAACATATGGACTACTTTCAAGATGTCTTGTAAAATTGTCAATTTCATTGTCTTTATGGAAACAAAAACCACCTTTGATCAATTACTATACCGAATTTAGTAACCATGTGAGGTTTCATAAGAATCTGTTGCAAAGGCATGGAAATATGCGACCAACAAAAGCAAAAATGCAAACATGCAAATTTCTACAAATGTTTGCCAAGGGCAACTGCTTGCCCCCTAGCCAGGCTTTGAACCCAGACATCCTGTGGTCGACCACTTATTAAAGAAATTGTTTTCTTTTTTCAGATTGTCTTGTAAATTGGCCCTATAGTACATTTTGGACAACCACTTTACAAAGCCGGGCTAAAAGCCTGCCCCTTGCTTACAATTCTTGTACAAATTGAGAAATTCGGGGTCCCATATTTCTATGCATTTCTATGATGCACATTTCAAGATATGCACATTTCGATTCAATCTTTTTGTATGTAGGCACCAATATTCTATTGAAAAAAGGTTCAACGTGATAAATTGTGGTTTGTCTCTTTTTGCAGGATTGGAAGACAGGAGATCGAGTGTTAGCAAAGTGGCAGGATTGTAAATTCTACCCTGCAAAAATTACTAAATGTCTCAGTGATGGTAAGAAGCCCTTGTATACAGTACTTTATTTCGGGAGAGTTAAATGGGTACCTCAAAATAGCAATTAGAAAATAACCCAAAGCAAATATGCATGCTGATTGGTTCAAGACCGTGTTTTTATAACTCGATAGGAACACAGAACTAGTGCGAGCTGTTGATGTAATGATGGCGTGAGCAAAGAGAATTTACATTTTGATGGTCAAAGTAAACAAGTTTATTTTCTTTATTGCATCGCGGTATTTTCTAAAAGAAATACAAAACATGTTCTTCGTGTTTCTATAAAGTTATAGAAACACTCCTGAAAGTTTGGGCGAACTTGAAAGAGCTGTGGAAACCAACAGCATTTCTCGTTCTCCCAAACTTGTACTCGTGTTTTCATAACTCAATACAAACACTGTACACGGTACGTTTTCTATTTCTTAATTAAAATTAAGAAGAATGTAGTTGAATCACTGCTTTGTAGGTCTGTTTTTTATTAATTTATTTTTTTCTTCATTCATTTTTTTTATTTCTTAATTACAATTCATGGCACTGAAAATAATTACTGTACATATAAACACAAAATAAAACTAATATTAATTATAAAAAAGGTTAAGGGATAATCTGTAAATTATGAGTCCAAGACCCCATATACATCTAAAAATAGATCACCGAATTAGGTAGAAGGGAAAAAAATTCCCCATTTTTATTCACCACAAATTCACCAACTTTATTACATAATTATTATATTTTTAGAGTAATAATAAAACTTTTATAAAACTGTATAAACCTGGAGTTGGAGTACTCATAACATCATGAAAAACATCAACAAAATTAGAGTGCATTTGCCTTTATTGATTGCTAAAAACATGTACATTTGTACACTGTAAATTGTAGTTGCATTGTGTTCACGTGTATTGATGCACCCTTTTCCTTTCATAAACTAAAAATGGGCACAGTGCATTTTGTTTTTTAGAAATTTAGCGGTGTTTAATTCATTCAAAATAGCCATTGCTAAATAAGAGCAAGAAATGATTATAAATATCCAGGACAATTTGAGCAAAACAAAACATTAAATGACCTGCAAATTTGATGTTAGGTGTTGATTTTTGGAACCAGCCCTTCGACTAAGTTTTCATGGCAAGGCTTCCATAATGTTACTGGATTTTCCTGGGCAAGAAAACTATTGCAAGTTATGCACTGTGTACATTACTTTATCTGTTTCACTCATGTTGAAGATTTTGATGTCCATTCTCTGTGAAAACAGGTACACTTGCCTAGAACCTGTATCACCTGCTATCATGGCTTCCAATGACAGGGAACTTAAAATTAATACTTTGACATATGTACATATATATTAAGACTTGTGAATCATTTTCTAGCCTGGTATAGTACTTGGTTTATCCCAAAGCCAGTTATCAATCATGTTTTTATGATAGTCAACAAGCGCATGACTTGTATGTTAAAACACTTTTTGTATTATCGCTTATACTGCTTGTATAGAGAAAAGCTTCCAACTGAAATACTTGAATTGTGTAAATGCAAGCCTGTTTGCTCTTCAGTGGGGATTTCACTGTGTGATTTCACAAAAATTGATCACAAGTGTGTTAGGAACAGTTATGCATGTATGTGTATTAAACACTCACTCTGGATGGTTTGAATTATAGGATTAAATGTTTTTAACTTTCTCTGTTATTATTTCATTGTGATTGAACAAGAATTGATCACTTTTGGCTTAATAACTTCCACTTATAGTTAAAACTCGCTCTTTGATAGCTTGAACTATGGGATTTTGTTTCTACCTTTCACATAATTTGGGATACTCATGTATGTAGCTTTGGTTGTGAATTACACAGTTCTGTTCCATACATTTAAGGTGCGTACGAAGTTCATTTTTACGATGGATTCAAGAAGGTTGTTCACAGAGTGAATATCAAACCAGATAATCGAGTGAGTAGATTCACACTGTACATGAAAATTGAATCAATGCTGCATTTATTGCATAGTCAAAAGATGCTTCCGCTGTCATCTTTTCTCTCTAAACATGCATGTCAACAATGATACAGATATCTCCTTTTCTACAACCAGTCAGCTACTGCTTTGTTTGTACATGATTTTTTTTTTTTAAGATTCACAAACAACAGCACAACTGATTTAGATCTCGACATGTTTCCACAGAAGTTAACTATGATGCCTGGTGACAAGCTTGAACATGAGAAGGAGGTTCAAGAAAGAAAAGAAAGGCGTCAGCAAATGGCATCAGCAAGAGCTGAGAGGGCTCGAAAGAGAAGTGCTGAGATTAGCCCTACTCCAGTTGTACCTGTGAAAAGAAAAGATAATAGAGGAAGGAAAGGAAAAATGCTAGAGTAAGAAGATAACAGTTGCTATTAAAGTAATTTCTTAATAGTTGTTGCCAAAGTTCAGAGTCAGGATGGTAAGAGTTTGGGTTGTAATCCCTAATCATGATTAATAAACAGAACCAGAATTAACATTCCAGACTTCCATATACTGGTAACCCCCCTGGGGTTCATTTAGGGCTGGGCATCATGCAAATTGACAACGATTTTGCCCACCTGACTATCTAGCAGAAAGTTTTTCCTATAAAGAAGCTGAGTTCAAGTAGTTCGCCCGCCCGTAAAAATCAGTTGCCCACCTGTTGAAAATGTTAATAAAAATCCTTGTAACCCACTATGGTTTACCATCCCATCCAAGGAGAGTTTACATACATGCTCTTCAAAATGCTCTCTGTTGATTGTACAGCCAAGCCTTCATTAGCTTTATATTACATACAACCTGTTTGGCCAATTGTTCAATTTTACATCCTCATGTGGTCTCACTTTGTTTGCAGAAGAGATGATTTTGGAACTGCAAGCGAGTCAAGTGTGTCCAGTCCCGTTGAAATGCCAGAAGTTGATGAGCAAACAGTTGATTCACAAAAATTGTGAGTGTTGAAGATACTACGTGACTCAGTTTGACTTTTTTGTCAGGAAAAGCTACAGCCAAAGTAAACTAATATGGTGGTTTTGTGCTCAACTTTTGTTTATTGTCTATTGTTTACTCCAGCACAGAAAATTTAAAATGGTTTTATGTATCTTGAACTTGAGAGAGATTGTATCCAATTATTTAACATTATTCTATATTTCTTAGCCTTTGCAAAAATAGAAAAAAAATTATATTCAACAGAAAACAATAAAATTGCTATACTTGTACATGTTGGCTGTTGTGTCAGTCTTCATCCAGTTGTGCAAGGTAATTTTCAATGTACTTTAGGTTTTCATTCATGAAGTGCACAGCTTTAAATCATTCCACTCATCAGTGCTGTCAATAAGTTTTGAAGTAAACGGCTGCACTAGGCAAGTAGGCGGCAGGCTACTGTTCGAGCGCCAAAGGCGTGAGCCTCCTAGGGGGGTCTGGGGGCATGCCCCCCCCAGAAAATTTTGAAATTTAGATGCGTGGAAATGCTATTTTCAACGTTTTCTTGACAGTATTTGGGCCTAAA
>OMLO01001503.1_pt1 | contig 18019 bp, 8 predicted proteins | sample 1674811 | NCBI WGS metagenome assembly OMLO01 (sample SAMN06265003, study PRJEB25207) | coral metagenome | isolation source: Coral host | place: Mexico:La Bocana,Puerto Morelos, Mexico | collected 2008-11-13 | reverse complement strand
GATAAAGTTGGTGTCAGGTGATAAGTTAATGACAGCTGAAAGAACAATTGAAATCTTAAGGTTACACACTGGGTATTTAAGTTTAAAGAATACAGTAAAAGCCCCAGGTAAAAGCGAAAGTAGACGACGCGGGTATGATGTACCTGGAGGTCCGGAAATTCATATACCGTTACGGGAAATACCTGCTGTTCTAGTGATACAACAATTATCCGTCCGCTGTGATGTGCCAACGAGAATACTTTGAACTGACATTGACATTGAGTTTTCAAAAAAGATCATTAAGGATTCTTCCTCCTTCTTCGCCAGTATCACCTCTAGGAATCTGCTGAGCGTTTCATCTCTGCACCTTTCTCTCAAAAATCTCATTTCATGCTTTCCCTCCGATCCAAGGTCCGACGGGGCGAAAACAATTTTCTCGTTTTTCGTTTTGATTATAACAATTGATTTCCAGCAATCGTTGTATGCCTTAATCTGCGATTACTTAGCCCGTTCTATACTTGCGTTGTGCAGACGTTATTACTCCCAAAACTGAGTGAACTCGGACTGAGCTAAAAGCAAATATGCTAGCCAGTTCCCTAGGAAAAAGAGCTTCTGATAACTTCCCGATCCTCTAAATATATATTTTGTCCAAGCGGGATTCGAGAATAAATATGCACGTCCTTTAGACTGCCATTTGACACATCTTTGTAGATAATAACGATTGTAATTCCGACTAGGGAACGCGGCACTAGTTAGCCATTTATTACCGATGGAATAGTCAAGAGAACAACGATTTAAGTGCCTTTGGATAGAAGAAAATGTTGCTTGTTTGAAAGACTTTTCCAAAGAAAGCAGAGTTTTGGAATATTTTCCTTTCCTTTCAGAGATATTTCCGTTTTTGTATTATGTAAATTAGGGAAGTGATGAAGTCAAAAATAGTTCAACTAAAACAGTAAAAAGTGAATTAAAAATAAATCTCGACATATTGGGGTGGTGGCCGTTTAATTTTGGCACCAGAAATTTACACAATAAAAGAAACGGAATGACAATTTTGGACCTTGACATGGCAAAAATAAAAAAAATCCCGAATATCCCCATTTTCAGGCTTCTACTCGGAGCATACATTTGATAGTTGGGAACTGAAATATCCTTGGTGAGGACAAAAACTGGAAATTTCAGTCTTAATTTAAACAGGAGCAGCGGCGAAACTTGGATTTGGAAGGCTTTTCTCCAAGAGAGACTCGTTCTACTCTGAGACACACGGTGCTAGGTGCTAAAAGCTCCCGTTAAATTACCCCAGAACAGTCAGTCGTCGAACAATCTAGTCAACCCTGTCCCGTTTCAATCGGATCTATTGAATTGTTTTGACAGTACATTGTACGAGCCAGATGCAGGTGCATACTCTAGCCAACAAAGTTTTATTGTACACTTGTCTATACTTAACGTGTCTGTACAAAAACACTCAAAAGAATTAGATGTTGTTACATTGTTTTTTTTTTACTAATTTTAATGTTCCGCAGACCACAATATACAGTTACATTATTATAATCCAGGTCTATATAGAGGAATGATTTGCTCACTGAAGACTAAACTCATATAAAAATCTAAACTTGATACGTTGATGTCGATTAGAGTATACCTCGTAGATACTGTAAGATGCGACTTTCTATTTAAGGAAGACAAAATGCAATGCAATCGAAAAACAAAGCTGAAAACAAAGCCTGTCGCTAAACAAGATTTAGTCAGTCGGCTGTTGATAGAATCATTTCCATCTGTCTCAGCAACGTAATCCAATTTTCCTGACGTGGAACTTACTAGAAAATAGGGCCAGGAAAGGTTCGTGTTGATAAAAGAAAATCAGACATATCTGCCTCTAGTTCGCTTGCCACATGGTAACCTTTGTCGTTGGCATAAAAAATAGCTGTTATTCTTACTTTCAGAAAGTAAAAACGTAGTGTAGTCGTCAATGAGGTCTTCAAAATTTTGAAGCGAGATTAAATTATTTCGGAAGTTACAGCTGAAATGGAAATTAAAACTGAAAAAAACAAAATGCGTGGAAATAGTCAACTTATGTTACGAATACAGTCTTGTAGCAAAGCTGGGTTATCTTTTTTCATTCTTCTGTTCGACTGATTCCAGGCCTGCTTGCAGAGGGAGATCAAAATAATTATTTCTTCCAAACTAAGTAGAATTGAATTTTAATGATTTGCCAATGGTTCACCAATTGTATTATAGGGTAAAATACTTAAGAACAAATCAGTGTACGAGTTAAAGCATAAATAGCCATCAGGGAGATATCACAACTTCAAACTTGCAAAATTCGTCAGGTAATTTTGTTACACAATTATTCGACTTTTAACACAGCGAGCACGCACAAAATAGCCTGATTGTACACCGAATTTCAATGATTTCCGACTACGTATTGATCTTATCGTAGAGACTGCATGTGTTTTTAGATGACCAAAAACGGCTGTGATAATTGTGAGACTAGAAATCCTTCATGAAATGAGCGAAAAGAAAAACAAAACACACAGAGTATGAATTAAGGTGGCACAGGAAGTACAAAAGGATATATGAGAAACCCAAATAACGTTATTTTACGTCTTGTTGATGGTGTTGCCATAAACACTGTCAAGAGATCGTGTTTGTCTCTGCTGATTTATTAGACGATGAGAACGGATGCACCGAATGGGAAAGATTAACCTTGATGCATATGTGTAATTCCGGAATTTACATAGATACTCTCACTCGAGAATATTCTTAAGTTCATCAATTGATAGGTCTTCGCCACGTTTAATAAAGACCTATCAAATGGCAAATGGGATATACTGATCAGAAGTTCTGAAGGTTAGCACGAAAAAAAACCCAAATGCATTGTGCAGCTAGAAAATGAAACTGGTAAAAGCTTGCCAGAGAAAGAGAATAAAAAGAATCTGAGATGGCTACACCATATAGAAAAGAATAACTTTGTTGCATGTTTTTGCTCTTATTGTTACTGACTTCTTTTACAGTGAAGCCGCCTTTGACTGAAATCTGAACTTCGGAAGTTTTTGACACATATTATTGAGAGAATACAAATGGCAGTGAAAGCGGCTTTGACATGGGTCTCAACACTGAGGGAATCAAGGTCAATCAAGATACCAGTATACTTGTAAATCTAATTAGGGCTCTTGAACTTTCCCATATTGGCGCCAACCCGTCTGAAAGAGAACATTTTCCTCTCTTACACAAAGAAGTATAACGTGTACTCTTTAGTTCAATACATCAGTTTTTCGTGCTGAACTAAAGTATATTTGGCTCAGTTGAACTTAAAAACATTATTTGAAGAATTAAGGAGTGTGGAAATAAAAAATAAGGCAATTAATTTATTTTCTAGAATGTTCTGCCATACATTACTGATTACCGTAATTAGAAAATGATACTAATACCCTTTTTTTTCGTCTAAACGTTTTCCTTCTTATACAATCTGTTTTTCCCGAATGTTCTACCATGCGTTCCTGATTTCGGTAATTAGAAAATGATATTGGTACCCAACACTACACTTACTACTTTTGAATACACTTCCGTCAAGAGGTTAGCCTGAGATCCTTTGAGTCTTGACAACACGCATAAATAGCACTTTCAGCAGTGGCATTCATTCATTCAATATAAGGTTGCTCCCTACGGTATTAACAGTATTTAAACCTGCAGAAGATTGAAGAACTAAAAGTGAACTGTTAGTTTCACCTCAAAGACCTTATATTTGAACTGCGAAGAGAGTTATGAAAACATAAATGATCATCGCAGTTACACCCACAACTTAAGCAGCTGTGAAACTACAGCCTGAAAAAAAAATTCAGGCCTAAACGGGATTCGACCCCATGACCTCTGCGATACTGATGCAGTGCTTCACCTGGGGTTTCTTTATCGTTCCTATAAGTGCAGACTGTTGCCAACCAATCGTAAAGATAAACATTCTCTTTTTGCTTTCCTTTCTAGAGTTATCCTGGATGAAATATTCTCAAAGTCCAAAGTCTAAAGAAGTCTTGTAAAAACGATTTCGCACAATAATTTAAAAAGATTTAAAAAGTTTATCTGGTCAGATTCGTAAAAATCCTAAACTTTCCTTTTTTCATAAAAGAAAAAATGATATTGTGATGTAAGCATCTATATCATGAAGTATACGCTTTTGGCCATTGTGGTTGGTAGCATTAATAACAGCGGAGTTAGAGGATTAAAACAGTAGGAAAGCACAAGAAAAATAAGCGCTGTTCTTCCCTGTTGGCTTCATTATGACGTCATAACATCTCGAGACGACCACGCGCGCATTTGTATCAATGGCCCACTGGCGTCACTGGCGCGTTTGCTTAGCTGATTTTGTCCTACCTAGAAGTTACTTTTCGCAATTTTAGTTTTCATTGGCTTAGCCTTGATGAGCAATCATATGAGCAATTATACCATTCTCTACAAAGATAGTAAGCGCATGCGTAATTTTTTGGGCGTTTTTAATTTTTGTTTTATTCTAGTTTTCTACTAATCTATAAAATTACAAATGTCAATCAAGGAGGCCGGCAAAAGTTTCCAGCACCTTTTTAGCAGCTATACTTTGAAGGATGAATAATATCACAGTTTAACAAGTGATGCTACAATAATGGTATTACACAAATGCTCAGTCATTGGTAAACACGTTCATTTAACGGGTTACCATATCAAGAATTAAAGGTGACTCTGGACCCTCTCCTCATAACTTTTTCTAAACTTTGGAAAAGGCTGATCATTGCTAATCAAAATTTGATAATAAATAATGGGAGTCAACGAGATCGTTTTAGAGTTGAAGTGTTTTAAGCAGCGGAGTTAGAGGATTAAAACAGTAGGAAAGCACAAGAAAAATAAGCGCTGTTCTTCCCTGTTGGCTTCATTGTGACGTCATAACGAAACGACCACGCGCGCATTCGTATCAATGGCCCACTGGCATTCAGTTCAGTTCGCTAAAGAGGGCGGTGTAGGACTATGTATGATCAAACCGGCATATTGCTAGACAAAAGATCATGCGTGGTATAAAGCTAAGCCCTCCGACTTGCATGTGAACATTATTTCAAATTGAATTTTCAATACCAGCCAGCTTCGAGCTTGATTGAATAATGCATAGTCACGGAAGGAAATTGAAATATAAATTAAATAACAAAATCAATATCAACTACATAACTATGAGGCATTCTTATTAAAGTAATACACTAGAACTTAAATTTAAACAATTGAAAACTGAAATTTTAACTTAAAATTGAATAAGTTAACGTGTTTTTTCAACGATTATCAACTTTGCGGGACTATACCCACATTTTCAAGGATTCCAGGTATTTTTGTCAAGTCTTCTTTTCGTTAGTTGAAAGGTTCTATTCTGTTCACAGACCAGCTTGGATTTGACAGAATGACTCCATATAACTTTATCAGAGTTACTAGCAGCTTTAATATCCAGCTTGTTATTGTTTTTTTCACTAGTTCCGCAAGTATAACGAATAAAAATTCCACAAATTTTTACAAGTACATTTTTTTCTAAACAAAAGCGGATTTTTCTAAAAAAACGATTGCTGCTTTGTTATTAACTTTACAAAAGTGCTTAAGCGTACTGTGTTGAATCGCGTTGTTCCATTTAATGAGATGTTATGTATTGCCTCATCAAGTCTTCTTGAAGCAAATTATTTTTTTCTGGTTTCGTAACCGTGGCACTTGGTCTTTATGACGCGCTAGTCATTTTTCTTGCTTGGCTCTGACGCTTGAGTTTCATTCCGGCTTTTTTGGAAACACAGACCCTTGGTAAAACCAATTTCGTCAATAGCAATATCTCCTCGATAATTCTGACTTCTCACGGCCTCGACCATCAACTAAATGGTAAAATAAAGACATAAACAACAATTATACATCAAAGATAAGTTGGCAAAGAAGTTGAGAGCCGCAAAGAAACTCCTCAGTACTGTTGTTAAAGCCAATTGTTAAGGCCAAGCCGTCGATACCAACTCTTTGATCAATGAGTTAGGGTGCTCATTAGTAAATAGGTGTATCCAGGATATGTTATGAAGGCCCTGACTAACAGGTCTATGATCAGGCCAAGGGAGCATAAGAATAACCTCAGGTCTACACAGAAGAATAAACAAAATAAAGGTTATGTATCTATTTACCACAGAGCTTTAAACTGCAGGTTAAAGGCTAAATCCTTCAACCCATGCAGGCCTTACAAACTATTTGTACATGCCATTATACGACCATACGACACCTATTTCAAGTTCTGGTCCATCCATCGCCTTTGAAAATTAAGATGAAATCAGATAGGAAATCGAACAATTTTATTTTTAGTGAACAAAGCCTTGTACCAATGTAACTTTAAGTAATATGAGAGTCCTTTTTGCCGTTTCTAAAAGCTAAAGATAAATATAAAAGGCCTGAAGTGTACTATATATATATATAGTTGCCTGAAATAACAACAGAAACCGTAGGAACTAGAGAGACAAAATTTCCAAGTTCAGAGAAATTGTGCAAATGTTTTCTCGTCGACCTATTACACGAACATCTGGTTGATTCCCTCTTAATATGTCACGAACTTGTGATTACCTTATACTGGCTGTTTCCCTTGATGTCGATTTCAGCCTCTTGCCAGTCTGCTCCCTGATCTCCACTCCTGAGCCACAAAAGAGCCGGCAGAAGCCCTCTACCAAGCTCTTGTTTATAGACAGACAAGCTGCCAATAGCTGTGCCTGACATGTGGTACGCAAAGAAAAGACAGCGGTCATCGCCAGAACCGTAAATTTTCAAGATGGCTTTGTCTCCTGGTCTGCGAGGGGATGAAGCCTCAATAAAAGCGTACTTCCCTAGACAAATGACAAATTGACAAAAATGCAAGAAATTAACATCATGTTTTTGGCATACTTGGACTTTCTAGCACCTGTTTGTAGGTTATTTTTTTTTTAATTCGAGATCTGATTGGCTCTTTGCATTATAAGCAATAGTGACCGATTTCCAAAACAACTAACACAGAAGGCGCTAGCTCCTAGAGGGGTCAGGGGCCATGTTCCCAAAGGGCATGTCTTGGATTTTAACTGCGTTAAGTACCCTTTCCTTTGTTTCTGAAAAATCTGCAAATTTGAAAAACGTCTCACCGATTCCCATAAAATGGTGTAAACTGGTCACAGACCGCGCCTGTTATGTGCGTTAACGGTGGCGACGGTTTAATGATATGATTAAAAACACGTTAGCCTGTGAACAGGTTCTGGCTGTTCACAGAAAAGGAACTGACTGAGAGGCCTGGTTTAAAACATTTTCAAAGCTCACATTATCGAAGAGTGGGTCTATTACCTGATCCACCAAAACCTGTCATTGGTCCTGTCCCTTTTGAGGGTGTTTCTCCTTCCGTGATTGACCAGTCAAACTGGTCATCGCTAGCCTCGTTTCTCCACTGACAGAAATCTTTGTCAAAAGAACACACTCCTGAAATTTAGAAATCATAAGATGTCAATATACCATCATCGTTAGCTTAAATAGATATTTGTTAATGAACTCGCCTAATCTGCAGACCATATGACTATCAGTAGTTTGCTCTTTGTTCTTTGTACTGGCTTTCCGCTATTTTACTGATTCAAAGTTCGCTGGAACAAAAGCATCAACTTTTTTCCAGTATACCACAAAGAAACCCACGTCCAGTCGTCTTAAAATATTTGATCATGGTAGAACAGAGTCTAAGTGAATGCAGCAGCGGTTTACTTCACACCTAGACCTAAGTGGCTGTCCGCTTGAATCTCCTCATCGCTGACTCTTGTCATACACCTTCCTGGAATGAATGATATCGAGTCCACCGCTATATCTCCTTCAAACGACGGGCCACGTATACCCTCAATGGAAATCTGGAACGAAAAAAATCCGACACTCACGTCACAGAAAGCTGTTGGTTTGTTTGAATGGAAAGTTAGAGCCTTCCTCAATCAAATACTACTGTTTTGTAAGGCCCACCTTATAAAATGTCCCAAATAAATTAAATTGTGCTACCATCCAATCTTCGCCTTGGTTGCCTATTCGGTACCAAATCACTCTCGGCCTTGAACTTTTTTTAATTATTTGATGAACTCTCAGAGTGCCGATTCCAGGCCCCATCATGTGATACTTGAACCGCATGCACTGAGTCCCAGTCAAGTAGCCACTTAGTAATCTGGCTTTCTCGCCGATGGTGTAAAGAGAGGCTTCTAGATACATATAGCCTCCTGTTAAAGATATAAGCTGTGTTTTAAGATCTATTTGTGTCAATTCTGGAGCTAAACACAAATGATAACGGAGCCTTAAATATAAGGCAATTAACATGAAGGTGTATAGTGAGACCTCAAAATCTCATCTCGACATAACAAGAATTAAAAGCGTCATCACCTAAAGTACTACTCGGTTCCTTTCAGCAGTTCTGTGGCCATGCATTACAGTTTTATTTATGGATTTTAACATACATGAAGTTTCGATCAATCAATCAATCAATCAATCAATCATCAATCAGTTAAACAATTAATCAATGAAACGATTAATTAATCAATCATCAATTCAACAAGATAGCAAGGAGCTTCCTTAGAAGTACAAATCAATATCCAATTAGAAAGTGTCAGTCGAATTATAATTCAGTAATTTTTAACACCTTGCTGTTTTCATGGAAAAGACAATCTTTTGTTATCATTACCATCTCCGTCTGCATCTGTTGAAGGTCCAGTCTCCTGGGTGATCGTTTCTCCGCTGTTTAACAGCCAATCAAAATCATCACTGTTGTCGTTTATCCACGAACAGAAATGACCAGCGAATGAGCAATTATCTAGAAAGCAAGTGAATGAAGTTACATCAGAAAACTGAACATAAGTGAAAATGATATTGAAAATCAACAATTTGATATGCACTGACGAAAATGAAATCATCGATAAAATTTACCTTAGTTTAAGAATGATACAAAAGCCTGGAAAGAACCCTTTTATGGATAAGACGGAGGTAGTGATAACGTTGAAGATATTTGTTGGATTAGCGATCACTTCACACTCAACGCAAATTCGTGTAGTAATCATTAAAACGAACGATGGTATCTGACATGTCTTAGGTGACAAGTTAACAAGGGATCGATTAGTGACTGGATGTACTGTGAGAGTCTTACTTTCGGAGAGCAAGTGAAGCGGTATCGTCGGCGTAGATGTCGCCATCTTTTGAGTCGTTGGTGAAATCGTAGTAGGAATAATCGGTGGACACGCCCCTTTGGTGAACTCAATGTTGTCTATAGCAATATCGCTCCTCCAAACACCTATCACGGCTTCAATTTGTATCTAAAAAAAATACCAGCATCCATTCAGCACACTGGGTTTTGTAATTAACTCCGTTATAGTTTGTACTTGTCCTTTCGAAGCAAATTATAACGTATAAAACAGTTTGGGCAGTCCCCTTTCAGAACGTCAAGAAGTGCGAATGAGATAAAAGGAAGTGTTACCCGCCTTAGTATTCTCGTCCAAAAGACCGCAAACTCTTGGCTACTGCTAAGATCAGTGTCTTCTGACCGGACCCTGTTTATTGAGTTTATAGGCGTTTATAGAAGCAAATAACATTTCACGAAAAATCAACGTTGGTAAGATATTGCGATTCCAGCTACCAGGCCTTTCTTACTGAACGCTGTAGACCGAGGCACAAATGCCGTTCTTTACCACTCGGCAATTATTTCCCTTGACTTTCATATGCGAAAATTCTTACAACCGTGAGAACTCAACCTTCTGTATATTGCCGCTTACTTTAGAAAGCCATGAACAGCTTTCTCTTTACACGAGCTATTTTTATGTGACAATCGTTATTTGCTGGTGTAGATGAGGAAAATTGGACATTTTTCATGTGACAAATAAAAGTTTTCACATAAGAAAAAATGCTCGTGCAGACGACTCATCACATGAAATGTAGCAAATATGTTCGCAAATGCCATATATAGTTTGTTATGAAGGTGTGGGTGTGGATTGACTAGGCAGCCTTGACCTTTTTTCCTCGTATCTGTGTTGTCCTAAACTTTGAACTGCTGACAAATATTTGTTGAGTCATCTACACGATAAAATGTATTTACCACATAAAAACTGTCACACAAAAAATTCTCGTGTAGACGAGGCTTTCTTTCATTTGCTATGAGGTGGGAAGTTATGATGTTCCTTTTACATCGAAGAGCATGGAAGGAATGATTAGCACTGAGTTCCTTAGCTTACCATATATGAAGGCGAGTTACAGGGTAGTGTAATGCGTGCTTCGTGCCACTTGTCGCCTTGGTCACCTTTGCGACGCCATAGCAGACTCGTCATAACTCCGTCGCCAAAACGATAAACAGACAGATAACCCATGTCTTGACCAGACATATAATACATGAAGCGCATACACTGTAGTCCCTTCAAAACGCCACTAATCAAGGTTGCTTTGTCACGGAAACGGCGAGGCTCAGAAGATTCCGCATAGAGGTACTGACCTACGCAATCGAAATACGGTAAAAGATCAGTTAAAGGTTGAACGAGAACCTCTCCTTGCTAAACGATTGAGTTAACGCGGAGGTAGATTTATTGAGTTACATCTTCAAGAACCAGGTGCTACTATGCGAATTATTTTTCCTGTTTCTCTTACTCAGATAGGGGTGATGTAATTATGTAGTTTCTATTTGTCTTTTTAGGCTCTTCGAAAGACTGTCTATTCACAGAGATGGAAGTTGGTTCTTAAAAACTCTTAATTACTTGAGTCAAAAATGCAGGCCGTTTTGTCTTGGTCGTCACATGGTGGTTTATGGTGCTAGGCGTTCCTTGCGTAGAGCGCAGAAACTGGAGATGAGAGAGGCATTCAAATTTGACTTTGTCATGAACAACATAATTTACAGAATGCTGTGTTTTGTGAAGAAGGATTTGAAAAGAATCAAGTCGGGTCGATCCGATCCAGGAATTCTTTAGACCCTCTTTGGCTTGAAAACAAGCCAAATTACAGTTCGTAATGGGTCTCACGAGGTACATGCATTATCAGTTCACGCTACGAACGCACTGACAAAACTATAAACTACTGACTCAACAAATAACTATGAAGAACACCGTTCATAGGATGAAAAAAATCAAGAAAAGTCAAGAAAAATCAAGGCAACTTGAATAGTAATATGTAAGGTTAAACTTTGTATTAAATATCCTGATTCTTTTATTTGTTTTTATTGTGCTTAATACCTATAGAGAATGATTTGATATTGCGACACGAAGCCCGAGTAATGCTCTTTGAACGTCTATTTTGAGGGCTAGTACCTTAAAAAGCAAAGGGCCAACTTTAATTAACTCTTTTTCCAACCTGAATTTACCTATTTCGCTTATTCCACTGTGCACTGAATTGTGCAATACAAAAACAGTTATCTCTAAGTACTGACTTAATCTCTTTCGCCTGTACAGATGCCCCACAGAGCGCAAAACGAGGCGGTCAAGATCATAAATCACGAGTCCATAGGACTTAAAAACTGTAAACCAACTCAGTAACAACAATTGAAATTATTCTAGCAAAGTTATACAGTAGTTAGACTTGTAAGCTAGGGAACACTATTAACCCGAGGAGAAAAATTTGACTCTCTTTTCCAGTGATAAGGTTACATCTGAAATTGTTCACTTGCCGGAAACGGGATTAAGAGCTAACGCAAACTTGTGCCAAATTTATCATTAATTCTGTTTATTTTGAAAGCTTAATGTCAAGGCTTTAGCTAGCCTGAAGAAGCTCATTATTCACAGGCTATTAATTGAAGCCAACATCTGTCCAGAAGATTAGATTGCGCTAACTTTTATCTTGCGATTGTTAACCGGGTACGTGCAGGAAGTCAAATATTTGGACAAACTGCGATATAAACTCCTCAATCCTTAAAATCACTTTGTAAATTGACAAGCCGCGAAGCAGCGAGGTCGAGTTTGAAAGAAAGAAAACAGAAAGGCCTCTGGAACTGAAAGACGGTAAAGACATTCAGTTACAGTTGCTGACCTTCTCCTTTGTAACCAGCGGTTGGTCCAGTCCCCTCGCTTGGCGTTCTTCCCTCTATCAGCTGCCAGTCGAAATCATCGCTTTGATCGTTTATCCATTCACACATTCCGTCATCAAATGTGCAGTTACCTAATGACAACAAAAATAATAACAAAGAGGTCAGTTAATTGCGTTAACAAATTGTAATCCTGTTTATCAGGTTACAAGCTTCATTATAGAGACTTAAATCTTTATAGAGAAATTTCGTGTTTGTTCTACAATACAGTTCTTACATGTATCTTGGGCGTTTGGTGGGGTCGCATCAAGAGAAGGGTGCAGGGTCTCGAAGATAAGAGGAAGCACAAGACTCAAGTTATGCACAAGAACATTCTTATTAGAAATTTATTTGATTATTTGTAAGATTTGACTCACCAATTAAGCCCGCATCAAATGACTCCTCTTTTAGCTGGCAGCAAGTTCCTTTGCCGAAGTAAATGTCGTCCACAGCGATATCGGACAAGTAGCTAGGGCCAACTATTCCTTCGAAAATGATCTGCAAATTTGAATTACAATTGGCAAATTTCTATTCAACAGCCTAAAATCCCATTGTACTGAGCTGAAAAAAAAGCCTTAGAATGCAAATAAAAAAGGCATTCAATGGTGCCACCACGCGACGTTTTGCCAAAATCAAGATCAAGATTCATCAATTTTTTTGCACCAAGGTTCGCCTTGATTATAATGTGTTTTATGATGATTAGTATCGGGATGGGCTCCTGCCTCGGGACAATTAGAAGCGGTCAAATGTTTTCCTTAAGATGGTCATGCTAAGGGCTGCCTTCTGGTCACTGACATTTTGGAAATAATTAGTTTCTTTTCGTCCAAGCATAGTTCTTGTGAATGCCATCCAATTATTCCCATTAAGCCAGCAATACCTTGGACATATCACATATTTATAAAAACTGTAAAAGTAGAGGAATAATTGGATTGATACTTGCATGAAAGCGATCGTAGGCTGACAGTACAGTAGGCCACATTCGATACAAAATAAACTTAAAAAATTTACAATTTTTACCCGAAAGCCTCGGAGCCATGTTAGAATAATGATAGATCGAACGTGGCCTATTGTTTTCACTTGACTTGCAATTGAGAATTAATTGGATGAGAAACATTCGGAAGCATAAAATCCTATTACCTGTTTATCATGATCCTCGTGATTGTGTACAATGTGTTCCAGTGTAGGAAATATTGCACAAGTGTTGTGGGAATGGAACTAAACATATAAATGACATTACAATTTGGCTGATTATTCAAAGTACCTGGTAACAGGCCCCACCGATATCAACTAGTGCCTCATGCCAATCTGTTCCCTGTTCTCCTGACATGGTCCATAAGAGGTCATCACTTCGCATGCCTTCTCTTTTGTACACATTTAATGTGCCCACGCGCCTTCCGTTCATATTGTAAAAGAACTGCAAGCACATTCTTCCACACAGTCGTGGTCCCATAAGCAGCGCTACGTGCCTGTGTCTCTGAGGCTCAGATGCCTCAATATAGATATACGCTCCTAGGGGGAAACGGAGTGAGATTTTTGAATGAGTTTTCAAGAGTTGTACAGAGGATACAGAAAAGGCACGTATAAACACTGATTTTAGAAAATAGTGGCCTTTCAAACCATTGCACGAGGAAAAAAACCACACTTGATAAAAACAAAACTTAGAAGGCCGCAGTAGTCATGTTGAGGTACACAAAAGAATACTTGCAAGAGAAGCAATAAAGTTGCGAAAGGTGATCTGAAATCCTCACACGCTACTGAAAGAGTTCAAAATTTAAAAATAAACATTCCTAGAAGTTTATTAAAAAACAAATAGGAAAACGTGTTGTTACCGTCGTGTCCAGTGTGATCCTCTTGTGGACCAGTGGACATCGTTCCCGTTCTTCCACTGTTTAGAGTCCAGTCGAACTGATCACCGAGAGGCAGATTGATCCATTCACAGAAACCACCATCAAAATCACAGGTTCCTGAAATACCATTGAAGTTATGGTCTAACTATTCATCCATTCTCTTCTCTTACTCTCCCCACCCCTTCCTACTTCCATCCATCCGTCCGTTTGTCTGGTTTGTTCGTTTTCTTGTCCGAACCATTATTTCATGAATGCATGCTTTCACTCGTCAACTCACCGTCGTTCACTTTTCCAGTCAACCAGTCAGTAAAGCAATCTATCACTCAATCGTTAATTTGGTGCTCTTCAAATGTCCTTCTGTTTATAAAAATCGACTTTTTATCTATATACGTCTCTTCAAATACGCGCATGTTTCTATGGTTCTAAATTTCGCATGCTAGTGGCAAGTTGGGGTGTTTTTCATCCTAGCTGAAACATCAAATTGGAAATTTACTTATTGATTTGCTAATTATTACCTGGCTCTCCCTTTTTGATCTCTTGAAAAAGCGTCACATTGCGCGGTCTCGGGACATAGTTAAGCTTCTTTCCATCGCATGTGCCGTTTACAAACGTAATGTCATCCAAGGCAATATCGCCCTGGTATGACTTGCCCACCCTGGCGATAAATATGACCTAAAAGAAGATTGTTTGTAATCAGCTTAGCTTAAAGCATGCGCTCATTTACTTTGATTCTCTTCGCCAAAAATCATACGAACTACGGAGAGCACGTTAGACCCTGGTACATGTAGTTTTAAAACAGGTGACATTTGTTCGTGTCTTGGTATGAAGCACTGGGAAAATCTTTCTTTCACTTTGCGTCACAACAAAATTGTAACGAAACATTGCTAAACTGTTCACAGTCCCATATTTTTCCGTGAGCTCGGAAATGTCAATCGGTGAGATTTACTGGCCACCCTCTGGGTCTGTTGATGCGAGCAAGACTGTGGAGACTACAAAATGCCCGTGGGCATCGTCCCAGCTTTGCCCGCAGCAAACGACCAAGATGGCGGCCCGTCGAACTCAACCATCGACGTCTACGTTCTCACGGAAAAATGGGGGACTGTGAACAGTCTAAAAAGTGCCTTCTTTATTGCTTTAGTCTATCGGGGCAGGGGTGAGTCATTGGGGTAAGTCGTTGGTTATCGTGACTCTAATATCAGCTGCTATTAACGATTTTTTTCTTATCATTTCTTTCGTTCCTTTTCCTTACTGTGTAATTGTTGCCAAACACTGTAACGTTAGAGTATCGCCAAGTGTTGCCTTGGTTCTTGTATCGCCCCCATACATAACTCTGCATACCAGCCTCGCTCAGGTAGATCTGAAGATCCGCAATGTGTCTTCCGTGCATATGGTAATAAAAACGCATGCATCTTATTCCTGAAAAAGGTCCACCGACCAGACGGGTGGTCTGACCAGATTTTCTAGGCCAAGATGTTTCTGCGTATATGAAGTAGCCTAGAAAGGATATTTGTTATACATTACTTAAAGGCCTAAATATGCTAAAATGCTGCAAGGTATGTAAGCAGTATTTTACTTTATATTATCATTACTTTTATAAATAGCCTGATGCGGCATTCAGCACAATAAAGAGACAAATCGAAGTAATTAGAACACCAAAACCTCCACCTATTCCATTGCTAGTTTCAACCTGTCATTTAGCCTGAAATTTCACTCGCCTCCCGGCCTTAGCTGACAAAAACGCCGAGCGTGGGGGCTAAAGACGACTGATTATTTCAGGCTACCGAGCTCTCATGCTAGGTTCAAGGTCATGTTAACCCTCTCGGCAATCTCAAAACAAACAACACGTTTTATCACTACCAATCCTTACACTTGACCCTCAAGAAAGCCCCTTTCACTAAGACGTACTAACCTGTGCCGCCTATAATTTGTTTAGACTACCTAGCACTCAATGTTGTAGATTATTAGCATCTCATCAAGGGAGAGGTCAGAGTAGGGACACACGTAGTTGCTAGCTAATTGTTCTACGACACAGAAACTAGAGTTGAACTTTACATGAGACGAACCTTTAAAAAACAATCAATCTAATAGTCGATCCAAATGGGTAGAGCTATATCGTTGGGTCACACATCAAACTTAATTCGAATTTAGATCAATCTGTATTCAGTTTACTTGAGTCAAACATCGAACTTATCATGAACCTATAATTTGCTAAGTTTATTTCGTCTCATGTGAAGTTAGACGTTTGACGTAGGCCTTAAATGAACCGGAAATTACAAGTTTTCTGGTTCGTCCGGCCGATGTCCCTTTCGTTTCATCACCATAGTTGCCCTCAGGTATAAGCTTTGTAGAGGACAAAGACTTTCTTAACTGATAACAGAAAGGTTGATTATAGTCGTTATTAAAGATTAGGAGTATTAATTCAGTCACGTACCTAGACCTGAGCGGTCTTCGGTTGGTCCCGTATTACTGCTGGGTGTCTTTTCATTCAGACGTAACCAATCAAAGTCATCACCGCGTTCATCATTGATCCAGTTACAGAAATCCTCATCGAAATTACACCCTCCTTCTAAAAAATTCAATAATACATTATAATGATAAGTAATTTTTAAGTTGCCAACACAAGCGCGCTGAAAACTGGGATCTACCGTGCAAGAAAATGAAACTACACTAACAACAAAAAATTTACTTGGATTTTAATGTAAGCAGTGGTTTACAATTTGCCTTACTAATATTTAAAATAGTGCAGTAGGCAATCTGTGGACTGTACAAACAATTTAAAGACGATTTTCTCTAGCTAATGCTAATCAGCCGAAGACTGTGATACATTTTGTCTTTCCTTCTTGGAAATATTTTTTCGATCAGTATTCTTTCAGCTCGGAAAAGAAGACAGTACGGACCCACGTACAAGAACTGAGTGAAAAACCTATTGACAGAAATGTGAAAATTAAACCCCTCTATATACGTGCAAGAACCCACTCCGCCTGAAATTTGAAAAGGCATTGTTTGACTATAGTACTTACTTATACTTATTTGTTACCATCTGGTTTCTAAAACTCCAGCTCCCTAGGAGTCCAGTGAAATTAAATATACAATTTGGTTAGTTGCAAAATAATAACCTAACTAAGAACCTAATTAGACCAAAATACTCGATATTTAAGAAGTTATTCAGGCTGACTTGTAAAGATTTGTGTCCTTATACATTGCGTGGGTGTTCACTGTATTTCGGCGAGGGAGGCTTTTCCACGTGGGCTAATTTAGTTCGGGATTAAGCGAATGAGAACACTTACTTTAGATCTCTTGTCACTCTCTCGACTCCCTGACGGGTTCGATATTTGTCCAAGAGGTGCGTTTCGGAAAATTACCGACAACTTTCTGCAGATGTAAAATGTTTGCCTGCATGGTGCGGTCAATTTGAACTCGTGTTGATTTGTTTTTGAAATCACCGAGTTCAATAAATGTTGAAATAAGTGTTCTTGCAATCTAAAGATATTATCCTTGGCTCTGAACAGCAGGAAGAGTCCACTTTTAATTTTAAAAGATAAATAGACTTACATATATTCATTCATGATATAAAACAATGAGTCAATTAGGGCTATGTCGCCGTTTTCTTCATGGCAGCTTTAAATGTCTTTAGGGATAAATTTCCTTAGTGACTTTATCTAGAGTTCGCCTAAATTGCTACTTCCATTTCATGTAACCTTAAGGGAAAATGTTTTTAAATCCGGCTCAAATAAAGAGGAAAGGAAAAACTCTTTTTATGTTTGTAACATTATTAGTATCACTTCGTCATCAAAATGTGTCAATTTACAAAAGTTGCGTGTGCGAGCCCACTTCACACTCAGTTCACCACATTAGCTCTGTCATCGCCAAACACATAAGTACATATTTCGTAACTAGATAGTCACTTCTATAACACGATTAATCCTTCAGAAGAACCTCCTTGATTGTTAAATTAAATAATAATAACAACCATCTTGATGACTTTTCCAAATGCCCGGTTGGTCAGAGACCTATTTTTGTACTATTTCGCCAAACACATAAGTACATATTTCGTAACTAGATAGTCACTTCTATAACACGATTAATCTTTCAGAAGAACCTCCTTGATTGTTAAATTAAATAATAATAACAACCATCTTGATGACTTTTCCAAATGCCCGGTTGG